>ERZ837380.621-NODE-621-length-52056-cov-16.539759_pt1 | contig 52056 bp, 59 predicted proteins | sample MGYA00519685_ERZ837380 | MGnify/ENA primary metagenome ERZ837380 (study PRJEB31850, sample SAMEA3708817) | human gut metagenome | biome: human gut; feature: human-associated habitat; material: faeces | place: China | collected 2014 ...
TAGATATGAAGAAAATACTGGATGCTTGCTGTGGCAGCCGGATGTTTTGGTTTGACCGCCAGAACCCGGATGTCATATTTGCAGACAACCGGGAGGTAGAAACAACCTTGTGTGACGGTAGATCTCTTCTGGTAAAGCCGGATGTGCATATGGATTTCCGAGATATGCCGTACACTGATAACAGTTTTAAGATCGTGGTATTTGATCCTCCGCATCTTATCCATGCCGGTACAGGCTCATGGCTCAGGCAGAAATACGGAGTACTTCCGGAAGATTGGCCAACGTACCTAAAAGCTGGTTTCGATGAATGCATGAGGGTGCTTGAACCGTATGGACTACTTGTCTTTAAATGGAATGAGGATCAGATCAAATTATCGGAAGTGCTGAAAGCATTTGGTACGAAACCATTGTTGGGAGATCAGAGAGGTAAGACCCGTTGGTTGCTTTTTATGAAGTAAACTGAAAATGAGGTGATATTGTTGGAAGTAAAGAGAAAAGCATTATCTAAGAGTGTAAGGATGGCAGTATACCAAAAATGCAACGGTCATTGTGCCTATTGTGGATGTGATTTGCAATATAAGGATATGCAAGTAGATCATGTGATCCCGCTGAATGGATGGAGTGAACAGGGAACAGACACGGTAGATAATATGCTTCCTGCCTGCCGGAGCTGCAATCATTATAAGAGCCGATCCACACTTGAGGGATTCAGGAAGATGGTAGAAGCCATGCCGGACACTCTGATGCGTGACAACGTTACATACAAAAATGCAGTAAGGTTCGGACTGGTAATTCCGAACAAGAAGCCTGTTGTTTTCTATTTTGAGAAAATTAACTAAACTGAAATTTAGTAAAGGAGACGAAATGGAGATATTCAAAAATATTCTATTCAATATTTTGATTATTATGGGACTTATTGCAATTATCCTTACAACTATCTGGTGGTCGTTGGAATTACTCAATAAGATGTTCAAATTCACGAAGTACATTATCATGTACCACCAGTATAAAAAGAAAGAGGAATTATACGATCTGCGAAATAAGGTTATCGTAGCAAAGGACGGAGAAATATCCTATTCCTGTGTTGGAGATATTGATGAAGAGATCAAGATTCTCAACAAAGGGATAAAGTATTGCGAGAAAATAAAGAACTTGAATGAACGATTAACTAAATTTTAAAAAGGAGACTGGCTTATGTTGTCGGCTATAGCAGAAAAATAGGGAGAGCATAACACTCTCCCTATTTTTCTGCAATCATTCTGTTGATCTCCTGGCAGTCCTCCTGCGCTTGCTGATAGAGCGTGTAAGCCGTGTCGGCTTTTATTGCGGATCCTGCCTTTTCTGCTAGAATCCGATAGTCATTCATCTTCTGAGCGCATCCATACTGCGCATACTCCAATAATTTCTGTTTGTCCATATCCTTCTCCTTTGGTGGTCGGTTATCTGTTGCAATAAAATCATAGGTCTTTTTGTCGGATGATGTCAAAAGGTTTTCAGCGCAACTTCCGACTATTATTTTAAATATGTGTTGCCAAGTAAAAAATAACGGTTGTTGTTGAAAAGTAATAACGTATGTTATATAATTAGTGTATAATAGATTGTTTATGGAGTAGCTTATGCAGATTATCGAAAAGAATATCAAAGAGTTAATTCCATATGAGAAGAACCCACGGAAGAACGATAAATCCGTGGATAAAGTTGCGCAGAGCATTGAACAGTTTGGATTCCGTGTGCCGGTGGTGATAGACAAGGACAATGTCATCGTCTGCGGGCATACTAGGTACAAGGCGGCACAGAAGCTACACCTTGCATCTATTCCGTGCGTGGTGGCTGATGATTTGACGGATGAGCAGATAAAAGCATACCGACTGGCAGATAACAAGGTTGGCGAGGATTCTGAGTGGGATATGGATTTACTACACGGAGAACTTGCGGATATTATCGACATTGACATGACAGATTTCGGATTTGATGTTCCCGATTTGGAAAAAGAGCCGGAAGAGCCGGAGTATTATGGTGCAGAGCGTGAGCGCACGTTTAAAGCGTACAATTTGTACGATGTGGATGGTAGAAGATTGACGGATTACTGGCAGATGCCTGTGCTCAAGAAGTGTAAGCACATTCCCGCTGACATGATAAGCTTTAATTATGCAAAGACTTCTCAGGCATTTGAAAAAGGCATTCACTTTTACATTGACGATTACCAGTTTGAGCGTATATGGAATGCACCACATGATTACATGGACATTCTTAAGCAATTTGACTGTGTTCTTACACCTGACTTCTCTTTGTATACCGAGATGCCACTGCCGATGCAGATGTGGAACGTATACCGCAGCAAGCTGATAGGACAGATTATGCAGGACTACGGCATGAACGTGATACCTACACTGCAATGGTGCGGGGAAAACTCCTTTGACTTTGCTTTTGACGGAATAGAGCCGGGTGGTACGGTATCTGTATCCACTATCGGGGTAAAGTGTGACGAGGAAGCAAGCAAGATATGGGTAGCCGGTATGGATGCGGCTATGGAGCGTTTGAAACCGTCAGCAGTAGTTGTGTATGGCGGTGACATTGGATATGATTTTGGTGATTGCAAGGTGGTCTATATTAAGAACCACAACGCTGAAAGGATAAGTAATGGGCGGTAGAGGTGCTTCTGCTGATTTATCATATCAAGGGAATAAAGGTTATGCAAAAGCACAAGGAACAGGAATAACTCTTGATAGAATGTATTCCAACCTTGGTAAACTATCTGATAACAGCCGGAAAGACAGTTATGATTTAGATGTAATAGAAAAAGCAATGAATAACCCGGATTACAAGATAACAATATATAGAGCTACACCGGGAAATCAAATAAATAATGGCGACTGGGTTTTTATAAATCCACAAAAAGCAGAAAAATGGACTAAAACCGCATTTGGCACACCAAAAAAGGGATTTAAGGTTGTAAAAAAAGTAGTATCCGCTAAAGAAATAGATTGGACTGGTAAAAATCTTGAATTTATGTATAAAAAGAAAAGGAAAAAATAATATGTATAATTTGCAATTCTTTGGTGGCAGGGGTGCCAGCGCAGGGACAACCGGCGGAAGAAAAGCCAAATTAGGTGATTTTTTTAAACCTAAAGGCAATAATACTGATTCTCTTGATTCTGAAAAGATAAAAAGAGCAAATAACGCATCTGTAATGGATATGGGAGATATAATCAATCGTACATATCAGAGGGGAAAAGAAGAAATTTCTACAATGGAGTTTTCCGATGAAGAGAAAAAAGATGCTGTATTAAAACTCAAGGAATTATCAAATAATGCTTTAGACAGTGCGGCGAAAGCTGTTAATCCTTATGTATCTGGTAGATCAAGATTAAGCAGATCACAAATGACTGGTAGTGCGGCAGATAAAGCATCATCTGATAGAGGTAAAATAGATAGTTACATGAACAGCCTGAGGCAAAGATCTAAAGAGAATGCAAAGAAAAAAGCAAACGTCAGATTAGCACAGCAATTACAAAGAGCGCAAGCAGAGGGAAGAATGGAAATAACGATAAATGGAAAGCGTTATTATAGAAAATCAAAACGTGGTAGTAATTGGTATGCATAAATAAGGGGTGAGTAACTATTGGCAAATGAGCAGAACTTAATACCTGGCGGATATAAGCTATCAGTCGAAGAACAGTCGATGGGCGGTAAGCGGTCGGGAGAGGTCAGAAGACAGAAAAAGACCATGTCTGCTCTTGCAACGATGATGGTCAATGCACAGCTTCAAGGCAAGACCAAAGATACTATTAAAAAGCAATTCGGCTTGTCTGATGACGATGATATTACCATTGCCAGTGCCATGATGGCGGGGCAGATGCAGTCCGCCATGAAAGGTGACAGCAAGGCTTTTAATGCTATCTCTGCTCTTATCAAAGAGCAGGAAGACAAAGAAGCCAAAGCAGAAGCAGAACGCATTGCAAAGCTTAATCAGCATTACCATTTAGACCTTGACATGATCCCCGACAGCTTCCATGCGGTGATCCGTGACATCCGCAACGAGAAGCACCAGGAATATGTATTCAAGGGTGGACGAGGTGGTACAAAGTCCTCTGACATTGCACAGATCATCATTGAGTTGATGAGAAACAACCATGATGTCCATGCTGTGGTATGCCGTAAGGTCGGCAACACTCTGAAAGATTCCGTATACAGTAAAATAAAGTGGGCTATTGGTAAACAAGGATTCACCGAGGAATTTGATGCACACAAGTCACCACTGGAGATCACTCTTAAAGCCACTGGCCAGAAGATATACTTCCGTGGTGCGGACGAGCCGGAGAAGATTAAGTCTATCTCCCCGGAGTTTGGATATATTGCTATTCTGTGGTTTGAGGAATTGGATCAGTTCGCAGGACCCGAAGAAATCCGTAACATTACCCAGTCTGCCATCCGTGGCGGTAACAAAGCGTGGATATTTAAGTCATTCAATCCACCCAAGACTGCGAATAACTGGGCAAATAAATATGTCTTAGAGCCCAAGGACAACATGATCGTGCACCACTCCACCTACTTAGATGTGCCCCCGGAATGGTTGGGGCAACCGTTCATTGACGAAGCGGAGCATCTGAAAGAGTTAAACCCGGATGCATACGACAATGAGTACATGGGAATTGCAAACGGAAACGGTGGCAACGTGTTTGAATATTTGGAGATCAGGGAAATCAAAGACGAAGAGATTCGCACGTTTGATAGAATCTATCAGGGACAGGACTGGGGATGGTTCCCGGATCCGGCAGCGTTCATTCGGCTGGCATACAATCCGGCACAGGAATGCATATACATGATAGATGAGCATTATGTCAATAAGACAACAAATGCAGACAATGCAAAGTGGATCATTAACAAAGGGTACAATGATTATGCGATCACTTGTGATTCTGCGGAGAAAAAATCTACCAACGATTACAAAGATGCCGGTCTCCCTGCCAAGAATGCAATCAAAGGTCCTGGCTCTGTGGAATACGGCATGAAGTGGTTGCAAGGGCGCAAGATTGTAATTGACCCACGAAGGACACCGAATGCATACAAGGAATTTACGGAATATGAATACGATCGGGATAAGGACGGAGAAATAATCAGCGGTTATCCCGATGAGAATAACCATTTGATAGATGCAACGAGATATGCTCTTGAAAGATTCTGCAACAAGCGAGGTACGAGCGCATAATGGGACTGATTCAGACTATAAAAGGATGGGTAAATATGCTGTTAAAGAGAAAAGCGGAAGATGAATTCCTGGTGGATGCCATCAACACAGATAAGATGGACAAATTTATCAGGCAGTGTGTGCAGATTTATCAGGGTAAACCGGAATGGTTGGATGAAAAAGACCATGTCAAGACTATCAACTTTGCGAAGTCTATCTGCTCCGAGGTTGCACGACTGGCCACTCTTGCCATCGGAATCACGGTTGATGGCTCTGCGCGGGCAGACTGGTTGCAACAGCAGATTGAGAATGTGTATTTTAATCTCCGGCACTGGGTAGAATACGGCTGCGTGTACGGCACAGTGATCCTTAAGCCAAACGGCACAGGAATTGACCTGTTCACACCGGACAGATTCTTGGTGACGAAATGCGTAAATGATAAAATAACTGGTGTTATCTTCTACTTTTCCGAAAAAGTTAAAAAAGATCTGTGGTACACCCGACTGGAATATCACAGATTTGCCGATGATGGCTCTTATATGATTGACAACGTGTGCTATGAGGGAAAAAGCAAGGATGATACATACAAAAAGGTTGATATCTCCGAGACACCGTGGAATGGATTGCTTGAAAGTGCTGTGATAGGTGGGATAGAACAGCCTTTGTATGGTGTTCTGCGCACTCCGCAGGCGAATAACATTGACATCAGCAGTCCTCTGTCCATGCCTGTCTTCGCGGAAGCCATCGAGGAACTGAAAGACCTTGATATTGCTTACAGCCGAAACAGCAAGGAGATCGTGGACAGCAAGCGCACAGTGTTGATGGATGCTGACAAACTGTTCCCGTTCCAGGCTTCAGAGCTGTTTAGACTTGATCCCACCATTGCCGCAGGCAGGATGAAAGAAAAGATGGGGATGCCGGATTATGTCAAGGTGGTAGAGGGCAACGGATCAGATGACTTCTACCAGGAGATCAATCCTACCTTACAGACACAGGCCAGACTTGATGGAATTAATGCTATTCTGTCACAGATCGGATATAAGATTGGCTTCAGTAATGGATATTTCGTATTCAATCAGAAAACTGGCATGGTTACCGCCACGCAGGTAGAATCAGATGACCGCAGGACAATCCAGTTTATCAAGGATGTCCGGGACAAATTAGAGGACTGTTTGGATGATACCATCTATGCACTGGATGTAATGGCTACCTTGTACGGACTGGCTCCGGCAGGAACATATGAAGTGACATATGACTTCGGAGATATTACATATAATCGAGAAGAAGACCGCCTTCGGTGGTGGCAATATGTTCAAGCGGGTAAGGTCCCGGCATGGATGTTTTTTAAAAAATTTGAGGGTATGAGCGAAGAAGAAGCCAAAGCTATGGTGGATGAAGCCCAGCCCAAGGAAGAAATGCTGTTTCCAGAGTAACTTGATTGCTCTTTTACCATTTAAGCATGATAGAACACAAATAACTTATCATCTTCTGCATTTGCGCTGACCGAGAAGTGAGAGAATAAGCGGTTATAGCCTCCTTTCTAAAAAAATCCTAAAGGGGTGATAGAGTGGCACATGACAAGAATTACTATGCATCAGAATTTCATAAATACTCTATCCACCGGACGGAAAAGGGTATTCGGATAGATATTAACTTCCAGCCATTGGGAGCGGCTCTTGACCGGGCACAGCTTGCGCTGGACAACCAAGTATGGCACGATATGCAACGGCATATGCCACGGAGAGACGGGGAGTTGATCCGTAGAACCAACGCTCTGAATGAAGTGTCTGCAGGATCGGGTGAAGTCCATGTGTATGATCCTACTCTGCCGTATGCGCATTATATGTACATGGGTGAAAAATATATAGATCCTGTGTGGCGGGTTGGTGGCTTTTACGGTATATTGCCGGATAAAGAGGGACAATGGTGGAGTCGCAGGGGTGTAAGTAAGATTCCGAGCGGAGAACCGCTGAAATATACTAACCCGGAAGCTGTCTCTCTGTGGGATGTGGAAGCTATTGAGAGATACGGTGATGACTGGGTGGAAGTAGTCAGACGGGTATTAGAGGGGAGTGACTTGAATAATTGATAACTCCTGAATATTTAAATGAGGTGATCCAAGGGGTAGAACTGGCGGTCAATCGTCTGAACAACCAGTTGCTGAAAGAGGTTGTAAAAAAGATTGTAGAAGCCTTTTACACTGGCAAAGACATATTGATGCCGTCTACCATACATAAATTGCATCAGATTGTGCAGAGCGGATACACATTTGACGAGATCCGCAAGACCATAGAGGATGCATTGCCGGACATATCCTCAGAAATCCATAAGGCATTTTTGGAATCTGCCAATACCATAGCAGCATATAACTATGAATTTTCCAAACTGATGATCCATGAGTACAATATAAACCGGGAGATGCCGGAATATACTTTCGAGAACATTCCGCGGTCTGCCAAGGATCTGAACATGACCCGGATGGAGATTATGAAATTGGAAAACGCATACAAGCGCACGAACGGCACTGTCAGAAATCTGACCAAGACCACTGCAATATCTGTGCAGAATGAATATATACAAGCTTGTGACGATGCTTTTATGAAAGCACAGGCGGGAGTTCCGGTACAGCAAGCTGTCAATGAGGTTGTGGAAAAGCTTGCTAAACAAGGAATCACGACAGTAGAATATCCCACCGGGCACACAGATAAGATTGATGTTGCTATTGCAAGGGCAGTCCGTACTGGAATCAACCAGGCAAACAGCGAGATCATCCTTACCCGCTGCGCAGAAATGGGAATCCAGTATGTCAAAGTCAGTCAGCACTTGGGAGCGAGAGTTACCAAGCATGATGACTACACAAACCATTCATGGTGGCAGGGAAAGATATATTCCCTTGACTGGACAAAGGATGTGCTCATTAAAAATATGGCATCTGTGCCTTTACAAGACAAAGAATTCGGTTATTTGCAGGAGTTGAAACAGAAAATAATGGTAGAAAAGAAATATAACTACCCTGACTTTGTGGAGACTTGCGGATACGGTCAGATTGAGGGAATCATCGGTATAAACTGCCGCCATACGTTCCAGATGTGGCTTCCGGGAATCAATATCAACCATGATGAGCCAATTGACCCGAAAGAGAATGAAGAGCGGTATAGGCATGAGCAGGAACAGCGGGCAATGGAGCGGAGCATCCGCAGAATGAAAGGTGAGTGGAAGGCTCTGCAGCAGATCCCACGGAACGAGGACACGGATGCAAAGATTGCGCTGTTGACAGAAAAAATCAAGAAAGCTGTCGAGAAGTATCAGGAGCATTGCAAAAAATACGGTCTGCCATATTATTCCGACAGACTGGGAATAGGGGTGATATGATGTACACATATTATAATCCGAATCCGAACGGAGCTACGGTCGGAGATTGTGTGATTCGTGCACTATGCAAGGCTTTTTGTATGGACTGGGACAAGTGCTTTTCGGAGCTGGTCGCATATGCCTACTGGCTGAAGGATATGCCCTCTGCCAACCGTGTATGGGGTAAACTGCTTGCAGACAAGGGATATCACCGTAAAATTTGCGATTGTGACTGCATGGTAGCGGAATTTGCCGAAGAGCACACGGACGGTATTTACATCCTTGCATTGCAAGGTCATGTCGTTTGCGTGATTGACGGTGTTTACTATGATTCGTGGGATTCCGGGCGGGAAGTACCACTGTATTACTGGCAGAAATAAAAGTACAAAAGGAGAATAATTATTATGGAGTTTTTGAACACATTTTTTTCGATTTGCGGCGGTGTCTCGATTGTAGGCGGTGCGGTTGCTATTGTTTGGAAAGCTATTAACCCAGCGGTAAAGTTAGGAAAGCGTGTTGAAGAGTTGGAGAAAAAATCTGATAATGATTATGAATCCATAGAAGCTATAAAAAATGCGCAGTCTCTTCTCTGCCAAGGAATGATAGCAATGATTGATGCGCAGTTGACCGGAAACAACGTAGAAAATCTAAAAACGACCAAGGACAATATGATTAAATATCTTGCGGATTCCAAGTAGTGGGGGATAAAAATTGAAAATCTGTGAATTTACAATGCCGGAGATCAGGTATCTACTGGCAGAATGTAATTTTACAGAGGATGAGCGCACACTGTTTGATATGCGGTGCGTAGATGTACCACTGGAAGAATGTGCAGAGCGCATGAATGTGTCTCTCAGCACTGCTAAACGATTAAATAAGCGCATAAAAAACAAAATAGATAAATTGTCCATGTGACACTTATTAGAGCCTTAAATGAGCCTTTTACGCACTCGTTAAGGCTCTTTCTTTATGCCAAAATTAGAGTATGAAAACAGATTATAGTAATCTCTATCTCTCGATAGATGACAGAGACATCATGGACGAACTAAATAAATTGGAGGAATCAAGCAATGCCGTACATGAATCCATATCAGCAATTTCAGACAGGCTATCAGCCACAGGGTTTACAAACTATGCAATCGCAAGGATTCTCACAATCTCCTACTGCTAACAGTGGGATAAACTGGGTATCCGGTGAAGTAGGGGCGAAGTCTTACCTTGTCGCACCGAATAGCACGGTCTTATTGATGGATAGTGACGCAACACGATTCTATCTAAAATCTGCGGACAACTCTGGAATGCCTAGCTTGCGCATATTTGAATATAAAGAAGTGTCGAACGCACCGCAGAACGCTCTACAATCCTCAAATACAGCAGAAATCAATCTTGACAGTAAATATGTCACGAGAGACGAATACGACGGCTTAAAAAGACAATACGAGGCTATCATTGATAGACTTAATGGAATGGCTGATTCCACAAACAAATCAAAATCAAGACGAGGGGGAACAGGAAATGAGCAGTCCGATATTTGACGCAATGGGAAACAGCAATAATATTCTCACAGCATACCAACAGTTCCGGCAGCAATTCCAAAATGTCAATCCAAAGGACGAGGTTATGCGGATGTTGCAGAACGGCAGAATTAATCAGCAACAGCTTAATCAGGTGCAACAAGTAGCACAGCAATATAAATCTATGTTAGGGCAATAAGTCGGGTCGACACGACTTTAGCAAATAAAAATAATCGAAGGAGATTATACTATGATGACGGACGGATTATCAGCAAGTGATGTTGCTCTTTTACAGGGCAACGGAAGAAACAACGACGGGTTCGGAGACGGTAATGGTTGGTGGATCATTCTTTTCTTCTTGTGTATGTTCGGATGGGGCGGATTCGGCGGTCGTGGATTCGGTGGCTACGGTGGTGGCTCCGGTTCTGCGGTAGACGGATATGTACTTACTTCCGACTTTGCGAACATTGAGAGAAAGATTGATAGTGTCAACACCGGGATGTGCGATGGCTTTTACACGCAGGCACAGCTTATCAATGGCGTGAACACCAACATCTTAACACAGGGAAATGCTACCAATGTGGCAATGATGCAGGGATTTAACGGTTTGCAGACTCAGATCGCAGATTGTTGCTGCCAGAGCCGCTATGATGCACTGCAGAACGCAAACACCACCAACAATGCGATTCAGAGTGGTTTCTGCCAGACGAACTATAATAACTCTAACAACACTAGAGATATTATCGAAAATCAGAACGCAGGAACCCGTGCAATCCTTGACGCTATCCAGGCTAACAAGGTGGAAGCACTCAATCAGCGCATTGCTGAACAGAATCAGCAGATCAATTCCTTACAGCTTGCGGCATCTCAGAGTGCACAGAACCAGTACCTTGTAAATCAGTTGAGACCCAGTCCTACACCGGCATACGTGGTACAGAACCCGTACTGTTGCTGTGGGCAGACCTATGCTGGGTATTATAACGGTACCACAATTGCATAGCGAGTAATCGGAGCGTAAGGCTTATTCGGGAATAGGGTGTGCCTGCGGGTGCGCCCTTTTTCTGACAGAAAGAGGTGAATATTATGTTCTTAGGAAGAGTAACGGGATGGACTTCTGTGGTTGGACAGTATATCCCATTCCAGACTGTAAAAAATACCAACAGTAAAATCACAAACAGCAACGGCCTTTTGTCTCTGCGGACTGGCGGTCTGTGGGACATTGATGCCGCGCTTACACTGTCCGGGGTTGCCGGTAATGTTGTCGTGTCAGTTCTGGCAGACGGTGTTGCTACTGGTACGACAGTAACAGCCACCACCACAGCTGCTGGATTTGTGACGGTGCCGATTGTAGATGCGATCAGAACCGTACTGGCGCAGTATCCTAATGTTGCGAATGTTGGTTTGCAGATTGATACTGCAGGTGTGACAGTAAGCGGCACTCTGCGTGTCGAGAATGTGAGGTGAGCATGATGAGACATGACAAGATGTTAGATGTAATTTGCGAGGAAATCGACAAGATTGCGGATAAGGGGTTGACCACTGGAAATCTTGATACCGCATTCAAGCTGATTGATATGTACAAGGATCTCAAGACTGTTGAGGGCATGGAAGAGTACGATGATGACCGATACAGCCAAGCAAGAGGACGGATGAGAGCCAAGAGAGACAGCATGGGAAGGTATTCTCGCAGATACGATGATGGCAACTCATATGATGACGGTGATTACTCTGAGAAAAGATACATGGACAGCAAGCGGATGTACCGAAATGACCATTCTATGGCTAGTAAGCAGAGTATGCTCGCAGATCTTGAGGACTTTATGGGAGACATGCATAACAAACTGAAGGAACTTAAGCGTGATGCTGACACACCGGAAGAGCGCGAGACCATCGACAAGTACATTAAGATGCTTGAGAGAATGTAAAATCAGAAGAGGGCAGGTAAAACTGCTCTCTTTTTATGTGAAATAACATGCGATATAAAAACACTAGATATTTAATATTTACATAAAATAACAAGTGTGATAAAATTAAATCGCAGGCATTCTTATATTCTTTCAGACCTCTCCTAAAGGCGAAAGCCCTGCGTGATAGTTTAATGGCAAAAACTGCACTATGGAAATGGTGTAATATCGGTTCGAATCCGGTTCACGCGGTTTGGTCGGCAGACCTAAAATGACAAGCATACACAACAACATGGTCGATGGTTACAGACCTAAAACAACCTAATATGGAGGATTGTATGAAAACAGAGGAATTAAAAGCACAGGGATTAACTCAGGAGCAGATTAATTTTGTCATGGCTGAGAATGGCAAGGATATCGACAAAATTCAGAAGAAATTGGACGATATGACCGCGGAGCGTGACAAAGAAAAAGGCAGGGCAGATACCGCGGAAGAGACCTTAAAAGGCTTTGACGGGGTTGATGTTGAAAAGCTGAACAAGTCCATTGCAGACTGGAAGAAAAAAGCAGAAGATGCAGAGAAAGATTATAAGCAGAAGATTGCCGACAGAGATTTCGATGATCTGCTGAAGGAAGCTATCAAATCTGCCAACGGTCTGAATGAAAAAGCCATCATGGGATGCCTTGACATTCCCACTCTGAAAGCATCCAAGAATCAGAAATCTGATATTGAAAGTGCTATTAAGGCTCTGTCAGAAGCCGAAGACAGCAAGATGCTGTTCAAGGCAGAGAATAGTGTTACTCCCCATTTTACAAGCGTAAATAAGGGTGGTAACAATGGTGGCGGTATCAAGTCCAAAGAAGATATCTATGCCACAGATCCTAAGACTGGAAAATTTATTTACGGTACAGCGGAAAGACAGAAATTAATTGCTGAAAACCCGCAGCTTTTCCAGTAAATCAATAACCGGTTCGCAATTTGAGCGGATCGCTAACCAACAAAAACTATTGGAGGTATTTTTATGGCAAACATTACGACAGCCGCAGAAGAAAACCTGATTAAAAGCGAAAACCTTGTCACTGTTCGTCAGATTGATTTTGTTTCTCGTTTTGGCTATTCCATCAAAAAGCTGATGGAGCTGCTGGGAATTATGAGACTGATTCCTAAGCAGGCAGGAACAATGCTTAAGAGACATACTGTAACTGGTACCCTGCAGGACGGTACTGTTCCTGAGGGTGAAATCATTCCTCTGTCTAAGTATAGCACGGTTGATACCCCTATTGGGGAGATTGTTCTTGGAAAATGGAGAAAAGCCACTACCGCAGAAGCTATTTTGGATAAGGGGTATGAGCAGGCACACAATGAGACGACAGAAAAGATGCTCCAGGACATTCAGTCCGGCATCAGAAAAAATATTATTACATCCCTTACTATTGTTGGACAGCCCACTGCTACTGGTGTGGGAGCGCAGGCAGCTTTTGCTGATGCGTGGGGCAAACTTCAGAACATTTACGAAAATGACAATGTAGAAACTGTATTTTTCGTAAATGCGGAAGATGTCGCTGATTACCTTGGCAAGGCAAATATTACTGTACAGACTGCTTTTGGTTTCAATTATGTCGAGAACTTCCTGGGTCTTGGAACCGTGATCATGAATAGCAGTATTACCAAGAACACCTTTTTTGCCACTGCAAAAGAGAACATCGTAGGTTACTATGTTCCTGCCAACGAAAGTGATCTTGCAAAGGCATTCGCTTTCTACTCTGACGAGACTGGATTTATTGCGGTCCATGAATACGCAGATTACGACAGGCTGACCGCTGATGACACTGTTTTATCCGGAATTAATATTTTCGCAGATAATGACAAGGGTGTCATTAAGGGAACCATTACTCAGGCGGCAGCGGCAAGCCTGGGGGAATAACAGGCTATAGCTTAAGCAGATACACAGCCGAAGATCTGAATGGCATGACGGTTGCTGAAATCAGATTTTTGGCTGATGAGTTGGGCTATAGCATAACCAAGACGAAGAAGGCAGACATTATTGACGAGTTTTTAGCAAAACAGGGGTAAATCAGTATGTATGTAGACTATGAGTTTTACAAAACTTTATACGGGACTACTGTTGATGAGACGGTTTTTAATCGGCTCATTTGGAACGCTGAAAAGCTTGTCAAGAATGCTGTGACGGGTGTTGATGGTAGATGCAAGCTGGATTTTGCATTCCCGGATGTGGCATACGATGCCGAAGCAGTAAAACGCTGTGAATGTGCTTTGGTGGACATCATGGCAAAGATTGAAAAGGCAGAAACAGAAGCAGAGGGCAATAAGACAGTGAAATCCGTATCGGCCGGAAACGAAAGTATCTCTTATGATACTGGTAGTGGCCTGATAGGCAAGGTCTTGTCAGACAAATCTGCACAATCAAGACTATACGCGGATACCATCAACGAATACCTGAGAGGTACAAAAGACAAAAACGGAGTAAATCTTCTGTTTGGTGGAGCATATCCTTATTATGTGGAGGTGTAACATGGAAATTGCAATTACAAGTATTGCACAGTTATTAACCATTATCGGAATATTGGCATTCCTTGTGTCCTTAATTACCCAGGTATTCAAGGGTGTAAGTTTTCTTTCCAAGATTCCGACAGACATTCTCGTGTTTGTCCTTTCCATCGGACTGACTGTGGTTGTATTCATTGCATATATGCAGTACATCCAACAGGCTATCTTATGGTACATGATCCTTGCAGCTATCGTTGCCGGATTTATCGTAGCATTTGTGGCTATGTACGGTTGGGAGAAATTCTCGGAACTGTGGAAAAGATTTAATAAAGAAGAGTAAAGAGGTAGGGTGCTATGTATTCCGATACAGTAACGATTTTCAACCGATATGAGAGCCGTTTGGGGGATATGTGGTACCCTACTGTTTTGCATGATGTAAATGTCATGGCGGACCGTTCTGCTATCGTCCAGAAGTACGGGGAAGAGTCCAAGGACAATGTGGTTCTGAATGTTCGGTACGATGCAGGAGATATGATTGCCGGAAAAAGCTATCTTACTCCAAAGGCATGGGACAGACAGACAAATGATCTTCTGCCACAGACAATCACATTCACACCGGGTGAGAAATTCGATTTTTTTTATGTGGGGGAATGGACGGAAGATCCCATTGCGGATGATGACTATGAGAACGGATTTTACGATTACATGAACAGCACCTATGACGGTGTGTATGCCGTAACTTCCGTGTCAAAACTGGGAGTTATACCGCATTTTGAGATCACTGGAAAGTAGGTGGATCATGGAAGAGAAAAAAGAAGAAATAAGATATGATCTTGACGGACAAGAAGTAGTCACAACCGCTCTGATGGACCTTATCAACCAGTATCCTGGACTGTCTCCGGGAGATTCCATCGAATACGCTACACTGGGGGATTCCAAAGGGAAAGCAGTGTTCCCGTCAACAGGAAGTGCAATTCGACAGGAAAAGACGGATGTGACTGGCCATGTGGAGCAGACCTGCGATTACCCGTTTATCGTGGTTTACCGGGCAAGCGGACTATCGGAGAGCCGAAAAGCAAAGGTCAAGGAGTGGCTTGATAATCTTGGTAGATGGTTGGAACGGCAGACCATAACGGTAAATGATGCAGAGTATCGGTTGGAAGAGTATCCGATTCTTACGGGGGATAGGGAGTTCAAGCAGATACAGAGAGTAAGTCCTTCATACCTTGATTCTATTAACGAGGACAAGGCAGAGAACTGGATCATTAACATCACAGCAACTTATAAAAATGAATTTGACTTGTAGAAGTCGATCGGGCGGCAATATGGAAGCCGCTCGCTAACCTAATCACTCAAACAGTTATAGGTAGGAGGTTATTTTTTATGTCTAAATTAAAGCGAGAAGCACACGCACTGTACATGAAGCCGGCAAGCGGTACTCTTTCACCGACATATTACTTACTGGGAAAAGGTATTGATGACATGAGTGTCGAAATGAATGGCTCTTTTGAGCAGACCCGTGATGTCACCGGTGATGTTTCTGTTAGCGATACGGGGTATTCTCCCCAGGTCAGTGTCGAACCGTATCACGCGGATCCGACAGATTCCATTTACGAATTTTTGAAAGATATTGCCATGAACCGCAAGTCTGGTGATGACTGCAAGGTGAAAATCCTTGAAGTACTGATTGACAAGACTGATGCCGGAAACAAGTACGATGCATGGGAAGAGGATGGCAAGGTGGAGATCACTTCTTATGGCGGTGATACTTCTGGGCTTGGTATCAACTTTAATCTTTGGTATGACGGAAACCGCACCAAAGGAACCGCAACCATTGCTGCTAAAGTGCCTACATTCACAGCTGGCGACACAGAATAAGAAAGGGAGGATAAAAGAATATGGGAAAAATCGTAGTTGATAGAGGACTTGAACAGTACACCATTGAAGACAAGAACGGAACCGTGCTCGGTAAGTTTGAAATGAATCCTGCGGATGTGGAACTGGTCAAGCGGTATGAGCACGTAGCTGAAGCAGTGAGCCATATCGCAGACAATGTGGATGAGCGCAAGGATATTGTGGACATTGTGAAAGAAATGGAAGAAGAACTGGATAAGCAGATTGACTATCTGTTCAATTCCAACGTATCGCAGAGTTTCTTCTCCATCACATCCCCGTTTACTGTTTTGGCTACCGGTGAGTTTTTCGTGGAGAATGTGCTCAATGCTATCGGCAAGCTGATTGAAGCAGAGACCGGCAAGCGGTTTGAAAAGGTACAGACCAAAATCAACCAGTATACCAGTAAGTACCATAAGTGAGGTTTGGAATGAATCTATGGGAATTGCCTACATCCGTGACAGCAAACGGACATGAATATCCTATCAGGACAGATTATAGGGCGGTGTTGGATGTGCTGACCGCCCTTTCTGACAAGGATATGACCGGGGATACACCGGCAGAGACAAATTACATCCAAAGTGAGATCATCCGACAGATCATGTTTGAGGATCCCGACAGCATACCTGATGAAGATTTGGAAGATGCATTCAAAGGTGTGGCGGAATTTATCGACATGGGTATCGAAAAAACGGACAAACCGAGTCCGCGGGTTATGGACTGGGAGCAGGATGCAACACTGATCATCCCGGCAGTAAACCGTGTGGTTGGTAGAGAAATCCGCGCGGACAAATATATGCACTGGTGGACATTTCTGTCAGCGTACATGGAGATAGGCGAGTGTACTTTTACTCATATCCTATCCATACGACAGAAAAGAGCCACCGGGAAGAAATTGGAAAAGTGGGAGCAGGATTACATCCGGGATAATAAGGATGTGGTGCTGCTTAAGAATAAATTGACAGAGCAGGAGAAGCGGGAGCGTGAGGAAGATGAAAAAGCCCTCAAGGAACTGCTAGGATAGGCGGTGCGTGTGGCAAATAATGCTGTTGTAATTGATACTGAAATTAGAATAGACCAAGCTAAAAAGGAAATTTCTAATTTAGAGTCCTATATAAAAAATTTGGAAGCAACAAAAGAAAGAATGGATAGAATTTTTTCCACATCTAAAGAAATTGGAATTGCTCCAAGTCAAGATGATTTGAAGTATTACGATACACTTGTTTCTGAAATAGATAGGGCAAAAAATAACATATCTGGACTTAATGCAGAAATACAGTCTTTGGAAAATTCTAAAAACGGAATGGAAGATAAGGCAAATAGTATTAAGAATATCAGAGACGCTTCTGAAAAAGCATCTAAATCTATCAGAAAAATGGGAGATTCTGCTAAAAAAAGCAGTGGAGGTTTCAAAGTTGGTTTAAAAACCATGCTTAAATATGTTTTTGGAGTTCAAAGTCTGATAGCACTTATCAATAAGTTGCGCTCTGCGATGGTTGAGGGCTTAAAGAACCTTGCTCAATTCAATGATGGTGTAAATCCTACCAACACGGCATTGAGCAACCTTAAATCGGCTCTCACGCAGTTAAAGAATAGCTTCGCTGTGGCATTTGCACCGATTCTGACGGTAATAGAACCGATTTTGACAAGGCTTATCAGCTTGTTGAGCACTGCCATGAATTATGTCGGGCAGTTTTTTGCGGCACTGACCGGAGCAAGTACCTTCACAAAGGCTATCAAGGTGCAAGAGAACTATGCAAAGAGCCTTAACGGGACCGCGGCGGCGGCAAAGAAAGCAAAAGGATCATTAGCAAGTATTGATGAACTGAATAACCAGTCCAAGCAGGACAACAGCGGTGCAGGCGGTACGGTGTCTCCCAACGATATGTTTGAGGTTGCACCGATTGAGAGTAAGATTGCGGGATTGGCAAGCAAACTGAAATCCATCCTTGATCCGATAAAAGAAAGTCTGCAGAACTGGTTCAAGAATATTGATTTCCAACCGCTGATTGACAGCTTTGAGAAATTGAAAACAGCAATCGAGCCATTAACGGATAATATCGGAAAAGGCCTTTTGTGGCTACTTGAGAACGTTTTAGAGCCGCTCGGTAGTTTCGTAATTGAAGATGCACTACCGGCATTTTTTAATCTGTTGGCCAGTGCAGTAGAAGCTTGTAATAAGGCATTTGAAGTGATTTCCCCGTATCTGAATGAGATATGGAACGAAGTGTTTGCCCCGTTTGCAGCATTCCTCGGAGAGACCTTTGTTGGAATATTGAACGATGTGTCTCAGTTTTTCTCCGACATGGGAGATATGTTCGTTGAGAAATCGGAAGAAATCGGAACTATATTTGAGTTTCTGAAAACCGTATTGGACCTTGTATCGATAAAATGGAAGGTATGCATCCAGGCTATGTCTGGACAGTTAAAGCCTTTTCTTACAATGGTTAAAAACATTATATCTCATGTAATTGATATTTTAAGCGGTTTGATCAAGTTTATCACTGGAGTATTTACCGGAAATTGGAAGCAGGCATGGGAAGGTGTGAAAGATGTCCTTAAGGGCATTCTTAATGTCATCATTGATATAGTTGAGGGAAGCATTAACAGAATCATCGGTGCGCTGAATGCAATTAGTTTTGACATCCCCGATATAGTGCCCGGCATTGGTGGAAAGCATATCGGATTTAACATCACACCAGTATCACTGCCCCGTCTTGCAACCGGTACGGTTGTTCCCAGGCAGTCAAGAGAGTTTGCAGCTATACTGGGTGACAACAACAGAGAGACCGAAGTGGTGTCTCCTCTGTCAACCATGAAACAAGCTATGGTTGAAGCATTGCAAGAGAGTGGATATTACCGGCAAGGCGAGAGCGGAGATATTGTTATAAACATTGACGGTTGGGAAGTGTTCCGCGTTGTAAAGAAGCAGAACGACAGCTATATTCAACGCACCGGAAGAAGTGCATTTCAGTATTAAGGAGGTGTATGTAAGTTATGTATTCCGGTTTTTTATTAAAAATAGGCAATGAAATATTCAATATGAAGTATATAAAAGAAAAAACATACAAGGGATATGTTTCTGTTCAGGACCTTGACTCATATCGAGATGCAAATGGTTTATTGCATAGGGAAGCTCTTTCCCATGTACCTATCAAGTGCGAGTTTGAAACTATCCCGTTAAATAATGAACAATATGAACAAATCATGGATATGATCCGTAGAAACTATATCAATGAATTGGAAAGAAAAGTTACAATTACCGCTTTTATATTGGAATATAACGGATATGTAACGCAGGATGCGTATATGGCAGAACCGCAACCTCAGATACAAACTATAAAAGATAACAAAATACAATATGCACCATTAAGAATTGCATTTATAGGATATTGATATGATTAATTACGAATATGAATCATTATTTCTTAAAAATTCCATAAAGAGAGAAATGTATATTGAATTCAATGGCGGTACACTCGACAATACAGATTTGCACTGCGAGGAATGGTCTTTGAAAGAGGGACTTTGTTCGGAAAACGAATTACGTTTTGGATGTTGTGAAGCATCTGAACTGAAATTTCGTGTAACAAATTCCGTCAGCAGTTTAAAAAACAAAAAACTTAGTGTTTTTTCTATTTTGGGAGGACATTCTGAAAAACCATTCCAATATGGTTATTATAATGTAATATCTGATGAAAAATCTGGAGATAGAAAATATAGAGACATCACAGCTTATGACAAAATGTACGACGTTGCAAATTCCGACGTATCTGCATGGTACAACAGCTTAACGTTTCCTTTATCGTTATTAAATTTCCGAAACAGTTTTTGCGAATATTTAGGTATTGATTCTGAGACAATTAGTCTTGTAAACGATTCAATGCTAGTTGAAAAAACTATAAAGCCAAGTGAATTGTCAGGTAAAAAAGTATTAGAAGCAATTTGTGAAATAAACGGATGTTTTGGACATTTTGGTAGAAATGGAAAACTTCAGTACATAATTTTGCAGATGATGAGCCAGGGATTGTATCCCAAAAAAGGGTTATATCCTCAAAAAGGTTTATATCCTCAGTCTAACACAAATGTCACAAAAGTTCCGGGCAACAGTTACATATCTTGCCAATACGAAGATTATATATGCAAAAAAATTGATAAATTACAAATTCGACAGACTGAAAGTGATATTGGTGCAATATCCGGTACTGGAAATAACTGCTATATTATTGAAAACAATTTTTTGGTATATGGAAAATCTGCAAAAGAGTTGCAGATCATAGCAGACAATGTCCTTAGTATTATTTACGGAATATGGTACAGACCGGCAAAAATTACAGCGCAAGGAAACCCTTGTATAGAAGTCGGTGACGGAATCAGAGTAAATACAAAAACAGATTTAGTTTACACGTATGTAATGCAAAGAACCTTAAATGGTATTCAGAAATTGCAAGACAGTTATTTTAGCGAAGGTAAAGAATACCGTACCAAAAAGGTAAATGGTTATGAATATGATATTAAGCAATTACTTGGAAAGACAAATGAGTTAGAACGTACTGTTGAGGAAACTCGGTCTGAAATCAAGGATGTAGAGAATGGCCTGGATACGAAGATTACACAGACAGCAGGAAAGATTGAACTTGAAGCAAAAAGGGCTACAGATGCAGAAGTAGAATTAGCAGCGGCAATATCTTTGCAGTCAGATCAAATTAAACTGAAAGTCTCCAAAGGCGATGTCAGTTCGCAGTTGAGCGTTGAGAGTGGACAGGTAAGTATTTCTGGAAACCGTTTTGTATTGGAAGCAGATAACTGTAGCATATCAGCAGATGGAACTATAACAGCTAAAAATGCAGTAATGACTGGTAGTTTTAAGTCTATAGGAGAAGACGGGAGTTACACAGAAGTATCATCAGGTGAAATTAAATTTTATAACGAACTATTGCAAAGCACAGGATCTATAAAAGGATTGGGACAATATCTTACTATTGATGCTTCAATGGTAAGTGTAAGCGGAATTTTAGTGGTAGGAAATGGAGCAACATATGATTCACAATATGTAAAAAACATATCAACAACTTCTCAAATATTGGGCAGTAAGACAGTACTGACAAGTGCCACATTAAGTGTCACAAAAAATTATATAAATGGAACCGTATCAGATGTATCTTTGGTAACACAAACAGCCAATGTTGCTGATTATCCTGGACATAATGTTAATTTTATTACAGGAGTTTCATCACTTGGAGGTTTGCTCACTGCAACATCTGGAATTGTCACACTTATGACGTAGGAGATTTATTATGGTAAAAAAAATATTTATTCTTCAAACGATTATTGGAAAAACAATGAAAGAAGTAATGGAAGAAAGGCAAGAAATTCAGCAATATATAGCTTTTACCATTGGAATTTTCACGTTTACGGAAATCAATGCAACATTGTTTAGCACGGAAGATGGCGATGGTTTTGAAGAGTTTATGAAGCAACTTATTGACATGTCGGATACAGTGGTTGCACAGAGCGGATATGAGGTATCTGAACTGTGCAAAAATCTGTATGCGTATGCAGAAGAGCAAGGAAAAGAAATCTATGTAAGGGAGAATTGATATGGCAGCAAATTTTGAGATTAAGAAATTAAAAAGCAACCTTGTGACAGTATTAAATCAAACACCGTTGCCTATCGAGGTGAAAAGGCTTGTACTGTATGAAGTATATTCGGAGACTAAACAGTTATCAGATATGCAGATTATGAAAGAGGAAAACGAGGTAACTACAGATGGCAATGAATAAGGTTTATACCAGAATTAACTGGGAAGATTACCCCAGTGAAAACACGGATTTAGATGCATACAATCTTAATCAGATGGATTCTGCTATTGATGCGTTAGACAACCGTATCGTATCACAGGATGCCTTAAAAGTAGACAAGTCTGCAATAAACGGAAACATTGCTGATTGGACTATGGATGAAACAACCGGTGTTATTACTATTACAAAATACAACGGTGAAAAAGTAATTTTTGACCTTAATATTGAAAAAATACCTGTCGAATTTTTTATGTCTGATGATGGAATCATTACCATGACTACAGAAGATGGAACACAGTTTACAGCTGATATTGGTTCTATGATTCCGGTGTTGACATTTGAAGATTCTGCAACCATAGCTGTATCCGTGACTGGTACTGGAAAGAATAAGACTTATTCTTTTTCAATCAAAACAGGATCAGTAACAGATGCTATGCTACAGCCTAATTATTTAGCAGATATTAGAGTAGAATCCGCAAATGCATCTGCTTATGCGCAATCCGCAAATGCAAAATCTGTATTGGCTGAATCTTATGCCATAGGTGGAACCGGAACAAGAGAAGGAGAAGATACTGATAACGCAAAGTATTATATGGAGCAGGCAAAACAGCAAACAGGAGGTATACCTACAAAGGTTAGTGAATTAGAGAATGACGCTGGATATATTAAAAAAGATGTTGATAATCTTGTGAATTACTACGACAAGACCACTACCGACCAAAAATTAGCCAACATTGACTTGACTGATTATCTCAAAAAGACAGGTGATGCTTCCAACACAACCGTAGCATTCACTGAGCCAGCCGACCTTGCACAGCCGACCACAGGCGAAAAACTCAGCGGAATTATCGGCAAGGTTAGCCTTGCGATAAAGAACATCAAAACATTAATTTCTCTAATAGGAAATACTGATATTTCATCAATCGGAAACGGCACTGTTACGGGGGCAATTAGTGATGTAAATGGCAAGTTAATGACTCCAGATTATAAATCAGCTGTAAATATACAGAGTAATTACCTGTGCCAGACAAATGGTTATGTAATAGGCACTATACAGGGTGCAATAAATGGGTGGGCATCTGTTCGATCAGGCAAACAACCCAATTATTTTCTGGCATTGTGTACAACGGCAGATACGCCTACAGCTGTATGTATACCATTTTCCGCAGGTGATAGTGTAATATTTGGTACAACTGGAACATATAATCTCGCATTTGCATCCATTAATCTGTAATGAATGCACCACTAAAAATACACATTTTAGTATTGTTTTGCGTGATTTCTTGTCTTATGTTTCCACCTAGGTCGATTGTGATTGATCCAGAAATCCAAGATGATCCATCGTACACTTGACCAAAAATGGATATCCACGTAGTAGATGGTATATAACCTTCTGGCAGAGTACATATAACAGTACCATATGGTATATCGCAATCTGTTAGCCTAAAAGATATAGTTACTACTTTCCCATATTTTCGCAACTGAGAATATGTCAATGACCCATTAATTGGATTTAACCGTGCGCTAGCATCTTGTACTGCTAACTTGCCATTTACAGAAGTAGTCATAGCACATGGGCGGAGATTAAAAACATAACAATGATTAAAAAATATAAAAAGGAAAATAAAATGAAAACAGGAAACGAATTAGTTGCATACGCAAAAAAACGTCTTGGCACTCCATATTTTTACGGATCCAAGATTCCCGAGGGTGCTCTGACCGAAAACAAAATGAGCACTATGCACAGAATGTATCCCAAGGTCGTGACCACCTACTATATGGCAAAGGCACGGCGAAAGGGACAGGTCGGCAAGGTCAATGTGGACTGCTCAGGACTGATTGCCGGTTACCGGCAGCTTAACATCGGCTCCTACCAACTCTATCAGACCGCATACAACCGTATGCCGATTGCAAAGATTAATGACTTTGCTCTCGGAACTGTCCTGTGGAAGTCTGGCCATGTGGGTGTCTATATCGGCAAGGTAAATGGTGTCCCTATGTGCATCGAAGCCAAGGGCATCAATTACGGCACGGTGCTGACCAAAGTATCCTCTACCAAGTGGGTGTACGGTCTTACCTTCAAGGACATGACATATACCTATGAGACCAAGGTGCCCGGCACATGGAAGGAGACGAACCCTTACACAAATCCTACCATGACGGTAACCAGTAAGGCACAGGCAAGGAAGAAGAATATCAAGGTATTCATTTCCGCGGGTGAGGGTGTCAAGTGGATTCAGTGGGAACTGATGGAAGCTGGTCTGCTGACAGAAGCTGACATTGACGGTATCTGCGGTTCCAAGACCGTAGCAGCAATCATTACATATCAGAAGTCCTGCAAGATCACAGCCGACGGACTGGCGGGCAAGACCACAAGAAAGTACCTGGCAGCATAGTTTTAATCCCCCATCGGAGCATATCCGGCGGGGGATTTATGTACTGCCTTAACTGTTGCTTGCTCATACGACGGACCATCTCACCGCCGATGCTTCCTGCTTCCTTAGAAGTAAGGTCGCCGTTGTAACCCTCTTTCAGGTTAACACCCAGCTCAGATGCTACCTCAGTCTTGAAACGGTCCATTGCAGCCTTTGCTTCGGGAACTTCTACTCTATTGGTTTTACTTGCCATTTCGTTCACCTCCGTTTGGATTTGGGTTTTCTTGTTTCAGATAAGCGCTTTTTGTGATCACTTATCTTGGTATTAGTATGAGCATCGGCCTTTTTTTCATGCTGGTAAGTTTTTCATTTTTATGTTACACTCAAACAGCAACGAAGGATACGGAGACCGGAAAGCGTGACCAACGATCCACTGACCGGAATCCCACAGAAGTGACTGACCTTTGAAGCTACACCGTAACTGCGGAAGCTGAGAAGAGAAGGTGTTTTTTTGTTGTCAAAATGTAACTATTCAGAACCTCTTCGAATAAGAAGGCTGATACTTCATGCTTGCATGCAAGTAGCAGTTTTCTTATTCGCAAGGTGGCTTGAATAGAGTCACTGCCCCGTACATGAGCAAAATTAGCTGCCTTGCAGCGAGAAAGCACGATTTATCGTGCGGTTTTGCGAATGCTGGGGTGGGATGATAATCCCACGATATGCGAATATTGGGTAGGATTGTGGGAGTGCGTAGCACGGAACAATCCGTAGGCATCAAAGTCGGGGGCTTTTGACCCCGACATCATTTTATGACAGAAAGGCGAAAAAACAATGAAAAAGAAAACAAAAATCACAAAAACTCTGGCACTTGCACTGACTCTTGGACTGTTGTGCAGCGGTCTTGCCGGATGCGGACAGGCACAGAGTGTGGAAACAGTGTCGGAAGATCTGGCAGCGGAGAGCGTACAGCCCACTGAAACGGTGGAGAGTACGGGAACCGTTGCGGAAGGCACAGAAGCCACAGCAGAAAATACGGAGACCGCGGATGGCACGCTGGTACGTGTGGCATCCTTAAAGGGACCGACCTCATTAGGACTTTTATTTTTAATGAATAAAGCAGACAAGGGTGAGACTGCCAATACCTATGAATTTCAGATGGCTACTGGTGCAGATGAGATCCTGCCGCTGATGGTAAAGGGAGATCTGGACATTGCACTGGTACCCGCCAATGTGGCAAGCGTTCTCTATCATAAGACACAGGGCGGTGTGGAAGTCATTGATATCAATACTCTGGGTGTACTTTATATGGTATCCGGAGAAGACGGTCTGACAAACTTTACCGATCTAAAGGGTAAGACCATTTATCTGACTGGAAAAGGAACCACACCGGACTATGTATTGCAGTACCTGCTGACAGCAAATGGTATGTCTGCGGATGACGTGATACTGGAGTATAAATCCGAAGCAACAGAGGTAGCATCTGTACTGGCAGAAGATCCCACAGCCATCGGCCTGTTGCCCCAGCCTTTTGTTACCGCAGCCTGCATGCAGAATGATGCACTGAAGGTGATCTTCGACTTAAACGAAGAGTGGAATAAGGTACAGGGAGAGGACGGCAGCAGCATGGTCACCGGTGTAACGGTGGTTCGCAAGGAATTCCTCGAGGAGAACGAAGAAGCAGTGAAATCCTTTATGGAAGATCATAAGGCAAGTGCGGAAGACATCAATGCAGACCCTGCCACCGGTGCTGCACTGGCAGTGGAAGCCCAGATCGTAGCCAAAGAGCCCATTGCTCAGAAAGCAATTCCGAACTGCAACATTACTTATATTGACAAAGCTGAAATGAAGCAGGCACTTTCCGGATACCTTGACGTACTGTTCCACCAGGATTCCCTGTCCATAGGTGGCGGACTTCCGGAATCCGATTTCTATTATGATGCAGAATAAGGGTAAAATATACGTTAAAAAATTTATAATACTGTTGTTCTGGCTGGGAGTATGGCAGATTCTGGCAATGTGTGTGGACAATTTCCTGCTGGTGGTGACACCTTTGCAGGCATTGCGGGCACTGCTTACTCTGGCCGGGCAGGTGGAGTTCTGGCGGAGTGCCTTTGATTCGCTGTGGCGGATCGCCTTCGGCTTTTTGCTGGGGGCGGTATTGGCACTTCTTCTGGCGGCCATCAGTTACCGTTATCCGCTGGCGGAAGAAGTCCTGCGTCCTTTCATGGTATTCTGCAAGGCAGTACCGGTAGCGGTATTTGCAGTGCTTTTGCTGATCTGGTGGGGTTCTTCCATGCTGGCGGTGGCTATCTGTTTTCTGGTAGTATTTCCGAATATTTACCTGAATACGCTGGAAGGACTAAAGAGCGCGGACAGAGGGCTGTTAGAGATGGCGGAGGTATTCCGCCTTCCCCTTGGTACTCAGTTCTTCTACATTTACCGTCCGGCGTTAAAGCCATTTTTGCTCAGCGCGTTTCAGCTATCTCTGGGAATGTGCTGGAAGTCCGGAGTGGCGGCGGAAGTGATTGGCACTCCCAGTCATTCCATCGGTGGAGCACTGTATCTGGCGAAGATTTATCTGGATACGGCGGATCTGTTTGCCTGGACAGCGGTGATCGTAGTACTCAGTGTATTTTTTGAAAAAATAATATTCTACGGGATTGAAGTCTTTTTCCGGTGGGAGCCTGCCTGTAAGGATCCCTCCATGCCACAGAAAATCGCTGGCAGAGAACAGCGCACCCTGTGTGTAAGGAATCTTGGAAAAAGTTTTCACAATCAATGGATCTTCCGACATGTGGATCACGAATTTCACAGTGGGGAACCGTATGTACTGGATAACCCTTCCGGCAGTGGCAAGACCACTTTTTTCCGGTGTCTGTGCGGACTGGAGCGGCCGGAGGAGGGAGAAGTGTCGGAAATGGATGCTTTTGCCATGCAATTCCAGGAGGATCGTTTGTGTGAAGACTGTAGTGCCGTGAAGAATCTGGAAATGATCCTGGGAGATGCTTCACAGGCGAGAACGGCATTGACGCAGTTGTTGCCGGAAGAAGCGTTGGATCAGCCCTGCCACGAACTATCGGGAGGCATGAAACGGAGAGTGTCTCTGGTACGGGCCATGGAGGCGGGAGCGCAGTGTGTTCTGCTGGATGAGCCTTTTACCGGACTGGATGAAGAAAACCGTAAAAAGGCCGAAGACTATATCCGGAGGAAGACGAGAGGCCGGATCGTGATGATAGCTACTCATATCAGAACCGGAGAAGAATTTTCGGAAATGACGCAGATGCAGATATAGAAACCACAGGAGGAAGACCGATATGGAAAAAGGTACGGAAAATACAAGAGTGACCCTGATCGGCATTATTGTGGAGGATCCGGAGGCGGCGATAAGGATCAACGGACTTTTACACGAATATGGGGAATATATCATCGGCAGAATGGGGATACCTTATCATGAAAAGCAGATGAACATCATCAGTGTGGTCATGGATGCCCCCCAGGAAAAAGTCAGTGCCCTGTCGGGGAAGCTGGGAATGATCCCCGGAGTCAGCACGAAGTGTCTGTATGCCCCGGACGCGCAAAAAGCCCCAAAATAAAAAGGTTGTCAATTCCTCCAACTTATGCTATAATTGCAAAATGACTGCGACTGGATACAGACCCGCAAGGGTATAAAGGAGGAAATGTTATAATGAGTTTACAGGTTGAAAAGTTAGAGAAAAACATGGCCAAGCTGACCATCGAAGTATCTGCTGAAGAACTGGAGAAGGCAATCGAAGGTGCTTACCAGAAGAATAAGAACAAGATCAGCATTCCCGGTTTCCGTAAGGGCAAAGCTCCCCGTAAGATGATCGAGCAGATGTACGGCAAGTCCGTATTCTATGAGGATGCAGCAAACGCACTGATTCCCGATGCTTACGATAAGGCTCTGGAAGAGTGTGAGGAGCAGATCGTATCTTCTCCGAAGATCGATGTGACCCAGTTAGAGGCCGGCAAGCCTTTCATCTTTACCGCAGAGGTTGCTCTGAAGCCTGAAGTTACTCTTGGCAAATACAAGGGTGTGAAGGTTGACAAGATCGACGTTAAGGTAAGCGATGAGGATATCGACGCTGAGATCAATAGAGAGCGTGAGAGCAATGCCAGAACCATCAGCGTGGAAGACCGAGCTGTTAAGGACGGCGATATGACCGTTATCGATTTCGAAGGTTTTGTAGACGGTGTTGCATTTGAGGGCGGCAAGGGTGAGAACTATCCCCTGACCATCGGTTCCGGTTCCTTTATTCCCGGTTTTGAAGAGGCACTGGTTGGTGCTGAACTGAACAAGGAGACAGAAGTAAATGTAACCTTCCCCGAGGATTATCATGCAACTGAGCTGGCAGGCAAGCCCGCAGTATTCAAGTGCACTGTTAAGGAGATCAAGGAGAAGCAGCTTCCTGATTTGGATGACGAGTTCGCAAGCGAAGTATCCGATTTCGATACCATGGCTGAGTATAGAGAAGATGTACAGAAAAAGCTGACTTCCAAGAAGGAAGAGGAAGCTAAGATCGCCAAGGAAGAGGCAGTTCTGGATGCAGTGATCGAGGATGCCAAGATGGAGATCCCCGATGCAATGATCGAGACCCAGCAGAGACAGCTGTTAGAGAACTTTGCACAGAGAATTCAGGCACAGGGCATTACTCTGGAGCAGTACATGCAGTTCACCGGTCTGACCGCTCAGACCATGATGGAGCAGCTGAAGCCCGAGGCACTGAAGAGAATCCAGTCCCGTCTGGTTCTGGAAGCTGTAGCAGCTGCTGAGAAGATGGAAGCTACCGAGGAAGACTTCGAAGCTGAAGTTAAGAGCATGGCAGAAGCTTACCAGATGGAAGCTGACAAGGTAAAAGAGCTTCTGGGTGAGCAGGGCGCTAAGCAGGTGAAGGAAGATATCTGTGTAAGAAAGGCAGCTGATTTCATCGTAGACAACGCTAAGGAAGCAAAGGCTGCAGCCAAGAAGACCACCAAGAAGGAAAAGGCAGCAGAAGAGAAGCCCGAAGAAGCATAATATATGCTTTAAGATACGATAGAAAGAGAAAGCGGATTCCCACATCCGCAGGGAGGTGGGGATACGCTTTCTTTTAAATTTTTATTAAATCTTCGGAATCTCGTTGAAAAAGCCTGATAAGTAGGATACGATAGTAATATTAATCAGAAGCAATGGAGGTTTTAGAATATGAGTTTAGTACCTTACGTCATTGAACAGACCAGCAAAGGTGAGCGGTCTTATGATATTTATTCCAGACTGTTGAAGGACAGAATCATTTTTCTGGGAGAGGAAGTCAATGAGACTTCTGCCAGCATCATTGTAGCACAGCTGCTGTTCCTGGAAGCAGAGGATCCGGATAAGGATATCCATTTGTATATCAACAGCCCGGGCGGAAGCGTTACTGCAGGTATGGCAATTTATGATACCATGAAATATATCAAGTGCGATGTGTCCACCGTATGTATTGGTATGGCAGCCAGCATGGGAGCTTTCCTTTTAGCAGGCGGTGCCAAGGGCAAGCGTTTTGCACTGCCCAATGCAGAAATTATGATTCATCAGCCACTGGGTGGAACACAGGGTCAGGCTACCGAGATTGAGATCGCAGCAAAGCATATTCTTCGTACCAAGGAGAAGTTGAACCGTATGCTGGCTGAGAACACCGGCAAGGATTATGAGACCATCTGCGCAGACACCGAGAGAGATAACTGGAAAAGCGCTGAGGAAGCTTGTGAGTATGGTCTGATCGATAAGGTGATCACCTTCCACGAGGCATAAAACAACAGGAGTATAATAATGGCAGGAAAAAATTCCGGAAATGACATCAGATGTTCATTTTGTAACAAGACCCAGAGTCAGGTCCGCAAGCTGATCGCGGGACCTGCAGGGGTATATATCTGTGATGAGTGCGTAGACATCTGCGCAGACATCCTGGAGGAAGAACTGGAAGATGAAGAAGTGGAAGAGACTGCGAGTCCCGACATTAACCTTCTGAAACCCAAGGAGATCAAGAACTTCCTGGATGAATACGTCATCGGACAGGAGGAGGCCAAAAAAGTCCTCTCCGTTGCGGTGTACAATCATTACAAAAGAGTAACGGCTCCCAAGGATCTGAATGATGTGGAGCTGCAAAAGAGTAATATTATCATGGTAGGCCCTACCGGTTCCGGTAAGACTTACCTGGCCCAGACACTGGCCAAGATCATCAATGTACCGTTTGCCATAGCGGATGCCACCACACTGACCGAAGCGGGTTATGTAGGTGAGGATGTGGAGAACATCCTGTTAAAGCTGATCCAGGCGGCAGATTATGATGTAGAGCGTGCACAGTACGGTATCGTATATATTGACGAGATCGATAAGATCACGAAAAAGAGCGAGAATGTATCCATTACCCGTGATGTATCCGGAGAAGGTGTACAGCAGGCTCTGTTAAAAATCATCGAGGGTACTGTGGCAAGCGTACCTCCCCAGGGAGGCAGAAAGCATCCTCATCAGGAGCTGATTCAGATCGATACCACCAACATTCTGTTTATCTGCGGCGGTGCTTTCGATGGACTGGAGAAGATCGTAGAGTCCAGACTGGATCGTAAGGCCATCGGTTTCAATACGGAGCTGGGCAGAAGAGAGGATAAGGATATCAGCGAACTGCTGCAGGAAGTAACTCCTCATGATCTGGTGAAGTTCGGTCTGATCCCCGAGTTCGTAGGACGTGTGCCTATCTGTGTCTCCTTAAGAGGACTGGACAGAGAAGCACTGATCCGTATTCTTCAAGAGCCGAAGAACGCTCTGGTAAAACAGTACCAGAAGCTGTTCCAGATGGATAACGTAGAATTGAGTTTTGAGCAGGATGCCATCGAGGCTATTGCTGACAAGGCACTGGAACGCAAGACCGGAGCCAGAGGCTTACGCTCCATTATGGAATCCGTAATGATGGATACCATGTATGAAATTCCTTCGGATGACACCATCGAAGAATGTGTTGTCACCAAGGCGGCAGTGGATGGAGAGAGCGAGCCCCTCACCATACATGATGAATCTCTGAAAAAGGCAAAATAATCCGGGCGCTGCCTTGTGGTCACACAGGGCAGCGTTTTGTGCAAAAAAGTACAAACCTAAGATGCGCAAAAGCAGCGCAGGAATGGAGTTTTTATGATCATAAAGAATGTAAGTCTGGAAACGGTCTGTGGTATTACCAGCAAGCTTCCGGAAAATATACATCCCGAAGTGGCATTCGCCGGGAAAAGTAATGTCGGCAAATCCTCTCTGATCAACGGATTGATGAACCGTAAGTCTCTGGCCAGGACCAGTTCCCAGCCGGGCAAGACACAGACCATCAATTATTACAACATTAACGATGAAATCTACTTTGTAGATCTGCCTGGCTACGGCTATGCACAGGCCAATGAGCATGTGAAAGCCCAGTGGGGTAAGATGATCGAAGATTATCTGCATAAATCCAAACAGCTGAAGCTGGTATTTCTGCTGATCGATATCCGGCATGCTCCCTCAGAGAACGACCGGATCATGTATGACTGGATCCGCCGCAATGGCTACGATCCCATCATCATTGCCACCAAGCTGGACAAGATCAACCGCAGTCAGATACAGAAGCAGGTGAAGCTGATCCGCACCACCCTGCAGGCCGGAGCGGATACACAGATCGTACCTTATTCCGCACAGACGAAACAGGGAAGGGAAGAAATCTACGAGATCCTGGACGGTGTCTTGGCTGCAGAGGATCCTGCACAGGAATAGACCGTAGGAATGGTGAATGAGTGTAGAGACATAATGCGTGAGAGAGTGAGAGTATATGAAGAAATATTGTAAAGCCTTAGTGAATCTGGGTATGGCATTTATTATATTACTATTGATTGTTTTCCTGGTGCCAAAGCTGTTAGTATTCTTTGCACCGTTTGTGGCAGGCTGGATCATTGCGTTGATCGCCAGCCCCCTGGTTCGTTTTTTTGAGGAAAAGGTAAAGATCAAGCGAAAAGCGGGAAGCGCCTTTGTCATCGTGGCGGTCATCGCACTGGTGATACTGATTCTCTATCTGGTAGGGGCGAAGTTAACCGATGAGATCATGGGACTGATCGGTGCACTGCCGGATATCTGGGACAGTGCGGAGAATGATTTTGCCGATATCGGGCAGAACCTGAGCGTTATCTATAACCGTTTTCCCGTGGATGTACAGCAGAGCATCATGGATGTCATCAATCAGATCGGAAGCTATGTGGGAGATCTGCTGGGGAAGATCGGCACCCCTACGATCAATGCCGTGGGCAATTTCGCCAAGCAGGTTCCTTCGATTCTGATCGGACTGATTATGGCACTGCTTTCTTCCTATTTCTTCGTAGCAGAGAGGGATCAGCTGGCAGCCTGGTTCCGTAAGCACACACCGGCGGAGGTGCTGTCCTGGTATTATATGCTGAAGCGTGGACTGGTCAAAGCAGTAGGCGGATATCTTAAGGCACAGCTTAAGATCGAAGTGTGGATGTATCTGCTATTAGTCATCGGACTTGCTGTTCTGCAGGTAGACTATGCGTTGCTGATCGCACTTGGGATCGCATTTCTGGATTTCCTGCCTTTTTTTGGAACCGGAACCGTCATGGTCCCCTGGGCAATCCTCAAAATCTTAAGCTCTGATTATAAAATGGCCATAGGACTGCTGATCATCTGGGGCAGCGGACAGCTGGCGCGTCAGCTGATCCAGCCAAAGATCGTGGGAGATTCCGTGGGAATGCCGCCTCTGCCGACTCTGTTCCTCCTGTACATAGGATATAAGCTGGGAGGTGTCGTAGGAATGATCGTGGCAGTACCTGTCGGACTGATCGCCCTTACCATGTATCAGCAGGGAGCTTTACAGACGACCAAGGACAGCGTGAAGATCCTGGCAGCCGGGATCAATCATTTCCGCAGACTGAAGCCGGAGGATATGGACGAAGTACGGCAGATGCAGGAGAGAGACCGGAGGCTGAGCGAGGAACTGGCCAGACAGGCAGCGGAGGAAGAGGCTCAAAAAGAAGCCCAAAAAGAAGCTCGAAAAGAAGCTTCTGCGAAAAAACAGAAAGAAAAGAAATCATGAGAAATATCAGACTGCGACTGCAATATGAAGGAACCAGATATCAGGGGTGGCAGAAACAGACATCCACAGACAATACGATTCAGGGAAAAATGGAAGTTCTTTTGACGAAAATGTGCGGGGAGCCTGTGGAGATCGCAGCCAGCGGCAGAACGGATGCAGGAGTGCATGCGTTGGGACAGGTGGCGAATTTCCATACGGAATCTGACATGAGTACAGAAGAGATCATGGCCTATTGTAACCGGTATCTGCCAGAGGATATTGCCGTGGTGGAGGTGTCGGAGGCGGCACCCAGATTCCACAGCAGACTAAATGCCACCGGGAAGCGTTACCGTTACCGCATCATCAACAGCCAGATCCCGGATGTGTTCTGGAGACGCTATGCGGCAGAGGAACCGGAAGCATTAGATTTGGATGCTATGCGAAAGGCAGCGGAGCGATTGCTTGGAGAGCACGATTTCAAGGCATTTACCTCTGCAAAAAAAAGTAAGAAATCCACCGTCCGCCGGATCGACGAGATCCGGATCGAAAGGATAGCGAACCGTGTGGAGTTTGTATTTACCGGAAATGGATTTTTACATCATATGATCCGTATCCTCGTGGGAACCCTCCTCGAGGTCGGAAAGGGAATCCGGACACCGGAAAATGTGACGGATGTACTGAAGTCCGGAGACAGAGCGAAGGCGGGAGCGCTGGTGCCGGCCAAAGGCCTGGTACTGGAAGAAGTTTTTTACACCTGAAAAATAAAAATACTGCAACTTTTTGCCCTACAATTGCGTCTATGTAGTTGTAGGGTTTCGTTTTACCATGAAATCGTAAATAAGCTGCGTGAGTGCTTGCACGCAAAGCAGTGTATTTACGATTCCATGAGCGAAGCGTCTTATTCATGAAATAAAAGATGAGCCGCGGTAGCGGCGTCGGCTGCGAAGCAGACGCTTTTATGAATGGATAAGAGCAAAACGAAATGTTTATAGAATTTTAATAATTATGTTGCAGAAAATATGCATTGACAGGATACGATAAACGTAGATAAGGCGGAGGGGTCTTTTCCGATACGAAAGGTGTAAGGTGTGGAGCATGGAAAAAAGGGTTGCAGTATACAATAATAATACGGGTGTGATAGAGACAATGAGTTCCCTTCTCGCAGGAGAAGGCTTAAAAATGGTGGCAGTGACGGGGAGAGCACAGTTACAAGAATTACTGCGTGCACAGGAGATCCAGCTTCTGCTGCTGGATGTGGAACTGGATGGCAGAGGCTGGGGAGAAGGCATTGAGATGATCCATGACATCCGTAATATGACTACGATCCCCATTATTATCATTTCCGCACAGGATGCGGAGACCGCCAAGATCATGGCACTGAATGCCGGTGCGGATGATTATGTGACAGTGGGATATAATCCGCTGGAGCTGTTAGCCAGAGTGAAATCCCAGCTTCGCAGATATACACAGCTGGTCAATCTGTGCGAAAGTATTGATAGTATTTACCGCGTGGATGGACTGGAGATCAACGACAGGAACCGCACAGTGACGGTAGAGGGACGGGAAGTGAAGATGACTCCCATCGAGTATAAGATTTTAAGGCTCCTAGTGCAGGAGCGTGGCAAGGTACTGTCCATCAGCCAGATCTACGAATCCATCTGGCATATGCAGGCTATCGGAGCGGATAATACTATTGCGGTGCATATCCGCCACATCCGTGAGAAGATCGAGAGCAATCCCAAGGAGCCCAGATACCTGAAGGTGGTATGGGGAACCGGATATAAGGTAGGATGAAAAAAGATTGTCCATAAGTGTGTCCTCTGCGTCAGCAGGGGACATTTTTGTAGGAGTCTGACAAATGGGTTGCTTGACAAAGCAGAACAAATACATTATTGTACTAATTAAATAATACAAAAACCGAGGATGGAATATAAGGATGCAGACAGAAGTAATATCGGAAGGGAAAATACAGGAAAAACGTGGAATCAGCAGTGCAGTGCTGAAAAATATCGCGGTAGTGACTATGTTGATCGATCACATCGGGGCTGTGATCGTGACAAGGCTGTTGATCCGGAACGGGCTGTATGAAGCTATGGCGAATCAGGAGGCCTATACTGCCTGGATGGGGCAGAACGGCCGAATGTACGGCATCTACATGGCAATGCGTATCATCGGCAGATTTGCGTTCCCCATTTACTGTTTTTTACTGGTAGAGGGATTTCAAAAGACCCACAATGTGAAAAAGTATCTGGGCAGGATGTTTTTATTTGCACTGATTTCGGAGGTGCCATTTGATCTGGCATTCAGCGGCAAGGCATGGTATCCGGCATATCAAAATGTATTTTTTACATTGTTATTGGGGCTGCTGGTGATCGCGGGACTTCATCTGGTGGAACAGCATTTTGTGGGTACAACGGTTGGAAAAACGATTCTGCGCGTGGGACTGAATGCCGTTATTATTCTGACAGGATGTGTACTGGGCTTGGTTCTTAAGACGGATTATGATTTTAAGGGGATTTTGGCAATCACTGTACTTTATCTGTTCCGTAACCGAAAGAAAGCACAGATGTGGGCCGGTGTCATCATTTTTTTATTGATGGACAGCCTGGAGATGTTTGCAGCACTTTCCTTTATTCTGATCTGGTTCTACAACGGAACGAGAGGGCGGCAGAATAAATATTTCTTTTATTTTTTCTATCCTGCACATCTGCTGCTCTTGTGGCTGGTATGTGTGGCAATGGGAATTGCGGGAATTCCTGCAATCTGACGAACCGCAGGATGCTCTGTGAATAGTAAAGTGGAAGACGGGGAAGACAGTGACATGGAGGATATGGCGTATATGGAAGAGAAAAAATGGGAGACAGGGGACAGCGAAGAGTTGATCCGTGTACAGGAGATCAGCAAGACATTTCATCTGTCTGCAAAACAACGAAAAATGGAGCACAGTGCATCGAAGACCAAAACAGCGGTGGATCAAGTGAGCTTTTGCGTAAAAAGGGGGGAAGTGTTCGGACTTTTGGGACCTAACGGTGCCGGTAAGACCACAACGCTTCGGATGCTGGCAACGCTGATCCGGCCGGACAGCGGGGATGCGGTGTTATCCGGCAGCAGCGTAGTGACACAGCCGGAGGAGGTACGGCATAAGATCGGCTTCCTTACCAGTGAACTGAAGCTGGAGGATTTTTTTACCCCGGATTATCTGTATGACTTTTTCTCTGGATTGTACGGTATTCCGACAGACAGACGGGACGCCAGAAAACGCATGCTGTTTGCACGGTTCGGCATTCAGGAGTTTGCCCAGGTGCGCGTTAGGGATTTGTCCACGGGAATGAAGCAGAAGGTATCCCTGGTGATCTCACTGGTGCAGGATCCGGAGATCATAATTTTCGATGAGCCCACCAATGGGCTGGATATTCTCACAGCGAAGGTGGTGACGGATTTCCTGCTGGATCTGAAGGAGCAGGGGAAGACCATCATTGTATCCACCCATATCTTTAGTCTGGTGGAGAAGATATGTGACCGTGTGGGGATCATTATTAATGGGCAGATGACAGTTTGTGAAAATCTGCAGACACTCTGTGGAGAGAAGAGTCTGGAGGATCGTTTTTTTGAGATCTATGAAGCGGTAAGTGGGGAGGAAACGGACCATGACAAATAATACGATCACAGTAATGAAAAAAGAGCTGGCCAGATTTTTCGGAGACAGAAGACTGGTGATCACCACACTGCTGCTTCCCGGAATTATGATCTATGTGGTGTACAGCTTTTTGGGCAGTGTCATGATGAAGACCATGCTTCCGGAAGATACTTATGTGGCGAAGGCTTATGTGGTGGACATGCCGGATTCCGTAAGAGAAGAGATGCGGGAACTGCGGGTGGACTGGCAGCAGGCGGACAGAGAGCAGCTGACGGAGATACGGCAGGAGATCCAGGAGAAACAGGTGGATGGTCTGGTGGTATTTCCGGCGGATTTTGATACAGTGGTGGAAAACTACCAGGTCAGTAGTGGGGAACCTGCGCCCAATGTAGAAATTTATTACAATTCCGCGGAACCGGAATCCGCTCATTTTTACAATGAGGTATCGGAGGTGCTGGAGCAGTATGAGACTTCCTTAGCTAATAAACTGGATATCAATGCCGGAGATTCGGTATACTATGACTGTGCCACCAGCAAAGATACTACGGGGCAGATGTTTTCCATGATGATGCCGTTGTTGCTTATGATGTTTTTGTACAGTGGATGTATGTCTGTGGCACCGGAGTCCATTGCTGGGGAAAAGGAGCGGGGTACCATAGCGACATTACTGGTGACACCCATGAAGAGAAGTTCCCTGGCTCTGGGAAAAGTGTTTTCCTTAAGTATCATAGCGCTTCTGGCAGGCTGTTCCAGTTTTATCGGAACTTTTGCGGCATTGCCGAAAATGATGGGCGGAGAACTGACCGGCGTGGATTCCTCGGTGTACGTACCTATGGATTATGCGATGCTGCTTCTGATCATTCTGTCAACGGTAATGGTGCTGGTATCCATGATCGCACTGGTCTCCGCTTTTGCCAAAAGTGTGAAAGAGGCAGCTACAACAGTGTCTCCGTTTACCATTGTGGTGACATTTATCGGATTGAGCCCCATGCTCAGTCAGGGAAAGGAGATCCCGCTATACCGATATCTGATCCCGGTATACAACAGTGTGCAGTGTATGAACGGTATTTTTTCCTTTAGTTATCAGCCGGCAGAAATTATCGTGACGGTGATCGTAAATCTGTGCGCGGCGGGAGTGCTGGTATTCGGACTGACGAGGGCATTCCAGAGCGAGAAAATTATATATTCATGATGACAATGCAGCAAATGCGTAATATAATGTACGTGTTTGCTGTTTTTTTGCAGATAAGTACATTTTATGTTCGAAAGTCCGGATATTTTTTGGACCATGAGAAAAATGAGGAGCATAACCATACGAATGACACGACAGAAATTAAAACGTTTTCATGTGAAGAGAATATACTCTACATTGCTGCTTTCTTATGGTGCGCTGTTGGCTGCACCGTTTATAGCAGTATTTTTGCTACTTTCATTTTGGAAAAATAGTACAGAGAACTATTACAGTGAAATTATGAAAAATGACTTAACGGAAGGCCGCATGGCATTTGAAAAGCAACTGGATATTATGTGTGCAGGAGCTTTTTCTGTATCAAACGACAGTGATTTAAAGTGGGTCTATTTTCTGGACGGATTGAAGGATGGGGACAATAATATCGCAGCATTAATCAGATGCAATGACATGCTTCGCCAGACCTTTGCGGATTCAGAGCACTATCAGAATTACAGTGTGATTATGAAAAATGAATTGATATTTCGAAAAAGCGGGATGGTAGTTGGGGATAAGTTTTTTTATGACAATTATTGCACTTATCAAAATACGGATTTTGAGACCTGGAGAAAACAGAGTTTCGAGTCGAATACGTGGCAGCTGTTTCCGTTGGAAGAAATAGATACAGGGGAGAGAACATTTCAGGCAATGACATTTTCCTACCCTGTGCGGAATTATATTCAACAGGAGCCGGAAGCAAATGCTGTAGTACAATTTTTGCTTTCAAAAGAAAATCTAGAGCAAATGTTTGGACAACTGTTGAGCCGACAAGGAGGAATTCTGATTTATGGTGCAGAGGACAGACTGCTTGCAAGTCTGGGGAAAATCAATGCGGATGGTGATGATCCGGAGAACACGGATCTGTTTCTAAGTGAAGCAACAGGGGAAGATATCCGGCAGATAAAATGGAATGGAACAGATTGTCTGGTGGTAAATCAGACATCGGAAGAAAATGGAATGCATTTTGCGGCCGTTCTTCCGATGGCGGTAGTAATGCAGAATTTTCAAAGAATTCGTAGAGCAGCATGGTTGATTCTTTTCACAGGGGCAGTACTGGAAATTGGCCTTGGGTGTTGTTTTGCATTAAGGTACAGCAAACCGATTCATAACCTGATTGACAATATGCAGGGATTTTTTATGCTGGAAGACAGAGAAATTCATAAAACGGAAAATATTTCAGAGTATGAATATCTGGAGAAGGGAGTTCATGCCCTGTTGGATGATTATCAGTCTTTGAATGCGATGCTACAGGAAAAGACCGTGAAAGAGAGAAGAAATTTTCTGACATTACTAATGAACGGAGAATTTGACACAGAACTTAATATTATAGAGGAAGCTGCCCATGCCGGAATCCGGTTAGTGCAGAAGGATTACTATGTACTGGTGTTTGGCAGTGAGGAGGGAGAAAAACTGTTGTCAGCGGCAAAAAAATGTGCAGAGACGGAAACAGAACAGATATGGTATCCGGTAGATCCGACCCATGTAGCATTGCTGCAATATTGTACAGAGGAAAATCCTATGGAACCTCTGCTTGTAGGAGAGCAGACAGCAGAGAAACTGAAACAGCTTGGAGCGGAGGAGGTTTATGTCGGAATCGGCAGCTGTTATACAGAAAAGCGAGAAATTGTATTTTCTTATCAACAGGCGTTATATTGCTCTGATAAGGGAAAAATAGAAAAACAGAATGTAGTGGAATACAGCAGAGAGCTGTGGAAAAGGAATATGCCTTGGTATCCGCTGGAAATGGAAGAAAAATTACAGGCTGCTACAAAAAACGGTAATTCAGAGCAGGTAAAAGAAATTTTTATAAAAATAAGAGAAGAAAATCTGGGAAAAATACATCTGTCGGCCAATGGAGGGAAAGTCGTTATATCGGGAATCACCTCTACTTTGATAAGAATGTGTAATAATATGGCAGAAAGTATGGAAACGGAGCAGCTGCTGGAAAAAGTACAGACGGAACAGTCGTTTCCCAAAGCATTGGAAGTATTGGAAACACAGTTCCTGCGTCTATGCGAAGAAAATTATCACAGCAGGAGCAGAAAGAGCGAGATATACTATCAGAAACTGGAAGAATATCTGGAGAAAAATTATGGCAATCCATCTCTGGGCGTCCCCATGGTGGCAGAAGAGTTTGGACTATCAGAAAACTATTTTTCTATCTTTTTCAAGGAGACGATGGGAAAATCTTTTAGCAGCTATTTGGAAAAATTAAGACTGGAAAAGGCAAAAAAATTAATTGCCGAAGGAAAATGGGATATGGAGACCATTGCTCAGATGGTGGGTTACGGAAGCAGCGCAACCTTCCGACGGGCCTTTAAACGTGCCTACGGGATAGCACCTTCGGCATGGAAAGAATAAAAATCTAAGAAAATGCGCAGTACCTAAGAAAGTGTACGGCGCATTTTCTTAGATTTTGTACGTTGCATCAGGAATTTCAAGTTGTTGTTTCAGTGCCCGGCCTGTATTGTGAAATGCGTAAGGCAGCCACAGTACAAATACAAAAAATCAAATCGGTAAGCTGTGGGCTGAGCAAAAAAAGAAGGCGAGGGCACAAAATGAAGAAGAAAAAAATTGTAGCACTTTTAACAGCATGCATGCTTATGACAGGAATGTTTACCGGGTGCGGATCATCCCAACAGGCAGCAGGATCATCAGGAGCAGAAGCAGGTCAGACACAAACAGGGGACAATTCATTGTTTAATGAACCGGGACAACTTCCCATTGTAAATGAGCCCGTGACTCTGACGGTGTTTGCGCCTGCAAATCCGGACGGCAGCTGGGAAGATAATGAAATGGTAAAAGAACTTGAAGAGACAACGGGAATCCATTTGGAGTGGCAGACCTGTGCGGCTTCAGATAATGTACAGGAAAAGCTGAGCACCATGTTCGCTTCGGGAGATCTTCCGGATATTATTTTAACTGGTGTAGGCAGTAGTAACCGCTATGACAAAGCAACAGAACAGGCGCTGGGAGAGCAGGGACTGATCTTACCTTTAAACGATTATCTGGACACTGTTTCAGTAGGTTATAAGCAGGCACTGGATGAAATAGAGGGGATGAGAGACTATATAACAACTCCCAACGGTAATATTTATTCTTTACCGAATGTAGATGGATCCCTGCATGTACAATACAATATGAAATTGTGGATCAATACGCAGTGGCTGGATAATCTGGGATTAGAGATGCCGACAACTACGGAAGAGTTTTATCAGGTCATGAAAGCTTTTAAGGAGCAGGATGCCAATGGCAATGGAGATCTCAATGACGAAATTCCTTTGTCAACAGTGACTTCCGGAGCGGGTACACAGATTGATGGATTTCTAATGAATCCGTTCCAACTGACTTCTGAGACAAATAAATTGTACGTGGACAACGGAAAAGTGACATTTGCACCTGTTCAGGAGGGATATAAAGAAGGACTGAAATATTTAAAGCAATTGTATAGTGAAGGTTTTTTAAACCCTGAATCTTTTACACAAGATAAAAATAATCAGGTAAACATAAATGAAGCAGGGGATGAATGCGTTATCGGAGCATTTCTGGCCCAGAGACCAGGATATGCATGTGATTTGACAACAGAACCCTATTCCGATAAATGGAAGCAGTACCAGTCACTGGCACCTTTGACAGGACCGGACGGTCAATGTGTGGCATCCTGGAATCCTTATGTTATGTTCCAGACAGGTATGACATTTATTTCGAGCAGCTGCAGTAATCCCGAAGCAGCATTCCGTCTGCTGGATTATATTGAGACGCAGACATACAGAGCTATTCTTGGAAAAGAAGGTGTGAATTATGTCATGCTGGATGATGATACGACAGAAGTAGGCATGGATGGTGTGACAAAAGCACTCTATAAGAAACTGGATGCTTCCACAGCCAATGTAACTTTGAATCAGGTTACGGCATTGGTGCGTACACCGGATTTCCTGCTTGCAGATGCTACGAACCCGGATCCGTATGCGGAGGATGTTAAGCCGGTCAATGGTCGAAATGTGGTTATTTACAGAGCGTCTCTTGAACATGAAAAGGTGCGACAGTCCAGAGAGTCGGTAATGCCGGATTTATATATGAGCCAGGAAGACTCCAGCGAAATGTCTTTGCTTAAGACCAATGTTATGGATGTTCAGAAAGAATATATGGTGCAGTTTATTACCGGAGCAAAGGATATTGATGCAGAATGGGATGGCTATATCAGTGCCCTGAATAATGTAGGACTGGAGAGATATTTGGAGTTATTACAGAAGGCATATGATGAATCTTCTTTTGCAAAATAGGAGATCGGGAAAGCCTTTTGAAACATTTGCAAGGGGGACTGCATTAAGGCAGCCCTCCTTTTATAGAAAGAAGGAAGAAAATGAATCCTAAGAAAACAATTCGTCCGGAACATAAAAAACAGCATGCAAAAAATACAATACGCAGCATAAAAAGGCATTGGCAGTTATATCTGATCGTAGCACTGCCTCTGGTTTATCTGATCGTTTTTAAATATATGCCTATTATTGGATCGCAGATCGCATTCCGGGATTACAATTTCAAAGGAGGTATCTGGCACAGCCCGTTTGTAGGACTTAAGTATTTCAAGATGTTTTTCCAGTCACCACAGTTCTGGAGACTGATGGGTAATACATTGGGCTTGTCTGTGTATGGTATTGTATTGGGAGTTTTTCCACCGATCATTCTTGCGATTGCATTGAACTATGTCAGAGTGCGATGGTTCGGAAAGACGGTACAGATGGTAACGTATATGCCTTATTTTATTTCTACCGTTTTGATCGTAGGTATTCTGTCACAGATGTTATCTCTGACGGGTCCGGTGAATCACCTGATCGAGAATCTGGGAGGACAGGCCATTCATTTTATGGGAGAGCCTAAATTGTTCAAAACATTATATGTTTTCTCTGATGTATGGCAGAAAACGGGTTACAATGCCGTAATTTATATCTCTGCGCTTGCTGCGGTAGACCAGGAATTACATGAGGCAGCAACCGTGGACGGTGCGAATATCTGGCAAAGAATCAGATATATTGACATTCCCAGTATCATGCCGACAGCAGTAATTCTGTTGATCATGTCCTGTGGGCATATTTTGACAATAGGATATGAAAAAGTACTGCTCTTGCAAAATGATTTAAACATGGCAACTTCAGACATTATCTCAACGTATGTTTATCGTATCGGTCTGAGCGGAATGCAGTATAGCTATTCGACAGCGATTGGTATATTCCAGTCAGTGGTATCTCTGATATTATTGCTGGTTGTAAACAAAATAGCGGATAAGGTTGCCGATACCAGTCTGATATAGGGAGGAACATAAGATGAAAAGAAAAGTTATGAGCAAAAGTAATCGTATATTTTATATAGTAAATACTGTGCTCCTGATGATATGTCTTCTGTTGGTAGCGATGCCAATTCTCAATGTGGTAGCTTCGTCTTTGTCTTCGCCAAGCGCTGTAATAAGAGGACAGGTATCTTTCTGGCCGAAGGGATGGAATATTGATGCATATGAGGAGATATTTTCCAACAGGTCTCTTCTGACCGGTTATAAAAATTCCATTATATATACTATAGTGGGAACATGCGTAAATATTGTATTGACAATTATGGCGGCATATCCATTGTCCGTAAAGGATTTTATTGGAAGAAAGGTGATCAGCGCTCTGTTTATTTTCGTTATGATCTTCACAGCACCGTTGATTCCTACTTATCTGAATGTCAAAAACCTCGGACTGCTGGATAGTATGTGGGCATTGATCTTACCGGGAGCAATTTCGGTATATAACATGATCATTGCAAGAACCTATTTCCAGAACAGCATTCCGGGAGAAATGTTGGAATCTGCAAGACTGGATGGATGCGATGATATCCGGGTTCTGGTTAATATGGTATTACCGTTGTCAAAATCTATTTTGGCAGTATTGGTACTTTATTATGCCATTGCTCATTGGAATTCCTATTTTGATGCATTTATTTATTTGTCTTCAGAGAATAAATTTACACTGCAGGTAGTCCTGCGTAATATCATGAATTCGGTAGCAGCTTTGGAGGAAATGGCAACTACGGCAGAACAAAGTATGCGTGCAGCGAACATTGAAGTATTAAAATATGCTATTATTGTATTTGGTAGTATTCCACTGATTATTTTATATCCTTTTGTACAGAAACATTTTGTAAAGGGTGTTATGATCGGTTCAGTAAAAGGATAAGGAGCATTTGTATGGTCGCAGAACATAAAATAGACAGGCAGAAACTGATATCGGGACATAATCCGGTGCTGACGGAGATAGCAACGGACTCCCCGCTTACGGTAGGAAACGGAGAACTTGCTTTTACGGCGGATATCACCGGAATGCAGACGCTATACGAGGAATATCAGGAACTCCCGTTGTGTACAATGTCACAATGGGGATGGCACACGAAACCGGTAAGCAGGGAAAAGTACAATTATACACTGGATGATCTGGTGATGACGGAATATGTAAACAGAGAAGGACGTCTGTTAAAATATCCGCAGGATAAAAAGGTGGGCAATGAAGATGTCTATAACTGGCTGCGGGAAAATCCCCACAGACTGAATCTGGTAAGGGTCCGCCTGCAGTGGGAAGAGGAGAGCATTTCTGCAGAAGATATCACCGGGGTGCGGCAGGAACTGGTTCTGTATGAAGGGATTCTGTACAGTGAATTCCAGATACGGAACAATGCCTGCAGAGTGCGGACCGCCTGTCACAATGAAGGGAGAGACATCCTGGCCTTTTCTCTGGAGAGCGAGGCACTGAAGGAGAAAAAAATTAGTATAGTGCTGGATTTCCCCTATGGAGCTTCGGATATTACCGCATCGGATTGGACACAGAACGACAGACACCGTACCACGATACTGCAGACGAGTGATGAAAAAATGCTTCTGTGGAGACAACTGGACAGGGATGAGTATTATGCAGGTATCTATGCGCAGGGAGGAAAGATCCGAAAGGAAGGCAGCCATACCCTTCGTATTTTCGCCAATGGAGAAAAACTGGACATCTCCATAGCGTTAGGAAAACAAAAAGAGCAGGCAGAATGTTTATCTGCACAGGAAGTAATGAACGCATCCAAAAGAGGGGGTAGGCGTTTCTGGGAGCGGGGCGGTATCATTCAGCTGAATAAAAGCGCTGACCCCAGAGCAAGGGAACTGGAACGGCGGATTATTTTGTCACAGTATCTTATGGCAATCAATTCCAGTGGTTCGACACCTCCGCAGGAGACAGGACTGACATGTAACAGCTGGTACGGTAAAATGCATCTGGAGATGTATCTGTGGCATTGTGCATGGCTTCCGCTGTGGCATCAGGAGGAGCTGCTGGACAGAAGCCTGGCATGGTATAGGGAACATCTGCAGCAGGCAAGAGAAAATGCGGCAAGAAACGGCTACAAAGGAGCAAGATGGCCGAAAATGATCGCCACGGAAGGAGTGGACTGCCCTTCCAATATTGCGCCCTTGCTGGTGTGGCAGCAGCCGCACATTATCTATATGCTGGAAATGGCATATCGCAGAAAAAGAAATCGCAGATTCTTAGAGGAGAACTGGGAACTGGTGAAGGAAACCGCTGATTTCATGGTAGATTTTGTGGGATGGGATCCGGTGAAAAAAGTCTACAGTATCTGTGCTCCGGTAATACCGGTACAGGAATGTCATAAGGCAATGGATGTGTGCAATCCGGCTTTTGAAGTGGAGTATTTCCGGGATACCTTGCGGATCGCCGGATGGTGGGCAGAACGACTCGGCAGGGAAAAGGAAGAACTCTGGGAACAGGTAGCGGAGCATATGGCAGAATTAACGGAAAAAGACGGCGTGTACCTGGCACATGAAAATTGTCCGACGACATTTACGGAGTATAACAGAGATCACCCCTCTATGCTGGGAGCTTTTGGTCTGATCGACAGTGACCGGATAGACAGGACGGTTATGGACAACACATTGCAGTTGGTAGAGGAATGCTGGAAATATCCTACCCTGTGGGGATGGGATTTTGCCATGATGGCGATGACAGCGGTAAGATTAGGAAAGCCGGAGAAAGCAATAGAGTTACTATTGAAGGAATCTCCAAAGAACTGTTATGTCACAAGCGGCAATAACCGGCAGACAGGACGAAAGGACCTGCCGTTGTATCTGCCGGGAAATGGATCACTGTTATTGGCAGCAGCAATTATGGCGGCAGGATATGATGGTTGTGACAGGCAGACACCGGGGTTCCCGGATGACGGACAATGGATCGTGGAATTTGAAAATATTGATCCATTGCCGGGTACGAGCCCTGTCAGCCCCATTGACTAGGCAGAAAATAAAGTGTAAAATAAAGCTATATGCCGTAAAATAGAAATTTGGAGGAAAATAATACATGCAACTGCCTATTTTTGAGAAATACATTGATGAACTGATCGAGAAGAGTACTTTGGATGTTCCCGCATGGAACATAGAGAAGGCGAGAGAGGGGAAAGCTGCCGGCTGGAATTACATTGACGGTTGCATGATCCTGGCACTTTTAGAGATCTACAACGCTACCGGAGAGAAGAAGTATTACGAATTCGCAGATGCATTTATTGACCACAGAGTACAGGAAGACGGTACGATTACGAAGTATTCCGTGGAAGAATATAATATTGACAATGTCAATGCGGGCAAGACTCTGTTCGCATTGTATGCCCTGAATGGTAAGGAAAAATACCGCAAGGCCATCGACCTGATCTACAGCCAGGTGGAGACCCAGCCCCGCACCGAGGAAGGCAACTTCTGGCACAAGAAGATCTATCCCAACCAGGTATGGCTGGACGGCATGTACATGGGACAGCCTTTCTACATGGAGTATGAGACCAAATTCGATGACAAGAAGCACTATGATGACATTTTTCATCAGTTTGCCAATGTTGTAAAATATATGAGAGATCCCAAGACCGGATTGTACTATCACGGTTATGATGCCTCCAAAAAGGCATTCTGGTGTAACAAGGAGACCGGTCTGTCCCAGAATTTCTGGCTGAGAGCACTGGGCTGGTATTCCATGGCATTGTTGGACACTCTGAGCAAATGTGAGCCGGGGGAAGAGTACAAGGCAGAGTATGACAATCTGAAGAAGGTATTCGTGGATCTGATCGATTCCATGTTAAAATTCCAGGACGAGAGCGGTATGTGGTACCAGCTTCCAGCACTGGGGGGTCAGGAGCCGAATTATTTAGAGACCAGCGGAAGTGCGATCATGGCTTACTCCCTGCTGAAGGGCGTGAGACTCGGATTTTTACCGGAGTCCTACAGAGCCTATGGATTAAAGGCATTTCAGGGAATTTGTGACCGTTATCTGAAGGAGAAGGATGGACATTTAAGCCTCGGCGGTATCTGCCTCGTGGCAGGATTGGGGCCGGAGGATAACCGTCGGCGTGACGGCAGCTTCGAGTATTATATGTCCGAGCCCATCGTGGAAGACGATGCCAAGGGTGTGGGACCGTTGCTTTTGGCTTACACAGAAATGAGAAGACTGGATGACTAAATGAAGTCAGGCGGAATGATGAAGAACGATAACAGAAATGACAGAAGAACATCCGGACCTGCGAAAGGGACGGAAAAGACCAAAGCAACGGGAAAAGCCAATGCGGCGGGAAAAACTAAAGTGACGGCAGGCAAGGAAAACCGGGTGCCCGTAGGACAGGGCCGGGAAAAGACGGCCGTTAAAAAGAAGAGTGGCCTCTGCCCGGTGGCTGATAAATGCGGCGGGTGCAGCTGGATCAACAAGCCCTATGTGGAACAGTTGAAGAATAAGGAAAAGCAATTAAAGGAGCTTCTGGCTCCTTTTTGCAAGGTCGAGGGTGTCATTCCCATGGAGCACCCGGAGCATTACCGGAACAAGGTACATGCGGTATTCGGCGAGAACCGGTATCACGATGCCATCTCCGGCATTTATGAACAGAAGAGCCACCGGATCGTTCCCGTGGACAGCTGCCTGATCGAGAATGCCAATGCGGATGAGATCATTGTCTCTATAAGAGGGCTGCTGAAATCTTTTCATATCCGCCCTTACAATGAGGACACCGGGTATGGGCTGCTGCGCCATGTGCTGATCCGGACCGGCCATGTTACCGGCCAGATCATGGTGGTGCTGGTACTGGCGTCCCCAATCCTGCCCTCTAAGAATAATTTTGTGAAGGCACTGCTGAAACTGCACCCGGAGATCACCACCGTGGTCATCAATGTCAACAACCGCAATACCAGCATGGTATTGGGGGACAAGGAGCATGTGATCTACGGCAAAGGTTATATTGAGGATGAGCTGTGCGGAAAGCGTTTCCGAATCTCTCCCAGATCTTTCTACCAGGTGAATCCGGTACAGACCGAGATCCTCTACGGGAAAGCACTGGAGTACGCCGGACTTACCGGCAAAGAGACCGTGGTGGATGCCTATTGTGGCACCGGAACCATCGGCATGATTGCCAGTGACAAGGCCGCCAAGGTCATCGGTGTGGAGTTAAACGCCGATGCTGTCCGGGATGCCCGCAACAATGCCAAGGCGAACCAGATCCGCAACATCCAGTTCTACCAGAACGACGCCGGGAAATTCCTCGTGGAAATGGCCGGACAGGGCGCAAAGGTCGATGTGGTCCTGATGGATCCCCCCAGAAGCGGCAGCACCGAAGAATTCATGAATTCCGTAGCCCAGATCGGCCCGGAGCGGATCGTCTACGTCTCCTGCAATCCCGAGACACTGGTACGGGATTTAAAGTATTTTAAGAAGAAAGGTTACCGTGTGGCGAAGGGCGTGGGCGTGGACATGTTCCCGTTTACCGATTCGTTGGAGGCAGTCACCCTGCTGGTCCGGCAGAAGAAGTAACTGGGAAGTTATTTTGGTATAAATAGTATAAAAACAATGGATTCCGTACAAAAAAGTTCCGAAATCAGGAATTTTTGTACGGAATTTCTTTTATTTGCGTACTTGGCGAAAATAAAGCATTTTTATAAGACAAAATCACCTGCTTTTGTATTTTTTTCACCGATATTAGCGTTTTAAATACAAGAAAATTCGTAGGGATTGCAATGATGTATGTCCTATATTCTGAAAGTTAAAATATACATTCAGAATACAGGACAAAAATGCTACTTTTTCAATTGCCTGCTTGTGACTGATATGACCGCTGCTGTAGCAATCAATGTTTCTCTCTACAGTACGAGAGCCTTCCGTTTGAACTGTTGCATATTGTGCAAGAGGGATGAATTGCTACATATGATATGTAGGATTAATAACCACGGATTTTACGGAGCTCCGTGCGGATCTTCTTCATCTGATCAGCGAAGGTACGCTGCTTGCGGCCAAGCTTCTCGGCGATTGCACGATCTGAGATCTTGTAATCATCAAGCCAGCACTGAATGATGGTATCAGCATCCGGATCAAGTTCTCTCAACATATTAAAAAGCTGGTCGAGAAGGAGCCTGTCTGCAATTACATTTTCCATTGATGGTGATGAATTAGGAATGCAGTCGTACATATTGGCTTCGCCGTCTTCGGTAGGAATGTCGAGTGAAAGTGTATCTCCGACTGCATGATATTTGCATCCGATGCAGTCTCCATCGCATTCCCAGAGATGTTTTTTGCTACACATACAACGATGATGGAGCTGCTCTTTATGACGGATGCGGTCGGCCTCCTTATAGAAAGCATCACGCTGTTCCTTTGGGACAGAGATCTTCTCTCCTGTAGAACGAAGATAGATGAATTGTGTACTAAGATTTTCATGATTTGCCATAAATTTTCCTCCTGTGATTGGCTTTGTTGAGCAATCGTAGAGGCACTTGGCTATCACGAAATTCTCATCTTCCTATCATCACAAAACGTTGCGTGCAATTGAAAAGAAGTGTGGATTGTGATATACTTTATTAAGGTTTATTGGGGTTTGGTCTGATTTGTATACCAGAGAAAATTCTGCATCAAAATAAAAAAGTCCCTGTGATTTGCTCACAAGGACATCCAATAGTTGATGTCTTCATAGCTATTTACAAAATCCAGCACGAACGTCTTTTTATCATAAGGTGCACAAATACGGTTTAACCGGGACAATGTCTGTACCGCATTAACACCTTTCAGCTTTTTCAGAACATACATGGCACAGAGTTTCGGCTGGTCAAATCCGGTCTGATATTTATTTGCTACCAGGAGAACCTGATATTTATCCGTATCAAATTCCTTTGTAAGTCGATCCTCCGGAAATCCATTCAAAGAGCTTTCTGTATACTCCTGCTCATCATCCGGAAGCTTTACTTTTCCAGAGAAAGCCACCAATGCATGAATGCCCTCGTATCCTTTCTTCGCAATGTAATCTTCAAATGCCTGACGATACTTTACTGCACTCTGACGAGAAGCGGTAATCACCATTGCCTTAGTGGATATGTTGAGGGCGAGTTAGATAACAATAAAAGCCATGGGGAAGAACATTTAGTATATTGTATAGACAATGGTATGACAAAAATATATGTTTTAAAATGGAGTGAAATATTTGATGAGTTTTCAAAGCGACATGAATACTTGCTGGATAAATTAAAGCTTGAAGAAGAATTGTGGCTGCGTAAACATAATAGTGCGGATGAAGTAGTAGCTGATGCACAAAACAATTCTGCAATAATGGAAATGCCGTTAATACCTAAAAAAGCAATTGAATAAAATATCTGAAGGGTAGAAAAATATGAAGTTAGAAAATTTGAAATTGTTAAAAGAAGATATGATTAAGAATGGTTGGACCATCTGTAGCTTCATTTTTACATATAAGCGAATTGAGTATATTGTGCTTGTGAAAAGATTTGTAGGAACAGAAAAACGGGTAAATAAATATGCTTTGGTTAAATTGCATTTCATCAAATCTAAAAACCTTGATGATGATTTACAAGTTGAAGCCAATAGTTCTGGTATATTAATAGATGCAAGGCAATTAAGAGAATATTTTGAAATAGAGTATAATGAAAATTTAGGAGATATCCTTCAAGAATTTATAGAAAGGCTAGGAACTTTTATTCCTACAAGTATTCCCAGCAATGTATCTGAAATAGAAAAAAATGCAATGATACAATCCTTGAGTAAGAGTGATTCGGAGGATCCAAGTAAAATATATTGTAATAAAGTTCGAAGAAATCCTAATAATGGGCATAGAAGCGAATTTAATGCTGATAAAACCAAACTGTTAAGACCATCCTTATATACCTATTTTAGTAACGATGAGAGTATCAGTTTTTGTTATTATTCCGATGAAAGAATGGAAAATGATGATGAAACAATATTAAAAAATTTTTCATCACGATAGTAATTGATAGTCTAATTCGGATTGTAGGAGACCAGCTTAAAATGAAAAGTATTAATAAAACAAAAAATGATTCAATAAGTGAACAAGCATCTGCTACGAAAGAAGAAATGATAGAATTTGCATCCAAATATAAAAATATCGAAGCGTTTAAGGATTCTGATGATGAAACAACGTATTGGGTTATTATGCTGTTTATCCTATTGATGTATAATAAATCGAGTTGCTTAAAAAAGCCAGTGTTTATGCGGGTTTCAGCGATTTCGA
>ERZ837380.625-NODE-625-length-51783-cov-11.023566_pt1 | contig 51783 bp, 59 predicted proteins | sample MGYA00519685_ERZ837380 | MGnify/ENA primary metagenome ERZ837380 (study PRJEB31850, sample SAMEA3708817) | human gut metagenome | biome: human gut; feature: human-associated habitat; material: faeces | place: China | collected 2014 ...
GAAATTTGCAAGCAGATGGCGTGCAAAGTCGCCAGACGCTCTTTGTGCGGTATTGTCCTAAACTCAATCGATCTCGACTGCGATCTTCTGATTGTTTTTCGCAGCACCGGAACGCATGATTACACGAATTGCCTTTGCAATGCGTCCCTGCTTGCCGATGACGCGTCCGGTGTCTTCCGGTGCAACGTGCAGATGATAAACGATCACGCCTTCTTCATTGGGTGCATCTTCTGTGATCTGAATGGCAGTCGGGTCTTCCACCAGACCGGCAACGATCACTTTCAACAGTTCCTGCATGTGTCATACCTCCTTGTGAACAACAGTTACGGCAATACCGCACAAAGTCGCCAGACGCTCTTTGTGCGGTATTGCCTTACATGCGATTGCTCCACTGGTCAGCCGTAGCACACAGGATACGGTTCACCGGCGGAGCAATCCTGTTCTGCCATTGCAGAACAACCCCGCACTGGCACTTTCCCTAAGTGTAAGACTTAGAGAACGCCTTCCTTCTTCAGGATCACCTTAACGGTATCGGTCGGCTGTGCACCATTCTTCAGCCAAGTCTTTGCCTTGTCAGCGTCCAGATTAACAACTGTCGGCTCCTTGGTCGGATCATAGTAACCGATCTCCTCGATGAAGCGGCCATCTCTCGGATAACGCTCATCAGCAACAACAATACGATAGAACGGAGCCTTCTTTGCACCCATTCTTCTCAGTCTGATCTTTACTGCCATTTGAAATTCACCTCCGTGTTTATTCTTGACAAATGTCAAATCTATCTCCAGCAGTTTCCTGCGGGATCTCTTATTTCTTCGGCGGCATCAGCCCCGGCGGAACGCCCGGGATACCGCCCTGCAGGCTTTGCAGCTGCTCCGGATTCATGTTTGCCAGACGCTTCATGGCACGGCGGTTCATCTTGCCGCCTTTGCCTGCCTTGCCGCCCAGCTGCTTCATCATCTTCTGCATCTGGTCGAACTGTTTCAGCAGACGGTTCACATCTTCCACCTTGGTGCCGCTTCCGGCAGCGATACGCCGCTTGCGGGAGGGGTTGATGATCGAGGGCTTTGCCCGTTCCGCTTTAGTCATGGACGTAATCATTGCCTCAATGCGGACAAACTGCCGGTCATCGATGTCGGCATCTTTCAGCTTGCTGCCCACGCCGGGGAGCATGCCGATAATGGATTTCAGGGAGCCCATTTTCTGGATCTGCCGCAACTGTTCCAGCAGGTCGTCCATGTCGAAGCGGTTTTCCTCCAGCTTCTTCGCCATTTTCTCGGCATCTTTCTGGCTGATGGTGTTTTCCGCCTTTTCGATCAGCGTCAGCATATCGCCCATGCCCAGAATGCGGGAAGCCATTCGCTGGGGGTGGAACTGTTCGAATTCGTCCAGCTTTTCGCCCATGCCCACATACTTAATGGGCTTACCGGTGACTGCCAGCACGGACAGTGCCGCACCACCGCGGGTGTCGGAGTCCAGCTTGGACATCAGCACGCTGTCAATGCCCAGTGCATCATCAAATGCCTTTGCCACGTTGACGGCATCCTGACCTGTCATGGCATCGACCACCAGCATGATCTCGTTGGGGTTGGTCAGTTCTTTCAGATCCTTCAGTTCGTCCATGAGCTCGGTGTCGATGTGCAGACGGCCGGCGGTATCCAGGATCACCACGTCATTGCCGTGATCCTTGGCAAACCGCAGTGCCTCCTTGGCAATGATCCGCGGATCGATCTGCCCCATTTCAAAGACCTTGACACCGGCACGCTCGCCCACCACCTGCAGCTGGTTAATCGCCGCCGGACGGTAAATATCGCATGCCACCAGCAGCGGAAAATGCCCTTCCTTTTTCAGCATCTTCGCCAGCTTGGCGGAATGAGTCGTCTTACCGGAGCCCTGCAAGCCGCACATCATGATGACGCAGGGCGGCTTGGACGGGAACTGGATCCGGGCGTTTTCGTTGCCCATGAGATTGCACAGTTCCTCGTTGACGATCTTGATGACCTGCTGTGCCGGTGTCAGACTGCTGAGCACTTCTTCCCCGACTGCACGTTCGGAAACCTTTTTGACAAAATCCTTGACGACCTTGTAGCTGACATCCGCTTCCAGCAGAGCCATGCGAACTTCCCGCATGGCTTCCTTGACATCACTTTCAGTCAGCTTGCCGTGGGATTTCAGCTTTTTGAACACCTGATTCAATTTTCCGGAAAGTCCCTCAAATGCCATGTGATCTCCTCCCCTGCAAGTTTTTTCAGAGCAGCTCCAGCCCGTGATGTACCGCTTCCATTGCCTCGCGGCAGGCGGTCTGCACCTGCGGCTGGTCTGCCGTCTGTGTCTGGATCGACTGTAACGTCGAGGCGATCGCACTGTAGTTTTCCCGCAGAGCGTTGAACCTCGCCGCAAACTGCAGCTTGTCTTCCATTTCCTGCAAAATCTGTTCGCCACGCTTGATGCCGTCCCGCACCCCCTGACGGGTGATGCCGACGATCTCCGCGATCTCGCTGAGGGACAGGTCTGCACAATAATACAGTTCCGTCAGCCGATACTGATGCGGTGTCAGAAATTCGCCGTAGCAATCCAGCAGCATGGCAAATCGCAAATCCTTGGACATTCCCAGCCGCCTCCTGCCTGTAAAAGTCATCTGCTTTACAAGTATACCCGATTTTCAGCCGCTTGTCAAGCCCTTTTTCTTCGTGAAACTGCACAAATTTGAAATCCCACTTTTTCCGGTTATGCAATATATTTGCTTATTTTTCATGTTTTATTTGCATTCTCCTTGACATTCTCCAAAAATACGCCTATAATAGATAGAAAAGCACAGAACAACACCGCACAAGGCTTGTGCCGTGTTGCCACAGGAATATTCCGGCAGTTCTCGCCGGAAACCGCGAAAGGAATGACAAAAATGACTTTTGATGAAATGTTTGCACAGGCAAAGGCACTGCTGGAAAACGCCAGTGCCAAGGACACCGACACCGCCGTATCGGTACAGTTTGATGTTTCCGGTGACGGCTGCGGTGCATTCTATGCAGTTGTTTCCGCAGACAGCGACAAGCTGACCATTGAGCCGTTTGACTATAAGGATCACGATGTACTGGTATCCGCAGATTCCGCTGCTCTGCTGGACGCTCTGCGTACCGCAGAAACCGCTGCACTGGAACTCGCCGGTGAATGGGAAAAGATCGTGGCATTCCGCAGCGTTCTGGATACTCTGCCCAAGCCGAAGAAGGAGGCTGCTCCCAAGGCAAAGGCTCCGGCTGCGAAGAAAGCCCCTGCAAAGCCGGCTGCAAAAAAGGCAGAAGCACCGAAGACTGCTGCAACTGTAAAAAAGACGGAACCGGTAAAGTCTGCTGCAAAAAAGCCGGCGGCTGCAACCGCAAAGAAGGAAACCGTCAAGGCTGAAGCTCCCAAGGCTGCTGCGGCTGTCAAGACCGAACCGGTAAAGCCGGCAGTGAAAACTGCTGCTGCAACTGCAAAGGCTCCCGCTGCAAAGCCGGCTGCAACCACTGCCAAGACTGCTGCTGCGAAGAACAGCAAAAAGTAAAGGCAATACTGCACAATTAAAAGACTCCTCGGGGACGACACCCATCACAAAAAACAGCCGTGACAACGCCGTACAAAGCCGACAGACCGGCTCTGTTCAGCGTTGCCCTCAGAGAAAGGAGTCCTTGAAATGCCGCAGATCACCGTAACAGATGAACAGGGAAATTCTTATTTTCCCACCTATCCCAGACGGGCAAGAGGACTTGTCAAAAAAGGGCGGGCAAGATTCATCAGTGCAAATACGATCTGTCTGAACTGTCCGCCGCAGAATCAGGAGGAACAGCAGATGACAGAAAATACAAATACAAGCAGCCGCACAGCCCCCACTGCCGCTGAAATTTTTGCAGAATTGCAGCAGATCCGGCAGGATACCCAGCATCTTTCGCTGGCTCTGGAGAAACTGGAAAAGGTTCCCGCAGACAACAATGCCGATGAGAAGATTTGTCAGGCAAAGATCGACGCGATTGAAGAAGTTGTCGTACAGCGGGAGGAAACCAATCGTTCTCTCATTACGCTGTATGAAAAGCTGTACGATGCGATCCGTTAAGGCAATACCGCACAAAGCTTGTGCGTAAGGTGCGTTGTCAGATTTTTCGGCAGATTGCCTAGAAATTCCGCAGGCATACTGCCGTATGTCAAGGGATTTCTGGGCAATATGACGGAAAATCTGCACGCAGATTGCGTACAAAGCCATCAGGCGGGCTTTGTGCTGTATTGCCTTAAGGAAATACCGCACTGACAAAGCCGGCAGGCTGGCTTTATGCGGTGTCGCCTTTACACGCGATCACTACACCAAAACAAAAACCGTTTCGCTTCCGGAACTCTCCGACGGCGAAACGGTTTTTTTATTGCCTTTATTTTTATCGTATTGGATTATTCGATTTCTGTCTCCGCTTTTACCGCAGGCTTTTTTCCTGTGGAAAAGCACACCCAGAAAATCACTGCCAACAGCAGCACGGCAAACGCCATCCAGCCGAGAAGCACGCCCGTACCCTTTCCGGCGAACATGTCATAATAGCCCTTGAGGTAGATCAGGCAGATCAAGGTCGGCACCACGTATGCCATATACCCCCGCAGCCATGCCGGCAGCTTCGTGCCTGTACCCTCGTTGACTTCTGCCAGAAACTTTTCCCAGCCCCAGCCGTTTTTCCGGACGCAGAACAGCACATAGATCAGCGAACCCAGCGGCAGGATATTATAGGAAACCAAAAAGTCCTCCAGATCCATCACACTGGAGCCGTCCCCAAAGGGCTGGAAGCCGGACAGCAGATTGAAGCCCAGAATTGCCGGCAGGGACAGCACGAAGATCAGCACCAGATTCACCAGCAGCGATTTCTTTCGTGTCCAGCTGCCCAGTTCCACGGTCATGGTGATGATGTTTTCAAACACGGCAATGACGGTGGAGAGAGCGGCAAAGGACATGAACACGAAGAAGCAGCAGCCCCAGATGCGGCCGCCCACCATGTGTTGGAACACGTTCGGCAGAGTGATGAACAGCAGGGACGGACCGGCATCCGGCTGTACGCCATAGGCAAAGCACGCCGGAATGATGATCAGACCAGCCATAACGGCAACGAAGGTATCCAGAATTACCACGTTGATCGCTTCGCCGGTGATACGCCGACCTTTTTTCAGATAGCTGCCGAAGATCTCCATTGCACCAATGCCCACGCTCAGGGTGAAAAACGCGTGCGTCATGGCGGCGAATGCCACAGAACCGTAGCCGTTTTCTTTCAGGCGGGAGAAGCTGGGGACGAGGAAATATTTCAGGCCCTCGCCTGCTCCTTTCAGCCGGAGTGAGTTCACCACCAGTACCAGCATCAGCACAATGAGCAGCATCATCATGACTTTGGTGATCTTTTCAATGCCGTTTTGCAGTCCCAGAGCACAGATGCCGATACAGAGAACAACGACAATACCGGCAAACAGGATCATCAGTGCCGGACTGTCCAGCATGCGGGAGAAAAAGCCGGACGTTTCTTCGGCGGAAACGGCGGTGATCTTTCCCGAACCGTACAGGAACGCGTAGTAGAGCATCCAGCCGGCAACCATGGTATAGAACATCATCAGCAGATAATTTCCGGCAATGCCGGCGTATTTGGTGATGTGCCATCGGCTGCCCGGCTGTTCCAGAATGTTCAGTGCCTGTGAAATGCTGCGGCGGCTGCCCCGTCCAATGGCAAATTCGCAGATGACAATGGGCAGTCCCAGCAGAAGCAGACACAGCAGATAGATGAGCAGAAATGCTCCGCCGCCGTTTTCGCCGCAGATGTACGGGAATTTCCAGACGTTGCCCAGTCCCACGGCACAGCCGGCAGATACCAGAATAAAGCCCAACCGCGAGTGGAATGTCGCTCGTTTTTTGGATGATGTACTCATATCAGTTCTCCTTTGTAATTCCGCAGTTGCAGAAAATGTGATTGTTATATTATACAACAAGATTGCGTTTTTGTCAATTGCGACGAAAACGGTAGGTGTTTTGGCAGGTGCGGACACGGCGTTCCATGTTCCCCCATTTTACGAAAAAACGCACCCCACAAACGTGAGATGCGTTTTCCGGCAGAGAACATCTGCCGATTCCATTACCGATTCTATTGCAGGAATTACAGCAACACCGCACAAAGATTGTGCGTAAGGTGCCTTACTTCTTCCACATCAGCGTGCCGTCCTCTGCATAGACTTCCTGCACCTGATCGGGATCGACCGGTTCCAGAAAACTCATGTACAAAGTCACACGTCCCTCGGCATACGCCTGATCGACATAGACATAGGGCACATGTCCGACATGATAGAACAAATTGCTCAGTTCTTCCTCATTCTTTTCGATCTGCCTGGTCAGGCCGTCCGGTGTGCGGACGTAGCCGGAACAGGAGCCGTTCAGAATATCCTTGTCGCTCACCGGCACCACGTAGCCGAATACCCGCGGCATGGGATCAGACGGTTTCCACGAGAAAGACACGCCCCACGGAGAAAGTTCCATGGTCATGGGCGTTTCTTCGCCGGTCTGGGGGTCTGTGAAAGTGAATTGGTCTGTCACAGTTTTGGTCTTGACGGAATCCAGCGTGAACGTCATGCGGATACTGCCCTCTGTCAGAATGTCCGATTTCCGCAGATAGACCTGTTCATCTTCCTTTTCCCAGTGTCCGGTGCCGATCGAACCATGCTGCGTAGCATATATATTGTCCAGCAATTCGAAGTTCTCCGAAACCTTCTGCTGATCCTGCTGGGACAGCGGCTTTCTCGTATTGACATCGGCAACGGAATAGCCCAGCCATTCCCGAATATCCCACATGTCATACGTATCCGTGTATGCCCATTGCAGATAATCGTTGGTTTCCTCTGGAGCCTTCAGAAACTTCTGCACTTCCATGGTGAACTGCATCTCTGCATCGGAATCCGTCCGCTTGACCTCATAGTGATTGGTGACATACAGGTGTCCGCTGCCGGCGGCATCATAGGTATAATCGGTGCTGCCTCTCCAGCCGCCGACGCCGTCTCCTAAGATCCAGGGAGATTCCCCGAAAAGCTGTACATTTTCCGGCAGAGTGAACCCATTCACTCCGGAAAATTCCAGCACCACATTGACGCTGCACGCATCGCCGAACACGCCCAGCACCTGACAGTCGATGCCGTCACAGGTGTCCGTCACTTCCACTTCGGGGACAGTGTACAGATCTTCCAGCGTGGACGGATACGAAACGTCTTTTCCAAACACCAGCTGCATCAGCTGGGAAAAGCCGCCGGTTGCCGCTGCCGCGGTGATCGCACTGCCGCTGACCAGCACTGCCGCCGCGATCAGCACCGCCGGAATCCGTCCCATTTTCCAGTGCGGAGCGTGACTTCGTGCCGGCACGCCGGCTGCGGCTTCTTCGTCCAGAGATGCCAGCACGCGGCTGCGGACAGCCCGCCTGGAAATTCTCGCTGTCCGGCGGATTTTCGGCAGGTCTTCTCCGGTAACGTGCAAGTGAGAAAAAATCTCAAACAAGTTCCATTTGCTCATAGCCATAACCCCTTTCTGTGAACAGCTGCCGCAGTTTTTTCCGGCTGCGGTACATTCTGGTTTTCACGGTGGATTCTTTCATGTGCATTTCGCCGGCAATTTCCCGCACGGACTGGCGGTAGAAATAGAACCGCAGCAGCAGTTCCCGATCCTGTTCCGGCAGCTGTGCCAGCATTTCCTGTACAATGCCCGCCAGTTCCGCCTGCTCTGCCTGTGCCGAAACATCGGTATCGTCGGAGATCACCACGTCATCAATAGGCATGGTTTCGGGGCGGTTTTCCGCAGCCAGTTGTACCCCTTGGAACGGGCAATGCTGGCGAGATAGCCGGTGAGGTGTTCCGTCCGCATCTCGGGAGCGTGGTGCCACAGGGCAAGGAACACGTCTGCGGTGAGTTCCTCCAGGTCCTCCTGTGTGGTCTGTCCGCGGGTGACGTTCCGCAGAATCGTTCCCACATAGGCGGTATAGCGTTTCATCACCCGTTCCAGCCCGCGGCGGTTCTGTTGTTTCAGCTGTTCCAGCAGCCGTGCGTCTTTTCCGGTGTCCTCCGGAGCCGCCGCCGACAGAAGCAGTTCTGCCGGACAGCTTTCCCATGTTGTTGCATGCAGCATCGTGCCGCCTCCTTTCCCTAAGCATATGCTCTGTGTGGTTTCATATAGATAGACACCGGTCTGTCAGAATTGGTTTCACTTTCGGGGAAATTTTTTTGCGGTGCCGCTTTCGTGAAAACCCATGAGAAAACGGTAAGGGCATAGAAGAAAATTACAGCAAGAAACATACATTTCAATTGCCCATGCCCAAAATAAAAAGCGGACAGCACTTACACTGTCCGCTTCTTCTTTTTACAGCTGTCGAATCTCCGCATCCGGGATTTCCTCGTCCTCCGGTTTTTCCGGCGGCACGATGTCCCGTATCTCGAACCAGAACGTAGAGCCCTCGCCCAGCTTACTGTTGACACCATAATTATAGTTATGCATCTTCAGGATTTCTTTCACGATAGACAAGCCCAGTCCGGTGCCTACCACTTCCCGTTTATGGTTCTCGGAACGGTAGTACTTATCGAAGATCAGCTTGATCTTGTCCTCCTCGATGCCGTCGCCGGTGTCCCGCACTTCAATTCGCACGCACTGGGGCAGATTCCGCTGCGTGACAAACACCTGTTTGTCCTCCTTGGAGGTGTAATTGATCGCGTTATTGATCAGGTTCCCGATCACGCGGTCGATCTTGCTCTCGTCGCAGCGTACCATGCAGGGCTCGTCCAGTGTCAGATGGATCTGATAGCCCATACGCTCCGACACGCCCTCATAGCGATGCACGATCTCCGCCATGCACTGGGCGATGTCAAACGTGCTGTAATCCAGCTTCTGTGCTCCGCTTTCCAGCTTGGACAAATCCAGCATATCGTTAACGATCTGCGTCAGCCGGTCGGTTTCCTCGATGATGATGTTCAGGTGCTGTTCCCGCTTCACCGGATTGTTCCCTGACAGGTCACGGATCATTTCCGCATAGGCTTTCATCATGGTCAGGGGCGTTCGCAGGTCGTGGGAAACGTTGGCGATCAGATCCCGCTGCATCTGGTCTGTCTTGGAAAGCTCATGTGCCGCATAGGTCAGCGTTTCCGCCAGATCGTCCACTTCGGCATAGCCGCCGCCCTCGAACTTCACCGCATAATCCCCGTGTGCCAGCCGCTTGGCGGACTGGGTAATGCGGGTAATGGGGGTGGCGATGTGGTTCGCCGCATAGAACGAGATCAGGAACCCGAAGAACACCAGCATAATGGTAATCATCATGGTCTGCCGCTTCAGAATGGACACGGTGGATTCCACCGGCACCAGCGGTGAATTCAGCAGCAGATAGCCCAGCACGCTGCCGTCGTCCTTGCTGTACATGGTACAGCCGTAGACCAGCATTTCATTTTGCAGTGTCGGGTTGGACACCCGCCGGCAGATCGTGCCGGTGCTGCTGTTCTGGAGGTCGATGAGATAGAACAGCGTTCCGCTTTCTTTGCCGTGCAGCAGGCACTTGCCGTTATACACACAGTTATAGTACACTTCCCTGCCGTTGGAATTGAGCAGTTCAATGCACATTTCATTTTGCAGCGAGATCTCCTGTGCATCGTCAGAAAAGTCCTCACTGCCATAGTCCGACACCAGCTGCTGTGCCAGTTTTGCTGTGTCGCGGATCTTCATGGACTCATAGAACCATTCCAGAAAGATGATCTGAAACAGCCACATCAGCAGAAATACCACGCACACAAACAGCATAAAAAACAGCCAGATCTTTACGCCGATGCGGAGATTGCGTTCACCGAGATGATGCCGGTGATGCGTCATTTTCCGGATCAAATTTATATCCCATTCCTCTCAAGGTCACAATATCTGAACGATACGGTCCAAGATTGCCGCGAAGCATCTTGATATGCGTATCCACAGTACGGTCGTCCCCGAAGAAATCGTATCCCCAGACTTCTTCCAGCAGCTTATCTCTGGAAAGAGCCAGTCCCTTATTTTTCACCAGATAGAACAGCAGGTCGTATTCCTTTGGCGTCATGGACGCACGCACGCCGTCCACATACACCTCCCGTCCGGCAAGGTCGATCTCCAGCCCGCCGAATTTCAGCCGCTGCTGGGTATCGCCGCCGCCCTGCTTTGCCGCATGGCTCCGTGCCAGAACTGCACGCACCCGTGCCATGAGTTCTCTGGGCGAAAAGGGCTTTACCACATAGTCGTCAATACCGGTTTCAAAACCGAACAGCTTGTCGTATTCCTCGCCGCGGGCGGACAGCATGATAATGGGAACATCTTTCTGCTTCCGGATCTCCTTGCAGGCGGAATAGCCGTCCAGACGGGGCATCATCACGTCCATGATAATGATGTCATAATCATTTTCCCGACAGAGTGCCACCGCCTCCATGCCGTCCCGTGCTTCGGTCACTTCGAACTCCTCGAACTCCGCGTACTCCCGCACTACGGCACGAATTTTTTCTTCATCGTCTACGATCAACATTTTGCTCATGGGTTCCACCTCCCTGGAAAGGTATGACATGTTTCACGATCAGTCTTGGCTGCTGCATAACATTTCCGAAAATGCCGCACTATATCCTTACTGATTCCGCTTTTTCAGTGCCGCACCGATAAAGGAAGCGAACAGCTTCTGGGGCTTGTTCGGGCGGGACTTGAATTCCGGATGGAACTGTACGCCGATAAACCACGGGTGATCCGGCAGGGAAACGATCTCTACCAGACGTTCGTCCGGAGAAAGTCCGGCGATCTGCAAGCCCTTTTCGGTCAGCTGCTTGCGGAAGTTATTGTTGAATTCAAACCGGTGGCGGTGACGCTCATAGATCAGGTCTTCGCCGTAGATCTGGTGTACCAGACTGCCCGCTGTCAGCTTGCACGGATACAGTCCCAGACGCATGGTGCCGCCCATGTTGGTAATGTCTTTCTGGTCTTCCATGATGTGAATGACACTGTGTGCACCGTCCGGCTCAAACTCGGAGGAGTTTGCGTCCGGAAAACCAGCCACATTGCGTGCAAATTCCACCACTGCCATCTGCATGCCCAGACAGATGCCGAACATGGGCACCTTGTTCAGACGGGCATAGCGAATGGCTTCGATCATGCCCTCGATACCGCGATCGCCGAAGCCGCCGGGAACGATAATGCCATCGCAGTCCTTCAGCATTTCCGGAGCCGTTTCCCGTGTGATCTTCTCGGAGTCGATCCACTGGATCTTCACTCTGGCATCATTGACAATACCGCCGTGGTGCAGAGCCTCTGCCACAGACAGATATGCGTCCTGCAACGCCACGTACTTGCCCACCAGACCAATGGTCACGTCCTTGTCGGCACGCTTCTGCCGTTCGGTCATGGCAGTCCATTCGGTGAGGTCGGGTTCCCGATTCTCCAGACCCAGGTGGTGGCAGACGCTGTCTGTCAGACCTTCGTTCTCCAGCATCATGGGCACTTCGTACAGGGACGGTGCCGTCATGTTCTGGATAATGTCTTCTTCCCGTACATTACAGAACATGCTGATCTTCCGCTTCATATCCTCCGGAATCTCCAGCTCCGTCCGGCAGACTACCACGTGGGGCTGAATGCCGATAGACAGCAGTTCCTTGACGGAGTGCTGTGTGGGCTTGGATTTCAGTTCATTAGAGCCGGCAATATACGGCACCAGTGTCACGTGAATGTACATGGCATTGCCTCTGCCCACTTCGGTGACGAACTGACGAATCGCTTCCAGAAACGGTGTGCTCTCGATGTCGCCTACGGTACCGCCGATCTCTGTGATGACAACATCTGCGTTGGATTCCTTGCCGACACGATAGATGCGGTCCTTGATCTCGTTGGTGATGTGCGGGATCACCTGCACAGTGCCGCCCAGATAGTCGCCGCGGCGTTCCTTGTTCAGAACGGTCCAGTACACTTTACCGGTGGTAACATTGTTGTTGATCGACAGGCTCTCGTCGATGAAACGCTCGTAGTGACCGAGATCCAGATCGGTTTCTGCACCGTCGTCCGTTACGAATACTTCACCGTGCTGGTACGGGCTCATGGTACCCGGATCCACGTTGATATACGGGTCAAATTTCTGGATCGTGACCTTATAGCCGCGGGCTTTCAGCAGACGACCCAGCGAAGCCGCGGTGATTCCCTTACCCAGTCCGGACACAACGCCGCCGGTGACAAATACATATTTTGGCATATTTAATAATCCTCCCGTTTGTTCGGGCAGTCCTGTACAAAGACTGTGTGCAAAGCCGTCAGGCGGGCTTTGTGCGGTGCTGCCCTTAGGTTCTTTTTCAGAGCCTGCATCATGCAAACATATTGATTCATCTTATTATACCGTATTCCGCCAAAAAAAGCAAGCCCTTATTTTGAGGAAACACTGAGAGCTTGTGTGCATAGGCATCTGCCTGCGTCTTTTCGGCAAATTTTGCTGCATACTGCGTTAAAAATTCTTGCCAGACACCAAGTATGCCTGCGAATTTTTGCCTTGTCTGCAACAAAATTTGCTCGAAAATCCGCACACATTTCCTATGAACACAAGCTCTGAATAAAGCCCGCCTGCGGAATTTCTATGGCAATCTGCCGAAAAAATCTGACGACGCATCTTACGCACAAGCTTTATGCAGTGTTTCCTTTGAAATCCCCTTTTCTCCCGCACTGCCCCACAATTCTCAAAATTTCCGGAAAATTTTCATGAAATGGCTGTATCTACCTGCTATACTAAAACAAATGAGAACAGTTCTCATTAAGAAAGCGATGTGCAGATTTTTGAGGAGGTATTTCCATGCTGAAACCGATTTTCCCTGACAGTTCGATTTTTTACATCGGCGTAGATGACACCACGATTGATTTGTTTGAAAACCAGTACCCCGTTCCCCACGGCGTTTCCTACAATGCCTACGCGATTCGGGACGAAAAGACGGCTCTGCTGGACACCGTAGACCCCCGTGCCACGGAGCGGTGGCTGGAACAGGCGGCGGAAGTGCTGGGCGGCACGGCTCCGGATTATCTGGTGATCTCCCACATGGAACCGGATCACGCCGGCAGCATTCAGGCTCTGGCGGAACGCTATCCGGAAATGACACTGGTAGGCTCCGCAAAGGCTCTCGCCATGCTGCCGCAGTTTTTCCGGAATTTCCCGAAAAATCCAACGCTTGCTGTAAAAGAGGGCGACGTGCTGGAACTGGGCACCCACACCCTGCACTTTGTCATGGCACCAATGGTGCACTGGCCGGAAGTCATGGCTTCCTACGAGTCTGCCGAAAAGGTGCTGTTCTCCGCGGACGCATTCGGCAAGTTCGGGGCACTGTGCACGGACGAGCCGTGGACAGACGAAGCACGGCGGTATTTCCTCAACATTGTGGGCAAGTACGGCACACCGGTACAGACCTTGCTGAAAAAGGCGGCAAAACTGGACATACAGACCATTTGCCCGCTGCACGGTCCGGTGCTGACCGGCGACCTCGCACCCTATCTGCACCTGTACCAGACATGGAGCAGCTACACGCCGGAGGAAAAGGGCGTACTGGTAGCACACGCTTCCATTCACGGCAACACTGCCAAAGCGGCGGCGTATCTGGCAGAACAGCTGAAGGCTCTGGGCGAAAAGGTCACAGTCATCGACCTGTGCCGGTGCGACATGGCGGAAGCGGTGGCACAGGCGTTCCGGTATGACCGCATGGTGCTGGCTGCGTCCAGCTATGACGGCGGCGTGTTCCTGCCGATGGAAGAATTCCTGCTCCACCTGCAATATAAGGCATTCCAGAACCGCACCGTCGCACTGGTGGAAAACGGTTCATGGGTCCCCTGTGCCGCAAAGAACATGCGGGCAGTGCTGGACACCATGAAGCAGATCACTGTACTGGAGCCGACCGTCACCATTCGCTCCGCCGTCAAGCCGGAGGACGAGGAACACCTGCGGGCACTGGCAGAAGCGGTGCAGCAGGGAGCGTGATGTGCTTCTTTGGGTAAAAGCAGGGCAAGTTCGCTCGTACCTCGCCGCCTGAGGCAATGCACCGCACAAATAGCAGTCACCCCGCAAAACACAAAAAACTGCACAGAGATCCCAACAAAAACGGATCTCTGTGCAGTTTTTTCCTATTGTACCAAAATCATTTTCGCATCGCACTTTCGCAGGGCGACCACGCCGCCGCGAACTGCGTATGCGGTAGGATCTCCGCCGCCGGCGGTGTGCAGACAGCGGACGGCTGTGCCGGTGATCCAGCCCAGATCCTGTAACCGCTGCCGGATCGCCCCGTGCAGATACATACTGGTAATCACCGCCGTTTCGCCGTATGCCAGCGTGTGCAGCGGTCGGACAGGTTTTTCTGAAGGCATTGCTTTCTCCTCCTGTTCCTATCCTATGCAGACACACCGCGGAATGTTACGGCAATACCGCCAGTGCTTCCTGATAATACGCCCGCAGCTGCATCATTCTGTCCTTGTCAGAAAATGCCGTTGCTGCGGCACGGTTATGGGCACCCATTTGCCGGCGGAGCAGCTTATTCTCTGCCAGCTGTGCAATGGCATCTGCACAGCCTGTGACCAGATCGCCTTTCAGGCAAAAGGCACTCTCACCCTTTTCGGCGTAGACCTTTGTACCGTGGTTCCGGACGGTGATCAGCGGCAGACCGGCTGCCATGGCTTCCAGTGCCGCCATGCCGCAGCCCTCCCGACGGGACGGCATACAGAAAATATCCGCCGCCCCCAGCAGGTCGGGAATATCCGTGCGGTAGCCCAGCAGGTGCACCCGTTCTTCCAGATGCAGTTTTTCCGTCAGCTTCTGCAAAAACACCATATCCGGCCCCTCGCCGCAGATGACGTAGTGCAGCTGTTCCTGTGTCCGCAGCCGTGTCATTGCCTGCATCACCACCCGCAGCCGCTTCTGCATGCGAAGTGTTCCCACAGACAGCAGCACAGTGGCTTCCTGCGGAATGTGCAGTTCCCGCAGTATGTCCTCTCTGGTGCGGGCAGGGGTGGCGTACTTGTCGCAGTCCAGCCCCACGTCCGGCAGTTCCGTCACCTGCTCCAGATTCAGGTGCTTTCTGGCATAGGCGGCATCTTCCGGACAGACAGCGAAAAAGCGGCTGGTCTGTTTCCGGTATTTTCGCTCCACCGCCGAGAACCACAGCCGTTCTGCCAGCAGGCAGCCGTGGAAAATGCGGAAATCGTGGGCAGTATAGAACACCGGTATTTGCAGTTCCTGTGCGGCACGGCGACCATACCAGCCGGCAATGGTGCCGCGGCAGTGCAGCAGATCGGGCTGGAGTTCTTTCAGAAGCGGCACCAGCTTTTCATAGGCGGCATGGTTCCGGCGAACGGCTCCCGCACTGTCTGAAAAGGGCAGGTCATGCCAGTGCAGCTGGGGGAACATCTGGTTGTACTCCTGCAGGGCTGCCTGCGAGATGTTGCCTTCCTGCATGTTGCAGACCATGTGGATCTCACAGCCCAGCGTCTGGAGGGCAGTGAGGTCATATTTTGTAAACTGCACCAGCGTTGCCGCCGCCGCAGCGAGAAAAACCACACGTTTCATGAAGTAAAGTCCTTTCGTTTCCTTTGAGAATATTCCTATTATAGCACAATTTTATAGAAAAGGCAATACCGCCGCCAAAAACAAAAAACGCCCCGGGGTGAGGGACGTTTTTTGCTATGATATAGGGATTATTGGGGATTTGTCCACTTCGCATCGGGGTGTACGCGAAGTGGTTCAGAGGATGTTACATGCTCTCTTTGAGCATGGTTTTAGTATACACGCCCAATGTGTTCGTTTCGTGAAACCATGCTGAAAAACCGCTGAAAACCACAAGGGCGTTTTTTCACACAAAAATAGACTTCGTGTCGGTTTCCAGAACTTTCCTTGATTTTTGTGGATATTAGACAGATTCCGCCTGCCCGTTCACAGCAAACCGCCAAAAATTTCGCCTGCACCGGCGTTCTGCCCCCCAAATTGCAATTTTCCTCTTGCTATTTGTTTCGAAATGTGTTACAATAAAAGTGTCAAAAATCAAGCGGATTCGAACACGCTTTTTGTGTATTCAGACGAAAAAGCATGGAAAAGTGCCCATGCTTTCATGGAGCAATAGGAGGTAATACGACATATGAACATTCCGGAACTGTTACAGCAATTGACATTGGAGGAAAAGGCAAGCCTTTGTTCCGGCGGTGACTTTTGGCATACCAAAGCCATCGAACGGCTGGGGATTCCCGCCATGATGATGAGCGACGGCCCGCACGGTCTGCGAAAGCAGGACGAAACCGGCGACCACATGGGCATCAACGACAGCATCAAGGCGGTCTGCTTCCCTGCGGGCTGTGCCACTGCATCCTCTTTTGACCGCGGTCTGGTGGAACGCATGGGCAAGGCTCTGGGAAACGAGTGTCAGGCGGAAAATGTCGGCGTTCTGCTGGGGCCGGCAGTCAACATCAAGCGTTCGCCTCTGTGCGGCAGAAACTTCGAATATTACTCGGAAGATCCCTACGTTGCCGGCGAAATGGCAGCATCGTTCATTCAGGGCGTACAGAGCCAGCAGGTGGGCACCAGCATCAAGCACTTTTATGCCAACAATCAGGAACACCGCCGCATGAGCAGCTCCTCCGAGATGAGCGAACGCACGGCACGGGAAATCTACCTCGCCGCCTTTGAACGTCCCGTTCGCAAGGCGAAGCCGTGGACGGTGATGTGTGCCTATAACCGCATCAACGGAGTCTATGCCGCCGAAAACAAAGAAGCCCTCACGGACATTCTGCGGGGCGAGTGGAATTTCCACGGCTTTGTGGTCAGCGACTGGGGTGCCGTCAACGACCGCGTGGCTGACCTGGAATCCGGCATGGATCTGGAAATGCCCTCCTCTTTCGGCATGCGGGATGCAGAAATCGTCAAGGCGGTTCGCTGTGGCAGACTGCCGGAAGCCGTACTGGACAGAGCCGTCACCCGTATCCTGCGAATTGTCCAGCGGTATCTGGACGGACGGAATCCTGATGCAGTATTCGACCGCGATGCAGACCACGAACTGGCACGGGAAATCGCGTCCCAGTGCATGGTGCTGCTGAAAAACGAAGACCATATCCTGCCGCTTTCGAAAACCGAAACCGCTGCCTTTATCGGCAAGTTTGCGGAAAGCCCCCGTTTTCAGGGCGGCGGCAGTTCTCATATCAACTGCCACAAGGTGGAGTCTGCACTGGAAATGGCGGCAGACTACCCCGTCCTCTACGCCAAGGGCTATGAAACCTCGGACGATGTGGTACGGGAAGACCTGATGGCAGAGGCAGTGGCTGCGGCAAAGGCGGCAAAAGTTGCCGTGGTATTTGCCGGCCTGCCGGACACCTTTGAGTCCGAGGGCTACGATCGGGAGCACATGCGGCTGCCGGACTGCCAGAATGCCCTGATCGAAGCCGTGGCAGAGGCAAACCCCAACACAGTCGTTGTCCTGCACGGCGGCTCGCCGGTGGAAATGCCGTGGCTGCATCAGGTCAGGGGTGTACTGGAAGCGTACCTCTGCGGGCAGGCAGTGGGCGGTGCCACAGTGCAGATCCTGTACGGCGATGTCAACCCCAGCGGTCATCTGGCGGAAACGTTCCCCATAAAGCTGGAGGACAACCCGTCCTATGTGGCATATCAGGGCGAGGGGGACGTGACCGAATATCGGGAAGGCGTTTTCGTGGGATACCGGTACTACACCACCAAGAACATGCCGGTGCTGTTCCCCTTTGGATTCGGACTGAGCTATACCACCTTTGCCGTTTCCAATCTGCGGACGGCACAGGACGAGTACCAGTCCCATGATGTCATCACCGTTTCTGTGGACGTGACCAACACCGGCGACCGTGCCGGAAAAGAAGTGGTACAGCTGTATGTACTGCCCCAGACCAAGACCGACTCGGTACAGCGTCCGGTGCAGGAGCTGCGGGACTTCGAAAAGGTGGAACTGGCTCCCCACGAAACCAAAACGGTGACATTCACCCTCCACGCCAACAGTGCGTTTGCCTACTACTGTACCCAGAAAAAACGCTGGGTAGTAGAAACCGGCAGGTATCTGCTGGCAGCGGGCAACTCCTCCGACCACCTGACTACAGAAAAAATGCTTACCATTCACGGGGAGAAAGCACTCCCCGCGGAGATCACACTGAACACGACCATAGGCGACGTGCTGCGGATTCCCCATGCGGACAAGGAACTGGAAAAATACGCCGGTGCATTCGGCATTTCCAGCGGTTCTTCCGATGAAAACGCCATGGGCGAAAGCACCGCAGACATGATGGAAGCCATGATGAAATATATGCCGATCCGCGGTTTGCTCTCTTTTGGCGGCGGTGAGGTTTCTATTGCCGAGTGCAAGGCACTCGTGGAAAAGCTGAACGTCCTATTGGAAAACGCAAATTTGAACAATAGGAGCGAATGACATCTTCTCCACCTTTCATTTGTCAGACGGCACATATCGGGGCAACGACCGGTATGTGCCGTTTGCTATGGCATCACACCACAGACGGCACCGCAGATTGCAGAACACCGTCACCGACAGCACCGCTTTCGGCAGCACCCACGGGAGCGTCACCAGCGGCAGCATTTGCAGAGCATACCACCCCAGCAGTGCCAGCAGTTCCCGCCGACCACCGTGCATGATCTGCATGGCGGCAACGGGCACTTTCCAAGGCGGCAGTTCCGGACGGGCAAAGCAGACAAAGGGCACACACCACAGCCCCAGACAGACATAGACCCAGCCCAGCAGACACAGCACCCCCAGCACCAACAGCTGCACCGCCCAGAACAGATACGGAGCACCCTCTGTGCGGTGGGCGGCGGTTTGCCCCAGCTGGTATGCCCCGAACAGGCAGAGCGTCACGGTTTGCAGCAGCAGCGTCCGCAGCAGGGTGTTCTGCAACGCCAGCACCAGCCGTTTTCCGGTTCCTGCCGGACGGCAGCGGGGCAGCAGGGATACGGCTCCGGTACAGTGATACCACAGCCGCCAGCCGCAGACCGTCCACGCCAGCCACGCCGGCACCAGCCAGCATGCCTGCACTATCCGCCACAGCACTGCCTGCTCCGTGAGCAGAGATGCCGGCGGAGTGTCCTGTATCCGGAGCAGCAGTGCCGCTGCGAAAAGTTCCAGCAGCCACAGGAGCACGCCCAGCATCACCACGCCCCAGCACTCCCAGAACAAATGCCGGTGGGTGCGGAGCGTCTGGGCGGAAAAGCTTTGGTTCTGACGAATCTGCATGACGGTTCCTCTCTATGGAAACACTGCATCAGTGCGGTGTTACCTTACGAATTCTACTACGCCTATTTTTCCCCCGATTTTCATTTTTATGCGAAAGGACGTGGTTTCTTTGGCTGAACTCCGGTTCACCATGCATCTCCCCCAGCCCATGACCGCGGAGCAGTTTCTCCGGCGGCACAAGGGTGTTTCCCACCGCATGCTGGTACGGCTGAAGCGGCTCCCCAACGGCATCTGCTGCAACGGCAGACAGATCCGCACCATTGACATGGTACAGTTCGGGGACGAGATCGTGCTCACCGACTGCGAAGTTCCCTCCGCCCTCGCCCCCTCTGCGACAGCCGTCCCTGTGCTGGGGGAAACAGATTCCTACATTGTCTACAACAAGCCTGCCGGCATGCCGGTGCACCCCTCACAGGGACACCACGGGGACACGCTGGGGAACGTCTTTGCGGCACAGTTTCCGCAGCTGCCCTTTCGTCCGGTATACCGGCTGGACAGCGACACCAGCGGCATCTGTCTGGTTGCCAAGTCCGCCTACGCCGCGGGACAGCTACAGGGCAGCACCCGAAAGACCTATCTGGCACTGGTCTGCGGGGAACTTTCCACCGGCGGCACGGTAGATGCTCCCATTGGCAGAGCAGAGGGTTCCGTGCTGTGCCGGTGTGTCCGTCCGGAGGGCAAGCCCGCAGTGACGCATTACACGCCGCTGCGGAGCGACGGCACCTACACGCTGCTTTCCCTGCGGCTGGAAACGGGACGCACCCACCAGATACGGGTACACATGGCATATCTGGGGTATCCTCTCGCCGGCGACCGGCTGTACGGCACCAGTTCCGAACAGTTTCCCCACCACATGCTGCACTGCGATTCGCTGGAATTCTCCGATCCCGAAACGGGAGAACACCGGCAGTTTTCAGCGGCGTGTCCGTGGAATTCATGCGTGTGAATAAAGGCAATACCGCACAAAGAGCGTCTGGCGACTTTACACGCCATCTGCTTGCAAATTTTCCTTCAGAGCCTGTTTCGTATCTTCCTGCACGCATCTGTCGCACAATCTTTGTGCGGTATTGCCTAAAAACAAAGAGGGACTGCCACGAAAAATGGCAGTCCCTCTTTTTGAAAAGGAAATAGGGATATATTATCTCAGGGAAACTCAGCTTAGCCCATAACCACTTCTACTGCGTGGTTCTTGCCGTCGCTGAATACCGGCAGTACGTTGCCCTCGATTGCCTTGCCGTCTACAGTTACCGATACAACGCCCTTGCAAACGTGGTTCGGGTTCTTGACGGTGACATCATAGGTTGCACCGCGGAACTGTCTGGAAATGGTGAAGCCGTCCCATTCGTGGGGGATCGACGGATCGATCTTCAGACCGTCCCAATCCGGAATTACACCCAGAATGTACTGGGAAACTGCTACGAAGTTCCATGCAGCAGTACCGGTCAGCCAGCTGTTCTTTGCTTCGCCGTGACGCTTTGCGTCCTTACCTGCGATCATCTGAGCGTATACATACGGCTCGGTGCGGTGCAGGTCGGAGTACTTTTCTTCACGATATGCCGGAGCGATCTTGCTGTAGTATTCGAATGCCTTATCGCCGTGGCCAACAAATGCTTCTGCACAGATGATCCATGCATTGTTGTGGCAGAAGATACCAGCATTTTCCTTGTAGCCGCCCGGATAAGTAGAGATCTCACCGTATTCGATATAGTACTTGGTGAATGCCGGCTGGTTCAGAACCAGACCGTGTGTAGAGTTCAGGTACTTGTCTACGCTCTCCAGAGCCTTCAGGTCTGCACCGGTTTCCTTACCGCAGCCGCCCATAACAGCGAAGCCCTGCGGTTCGATGAAGATCTTGCCTTCTTCACATTCGTGAGAGCCCATCTTCTTGCCGAAGTCATCATATGCACGCAGGAACCATTCGCCGTCCCAGCCGTATTCCATGATATTCTTCTTCATCTGGTCGATGGCAGCCTGTGCCTTGGCAGCACCAGCCTCGTCGCCCTTCTTCTTGCACATTGCCACATATTCCGGACCTGCATAGGTGAACAGAGCAGCAACCATGACAGATTCTGCAACCTTGGAATACTTATCCTCGCCGTACTTCGGAGAAGTGGAGGTCTGGAAGGATTCGCCCGGCTCGTCAGAGAAGCAGGACAGGTTGATGCAGTCGTTCCAGTCTGCACGCATTGCCAGCGGCAGTCCGTGAGGACCAACGTTTTCTACCACATGGAAGAAGCTCTTTTCCAGATGATCCATCATGGTCTTTGCCTTGGATTCGTCATTGTCATACGGCACCATAGCGTCCAGAATGGAGTAGTCACCGGATTCCTTGATGTATGCAGCTACAGACAGGATCATCCACAGCGGGTCGTCGGAGAAGTCGCCGCCGATCTCGTTGTTGCCCTTCTTGGTCAGAGGCTGATACTGGTGATAGCAGCCGCCGTCTTCCAGCTGTGTGGAAGCCAGATCGATCAGACGCTCTCTTGCTCTGTCCGGAATCTGGTGTACGAAGCCCAGCAGGTCCTGATTGGAGTCACGGAAGCCCATACCACGGCCGATACCGCTTTCGAAGTAAGAAGCGGAACGGGACATGTTAAAGGTAACCATGCACTGATACTGGTTCCAGATGTTGACCATGCGGTTCATCTTGTCGTCCGGTGTCTTGACGCTGTACTTGGACAGCAGAGCGTCCCACATTGCCTTCAGTTCAGCCAGTGCAGCAGCAACCTTTTCCGGTGTGTTGTACTGTTCGATCATCTCGTATGCACGGGACTTGTTCATGCTGCCGTCAGCGTTCCACTTCTGATCCTTCGGGTTTTCTACATAGCCCAGAATGAAGATCAGCTGCTTGGATTCGCCCGGAGCCAGTGTGATTTCCTTATAGTGGGAAGCCACCGGCGACCAGCCGTCTGCTACGGAGTTGGAAGCCTTGCCTGCTGCAACGACCTGCGGATTCTCGAAGCCGTTGTACAGACCGAGGAAGCTTTCCCGATCGGTGTCGTAACCGTCGATCGCATCGTTTACAGTGTAGAATGCGAAGTGGTTGCGGCGTTCCTTATATTCGGTCTTGTGGAAAATGGTAGAGCCTTCGATTTCCACTTCACCGGTGTTGAAGTTTCTCTGGAAGTTGGTGGAGTCGTCCTGTGCGTTCCACAGACACCATTCAATGAAGGAGAACAGCTTGATCGTCTTTGCCTCGCTGCCCTCGTTCTTCAGAACCAGACTCTGGATTTCGCCGTTGTAGTTCTGGGGTACGAAGAAAGTCACTTCTGCGGAGATGTCGTTCTTCTTACCGGAGATCACGGTGTAGCCCATGCCGTGACGGCAGGTGTAAGCGTCCAGATCTGTCTTTACCGGCGACCAGCCCGGCGACCATACGGTTTCGCCGTCCTTGATGTAGAAGTAGCGACCGCCCATGTCTACCGGTACGTTGTTGTAACGGTAACGGGTGATTCTGCGAAGACGGGCATCTTTATAGAAGTGATAGCCGCCTGCGGTGTTAGAGATCAGAGAGAAGAACTCCTGTGTACCGAGGTAGTTGATCCACGGGTACGGAGTCTTCGGATTCTGAATGACGTATTCTTTGTTTGCGTCATCAAAATAGCCAAATTTCATGAGGGAACTCCTTTTCGTAAAATAGTAAGGACAACAACGCACAAAGCTTGTGCGGAAAATCTGCAAACAGATTGCGTACAAAGCCGTCAGGCGGGCTTTGTGCAGTGTTGTCTAAGATTACCGAAACGTCAGGTATACCCACACGTCCGGTTAGTACTTTTATTATAGCATAGGAACAAGCAAAATACAAGTACTTTTTTACAATTTTACACAGATTTTTTGATAGTGCCACGGAATTCATCAGAAAGCTCTTGACATTTCGGCGGAAATCGTGTATACTAATGATAAAGAGAGCACACCAGTAGACGGTCTGCTCCCACTGCTTAGGTTAAAAAGAAATAACCGCCACAGATTTGGACGCTAGGGGCGGTTATTTCTTTTTCTTTTTGTGGTGATGCTTCTTACTATTTTTGGATTATAGGCAATGCCGCACAAAATGTCAAACAAAATATTTCACATCGCATCAAAAACGGCAACAGCAGACTTACTCAAGAATAATGAGCCGCCTGCCGTTTCAGTCATGCCTATAACAATCCCCGTTCCACTCTGCCAGAACTGCGGCACAGTGAAGCGGGGATCTTGCGTATATCAGACCTTTTCCGTGACTGCCGCCTTTTCACGCGGCTGCACCAATGCCATCAGGTGCCGGAACACGAACCGCACCAGCGGACCGGCGAAAAACAACTGCCACAGCAGTGCCATGGGAAAATTTTTCGCAGTGGTTTCAAACCAGACTGCAATCACCTGCACGCCGGCATGCTTGAACAGCAGCGTTGCCGCCAAGCTCATCAACGGGCACATCAGCAGCACCGACACGGCGGAAATCGCCAGCACCAGATGAAAAGGGTTGTCCTTTTCGAGATCGACGATGCGAAACGCCGCCTTTTTTGCCAGACCGCCTACCAGAAAGAAATCCAGCAGAAAGGCGATCGGTCCCATGATCGGCAGTTCCCGAAAAGCATGGAGAAATACCATGTTGGTCATGCCGCCGGTTTCCATGGCGATGTTATAGCAGATCATCGCGTAGACCATGACAAACACCATGAGAATGGTAAAAATCACTTCTTGTACTTTGTTTTTGGGCATAAAAAATCCTCCTAGAATCAATTCCCGCACCTGCACCCAGCCGTTCCGGTCTGCGTACACGTGCAGACAGGTGAAATGGCATAGAGTGTTGTTCGTGAATCATTCCGGAGAATGTGCGTTTCCAATGACGCGGGCATGTCCCCACGTGACCTTCTATCCAATCAGATTAACGATATTATAGCACACTTCTGCGAAAAAGTCAATCGTGCAAAATGGGAGAAAATTTTCCCCTGCAATTCCACAAAAACAGGGCAGGTTTCCCTGCCCGTGTGTCTTATGTCGTACTGGTTCTCAGCTTCAGCAGCAGCATAGACGGTGTGCCGTTGTCGTTCTTTTCATCGGCATAGTCCAACGTGGACAGCATGACCCAGTGGTCTTCTTCGGACACTGTAACATCGTCCTTTTTCACCGCCGCCATTTCCAGCAGCTGTTCCAGCAGCTGCGGCTGCTCTGCGGCATCTGCCGTCATGATCTGGTCTATCAGTTCCTGTGCAGGGCAGGTTGCCGCAATGCTGGCAGTCACCTCCAGACGATACCGTTCATCAGGCAGCAGCAGTACACCGTCTGACAAGTCCGCAAATGCCGACTCCTGCAAAAAATCGTCCAGACTCCCGAACATGGCACTATTGTTCATATCATGTCCGAACACCAGCGAAAAAAAGTCGCTGAAATCCACCGCATTCCGGCTGTCCAGAAACGGGGTGCCGTACAAGTCGTAGCCGCCCTCATAGTTGTGGTCGGTGTATCTATCGCTGTCTGTGCCGCCCATGAGCGGATAGTCGATCATCGTCTGCGGCAGCACCAGCCAGCCGATCATGTCCGGATTGTCGGCACAGCCTTTTTGCAGCAGCGTTTCCCGCCGTTTTAGATTCCGGTCATCGTCCCACGACCGCACCTCGCTCTTGCCGTCCATTCCGCGGAGCACTTCCAGTACATGGCTCTCGCTGGAGTTGAAATAATGGCTTTCATGCAGAAAAACAGCAGACGAAATCACCGCCACCGACAAAAGCAGGCTCACTGCGATCCCAAAAATCTGACTGTAAATTTTTTTCTTGGATTTTACACTTCTTTGTTTCATCAGATGCCCCCGTTTCCCACATATTCATGTATATATTGTAACAAATTCGTACAAAAATATAAACACATTTCTGAGAAGAATTCGGGAAATTCTGGAATTCTCTATAATTTGTCCATACTCGGAATGAGATCACCCTCATTGATGCTGAATCAGATGATCCAGCAGAATCTTCACGCCGATCAGGATCAGCACCACGCCGCCGGCGATCTCCGCCTTTTTCTCAAAGCGGTTGCCAAAGCGATTGCCGATCCAGACACCGCAGAACGACAGCACCAGCGTGACACAGCCAATAATGGAAACGGAACTCCAGATCTGCACGTCCAGACAGGCAAACGCGATCCCCACCGCCAGAGCATCGATAGAGGTGGCAATTGCCAGCATAAACAGTTCCTTGTGATCCAGCCTGGCATCACTTTTTTCAGCAGCCGATTCTTCCTTTTCGTGGAACACGTCCCAGAGCATTTTTCCGCCGATGAATGCCAGCAGCACAAATGCGATCCAGTGGTCAAACGCCTGAATATAACGGGAAAATGATGTACCCAGCAGCCAGCCCAACAACGGCATCAGTGCCTGAAACACACCGAAATACAACCCGATGACCAACGCCTGATCGTACCGCATCTTCCGCATGCCCAGCCCCTTACAGACCGACACTGCAAATGCGTCCATTGACAGTCCGATCGCTGTCAGCAGCAGTTCTACAATTCCCATAAAACAGTTCTCCTTTTTATGCCTGAGGCATGGCTTTTTACAATAATTTATGCAATTACAAATCAGTATAGCACACGCCATTTCAGTTTGTCAAGGCAAATCATACTAATACAAAAAACCCGACACGGGATCGCTCCCGCATCGGGTTTTTCTTATGCTGTCATAGCCTTGTTGTCAGAAACGCTTACGCGTTCGAAATCAGAGAACTGGATTATTCAGCCCACATAGAGCCCTTCAGGTTCTTCAGATCCGGGCAAACCGGATTGTCCCAAGTAGTGCTCTTGTGACCAGCACCCATCAGAGCAATGTAGTATGCCTGATAGTACAGGTCAGTAGCCTCGATCTTGCCGCTTGCAGAATTCTCTCCTGCCTTGCTTTCAGTATCGATATCGGTCAGGAAGTAAGACAGCTTCTCCAGATTTGCATCCTTTGCATAATCGGTGCCATCCAGCAGCTTTGCACTCTTGGTACCAGCACCCTGTCTTGCAATGTAGTAGCTGCTGTAGTACATATCGGTAGCCTCTACCTTACCGGACAGGTCGGTGTCGCCCTTAATACCGATGTAAACCTTTGCAGTAGCAACCTTCTCGCCCTTATACAGGATATCGAGTTCGGTATCTACATATGCCTTGCCTTCCTTGTCGAACAGTGCCTTCGGGCTTTCTGCACCAAAGGTCAGATCGTCCATAACGCTTTCGCCGTTTACAGTTGCAGACTTCACGAGATCAGCAGCCTTGAACGCACGACCGTCAACAGACAGGTAGAAGTTTGCGTCCGGATTTGCTTCGATCTTCAGCTCAGCTTCAGCAGTTGTTGTTGCGGTAGTAGCCTCAGTAGTTGCTGTAGTAGCCTCAGTGGTTGCTTCGGTAGTTGCCTCAGTAGTTGCTGCAGTAGTTGCCTCAGTGGTTGCTTCGGTAGTAGCTGCAGTTGTTGCTGCGGTTGTAGCTGCAGTGGTTGCTTCGGTAGTAGCTGCAGTTGTTGCTGCGGTAGTTGCCTCAGTGGTTGCTTCGGTTGTAGCTGCAGTAGTTGCTGCAGTTGTAGCTGCGGTAGTCGCTGCAGTAGTTGCTGCGGTTGTAGCTGCAGTAGTTGCTGCGGTAGTAACCTCAGTAGTTGTTGTGGTGGTTGCTTCTGTAGTAGTGGTAGTAGTTGCCTTCGGAACCTTTACACAGATGTAACCATCCTGCAGGTCAACAGTTTCAGCGAAGTCATACTTCACGTTGCTGCTGTTTGTCAGAGCGAAACGATCGATAGAAACCGGAACAACGTTGCCGTTGCCATCCTTGGAGTAAGAGATGTCGGTGCCCAGTTCAGCCCAGTTTACAGGGAATACATAGCCGCCCAGTGTTTCATCATATTCGATGCCATACTTAGTAGCCAGTGCCTGTACGGTTGCTTCGTCCGGAATTGCGATCGGCATGCTGTACAGTTTGCCGTTTGCAGAAGCCGGTTCTACGAAATCAGTGTTTGCATCACACATCAGACCGAAGTGGATCTTGGTGTTTGCTTCTTCCTTCCAGAAGTTCATCAGGTCGATCTGGAATGTCGGCATAGTTGCATATACCGTATTTCTCAGATCCTTGTAGTAACGGTTGAATACCTTGACCTGCATGTCGGTTGTACCATACGGCCACTGGAGCAGTGCCTTGGTTGCTTCCGGCAGATCAATTGTACCCTGCAGGGCACCGGTCTTCAGAGCGTTCTGAACAGTAATTGCATAGCTCAGGTTGTCACCATCGGTGGAGCCCTGACCCGGAGTTACTGTCAGCTTATCCAGAGCCCAAACCATCTTCTGGGTTACAGGCTCTTCTGTTGTGGTAGTGGTTGCAGCTGTGGTTGCAGCAGTTGTAGCAGCTGTGGTTGCAACGATGCTAGCTTCTGTAGTGGTTGCAGCAGTTGTAGCAGCTGTAGTTGCAGCAGTTGTAGCAACTGTGGTTGCAGCGGTGGTAGCTTCTGTAGTAGTTGTGGTAGTAGTGGTTGTGGTTTCTTCGGTAGTGGTAGTTGCGTCAGTTGTAGTGGTTTCTGCATCAACGTATACCTTGTATGCACCTGCTACGTAATCTACGCTGGTGTGGATATCGTTGTTTTCAGTATCACGATAGTCAAAACGCTTAACCTCAACCGGTGTCAGGTTGCCCTTACCATCATCGCTGTAGCCGATGTCTACGCCGTCTTCCATCCAGTTTACCGGGAATTCGTAGTAAGAACCGTTTTCATCAGACTTCAGTTCCAGATTGTTTGCTTCTGCAACAGACTTTACAGTTGCCAGATCAGCAATGTCCATGGTGAATGTTGCCAGTGTTTCGCCGGAAACAACGCCCATGCTGCCGTTGGAGCTCATGGAGAATACCAGACGACCAGTTTCACTGTATTCCTGTGTATTCAGCATAGTCTGGCTCAGTGCCGGATATACATTACCAACCTTGAAGCAGTTGGAGATCTTCTTGTAAGAACTCGGGATAGACAGGATCTGACGAGTTACTTCCGGAACAAGCAGAGAACCAACAACACCCGGAGTGTCGATACCGTTGGTCTGTGTTACGTTCAGCTTTACCTTAGAATCGCTCGGCTTGCAGTTAACCTTGTCGATTTCCCACTTGATGGTCTTTTCAACCGGATCAGTGCTCTTGTCAACATAAACCTTGAAGCCGCCGTCGATGTACTTCACCTGTGTATGAACATCGTTATCTTCGGTGTCACGATAGTCAAAACGCTTAACTTCAACCGGTGTCAGGTTGCCCTTACCGTCATCGCTGTAGCCGATGTCTACGCCGTCTTCCATCCAGGTTACCGGGAACAGATAGTACTTACCGTTCTTGTCGCTCTTCAGTTCCAGACCAGCTTCCTTAGCTGCTGCTGTAACGGTGTCCTTATCAGCAACGTCCATGGTGAACGCAGCCAGAGTGTTACCAGAAACAACGCCCATGCTGCCGTTGGAGCTCATGGAGAATACCAGACGGCCAGTTTCGCTGTATTCCTGTGTATTCATCATGGTCTGGCTCAGTGCCGGATATGCATCGCCGATCTTGAAGCAGTTGGAGATCTTCTTGTAAGAGCTCGGAACAGACAGGATCTTGCGGGTTGCTTCCGGAACGATCATAGAACCAACGATACCAGTGGTGCTGATACCATTTGTCTGTGTTACTTCCAGCTTAACCTTCTTGTCGCCCGGTTCGCAAGCTACTTCGCCGATCTTCCAAGCGAATTCATCGCTCTTGTCATCGGTGGTAACAGTAGTTGCAGCGGTTGTTGCAGCAGTAGTGCTGTTTTCAGTGGTTGTAGTTTCTGCGGCAGTGGTGGTGGTATCTGTTACAGTACCGTCGCCAACTACGATCTTTACGATTGCCTTGGAAGGATCCTGCGGCAGAGCGTAAGTAGCTGCATCCTTCTTACCCTGAATTGCAGTGGACATATCTTCCAGCGGACCTACTGTTGCACGATAGTTTTCCTGATCTGCCTTTACGCTGTCGAAATCAGCAGCGGACGGCATCGGGATCAGATCCTTGTTTGCATTGCGGCTACAGATCTGTACATAATAGGTGCCTTCTGCGGTATCCTTCGGAACAACAACATCGAAGGAAGTGAAACGCAGGTCAGTAGACTTTCCACCAACAAAGTATGTACGGTCATCCGGAGAAGCAGCAATGAAGCCCCAGGAATAGTAGTTGTTGATGTCCGGAACGCAGTCATTTCCCTTATCGTCCTTTACGAAACGAGTGGTGGAATAGCACGGCAGATCTACTGTAACAGTCTTTTCAACATAGTTTGCAGCAACTTCCCCGCCCGGATTGATGTAGGAATATTCGATGTACGGTGTACCGTCTTCCTTCTGCTTGACATCGCATTCCTGTACCTTATGGGACTTGTGAGTAGCCTTATCTGCATCCTTGTCTGCCAGATAATCGTCTGCATTTGCATAGTAGTCGTATTCGAACTTGACCTTGTTGTCGCCGTTGGCGATCAGATTGGCACCAAAGATCTTGTCACAAGCAATTTCTCTGATTACGCCGTTACTCTGAGCGTCGTTGTAGCTCCAGGTGTGCAGGTCTTCATCCTCTTCGAACATCGGGGACATGCAGAATGCACCGCTATACGGAGTGCCTACGATTGTACCCAGACCGTTCGGCATAGTGACATCATGCTGGTTGACCTTTTTAGATGCGTTGAAAACGTTCTGATAGTAGATACCGTTTGCAATTGCACCGCCGTCTGCGAAGGTAGCGTCCTTGGTTGCAACCCAGTTCAGCTTTACAGAGCTCAGGTAGTTGTCATCAGGCCATTCTTCAGAATCGATGAAAACGTCCAGAGTCTTGGTAACATCGCCAGCAGCGATCTCGTCCTTAGAGATGCTGATGGTCTGTACGCCGCTTCCCTGCTCCTCGAGGAGGAAATTGTACGGTGTGCCGCCATTTTCGGTCTGTTTTGTGGGAATCGAAGCCGAAACCGACAGTGCACTGAACGGCAGTGCAGAAACTGCCATCAGAGCTGCAACGCCGAAGGACAGAACCTTCTTTGTTCGTTTCTTCATGTTTTCCTTTCCTTTCCTTGCCGGTATTGCCGACAAATACGTAAATGAAATATTGCCTATATCAGGAGCCGCATTCCCCCTCGGAACACTTCTCCTAAATATACGAAAAATTTGTGGTTGCCGTGAAACAGATTAGTCTGAATACGGCAGAGTCTTAATGATGTTTACGAGGAACATCAGCAGTGTGGTTGCGTCCTGCGAGCCAACTTCTTCGTCACCGTTGCAGTCTGCGTTCTTCCGCTGTGTGTCATTCAGAGTAACCACGCCGGCTGCTGCCTTGTTCAGCATAACGGCATCGGTAATGTCCACGCGGGCATCACAGTTGACATCACCGTACAGCACGCTGCCCGGTGCTACCGTACCGGTAACAATGTTGCCGGAGATCGTGGTAGTTGCCTTTGTGACATCTGTTTTGCTCTCAGTAGCGGTAGTAGTCGCTTCTGTAGCGGTGGTATCCTTGCCGCCTTCAGTAGTGGTCACAGTGGTTTCAGTGGTGGTCTGCTTGCTGCCGATGGTCACGGAGCCAGCTTCTGCGTTGATCGTATAGGTAGCGGAATCGCCGCCGTATACATAGCCGATCACCATGCTGGAATTGTTCTTGCCGGAGCCGTCATAAGTTTCACGGGTAACCGGTGCGAAGTCGATCGGAGTTACGGTGCCGTCTGCCACGCCGTCCTTTACAGTACCGGTAATGGTCAGGATCACACCGTCCTCAGAGATCCAGGAAGTGGAGTCCAGTGCGGTCGTCCAGCTGACAGTGATCTCGCCGTCCTTAATGTTGGTGGCAAATACCGGAGCATCGCTGGCGGTATTGTCGCCGGAAACATCAACATCAGCAGACTTGCCGATCTTCACGCTGCCTACGTTCAGAATAGTCTGATCATAGGTCACTGCGAAGTCCATGACGTTTACCTTCGTAGACGGAATGTCTTCCAGAGAAACGTCTACAGAAAATTCTCCGCCAGCCTCTGCCTCTACCTTTGCGCCCTTCAGGGTCACCGCTGTGTCAGCAGCCGAAACCTGAAACGAAACAGCAGTAGAAGCAAGCATTGCAAGTGCCAGAGCACCAGCAAGTGTGTGTTTTGCTTTCATGTGTTATCCTCCTCTGATTGTCCGCACGCCCTGCCGGTGTTCCAGGCCGGCGGCATGCAGTCGAAAAAATCTTGGTCGAAATCTCCGCAGGAATCGCTTCTCTGATTCATGCTGTTCCAATTATTCTTATTATAGAATATCCCAACAGAAAAGTCAATAGATACGCAAAGTTTTTGTGTAAACTCGACGAATCAGGAAACCTATAATTGTATAATATCCCAATACGCCAGACCAGCCGGCTCGCATTTTGCCATGCGTCCGGCAGTTTCGCACAAAAATGGCACGTTTCAGGCTGGCAGAACCTGCCGGATACGGGCAAGGGGACACCGGAAAATCAAGGCGGTGTTCCCGCATCCTGGCGGCTTTTCTGCTTATATGTTCCTGCACTGCAGGGCAGGCAGAAACCTTCATTCAAATTATACTCTAAAACTCGCAAAATGTAAAGAGAGATACGCATTTTTTAGTAGAATTGTACAAAATATAGACTTCATTTTTAGAGTATTCCACAAGAAACGCAGTGCGTTTTCGACAAAAACCGGCGGTTTTTTGGAATCAGCACCGGCAGACCGCCGGAAACGGGAATTTTTTGCGAAAAAACGTTTTCCACAAGTTTTCCTCTTTGGTGAATTTTTTGTGGAAAACACCTCCGCTGTCATCCGAAATGGTTTTCCACAATGTTGAAAACTGTGCCGGATTGCCGCGGTACTTCTTTTCCACAAAGCTGTGGGAGAAGTTTTCCACTTTGGGAAATGCGGACACTGCTTAATAGCCTCTCCTGAAAGGAGAGGGGGACCGCCGTTAGGCGGTGGAGAGGTTTTTTCGTAAAATCTTTTTATAGTGTTTTCGGCATAAGTGGAAACCCCTCAGTCAGTGCTACGCACTGCCAGCTCCCCTTTCAGGGGAGCCTCACTTGTCAAACTTCATAATTTGGCACAATTTAAATCAACATATTTTTGAAAATTGATTTCCGTGCCATGTCCCTGCATCTGGACAGCCCCGCACAACAAAACAGGCGAAGCACCTGTACGATGCTTCGCCTGTCTGTTACGGCACACGGCGGTGCCGGCTATTACACAACTTATACCAGCTTGATGATTGCCATCTCTGCTGCGTCGCCGCGGCGAGGTCCAATCTTCACGATCTGGGTGTAGCCGCCCTTGCGGTCAGCATACTTCGGTGCGATTTCGTCAAAGAGCTTCTTTGCAACGCTCTCCTTGGTTACATAAGCCATAACCTGACGCTTTGAATGCAGATCATCCGACTTTGCGATAGTGATCATCTTTTCAGCAACTGCACGTACTTCCTTGGCACGAGTGACAGTTGTTTCGATCTGACCATTTTCCAGCAGGAATGTTACCATTCCACGCAGCATCGCCTTTCTGTGATCGGTCGGTCTGCCCAGTTTTCTGGTACCCGGCATTGTTATTCACTCCTTTTTCTAGCTGCAGAGCCGTCCCGCGGCGGGGACAGGATTCTGCAAAGCTCGGTCTTGTTGAACGTCTGATCGAAACCAGACGCTTAGTCTTCCTCACTAGCGAGATCAAAGCCCAGGGACTGGAGCTTTTCCCGCACCTCATCGAAGGACTTCTTACCGAGGTTACGGACCTTCAGCATTTCTTCCTCCGACTTGTTGATCAAATCGTCCACGGTATTGATTCCGGCACGCTTTAAGCAGTTGAATGACCGCACGGAAAGATCCAGTTCTTCGATAGTCATTTCCAGGATCTTTTCCTTACCCTTATCGTCCTTTTCTACGAGCACTTCTGCAATGCTGGCTTCATCAGAGAGATCGATGAACAGCCGGAGGTGCTCATTGAGGAGATTGGCTGCCTGAGAGATCGCTTCCTTGGCAGAGATGGTGCCGTCTGTCCACACTTCCATAGTGAGCTTGTCATAGTCTGTGACCTGACCCAGACGGGTGTCTTCTACCTGATAGTTGACTTTCAGAACAGGGGTATAGATGCTGTCTACTGCGATCACGTCGATAGGCGTATTCATCATCTGCTTGTTACGCTCTGCAGAAACGTAGCCTCTGCCCTTATCAATGACGATTTCCATATACAGCTTTGCACCCTTACCCAGAGTTGCGATATGCATACCCGGGTCGAGGATATTCACTTCAGAGTCGGTTTTGATGTCGCCGGCGGTAACTTCGCACTCGCCCTCTGCTTCGATATAGACCGTTTTCGGTCCGTCGCCGTAGAGCTTTGCGGTGAGTCCCTTCAGGCTGAGAATGATTTCCGTCACATCCTCTTTTACACCGGGAATCGTACTCAATTCATGGTGTACGCCATCGATCTTCACGGAATTCACAGCCACACCGGGCAATGAGGAGAGCAGCACACGCCGCAGACTGTTGCCAAGGGTGATACCATAGCCACGTTCCAGCGGTGCCAATACAAACTTACCGTATTTTCCGTCGCTTCGCAGATCCACTGTGTCGAGTTCCGGCTTTTCAATCTTCTCCAGCATAAAAACACCCTCCTATGCTTGGTAGCTTTGTCTGTGGTTGTTCCTGACATACCACGGCCGCAGATGCTCCTTGGTACGGCAGGACCTTGCATCAGACCACTCCTGAGGCATACGCCCCGGGAGTGATCCTTCTCTATGTTCCGTAAATTGCAAATGATTACTTGGAGTACAACTCGACGATCAGGTGTGCTGCAACCTCATAGTCCAGATCTTCCGGCTTTGCCATACGAACGACCTTTGCGGAAAAGTTTTCCTTATCCGGTTCCAGCCATACCGGTACGGTACGGTCTGCGGTCTGTTCTGCAACGTCCTTGAACTTTGCACTGTCACGGCTGCCTTCTGCCAGAGCGACTACGTCGCCTTCCTTGACACGATAAGACGGAATATTCACATGCTGGCCGTTTACGGTAAAGTGGCCGTGTGTTACCAGCTGTCTTGCTTCTCTGCGGGTCAAAGCGAGACCCATGCGGAATACAACGCTGTCCAGACGGGATTCCAGACAAGCGATCAGGTTGTCACCAGCCTTGCCTTCCATCTTGCTTGCGATTTCGAACAGGTGGAAGAACTGCTTTTCGCCTACACCGTAGATGAACTTCAGCTTCTGCTTTTCCTTCAGCTGCATTCCGTATTCAGAAACCTTTCTGCGGTTTCCGGCACCCGGATTACGGTTAGACTGCTTGGAGATACCCATAACCATCGGGCTGATACCCAGATAGCGGCATCTCTTGAGAATCGGTTCTCTGCTTACTGCCATGATATATTACACCTCCTGTAAGTGTGATTAGACACGACGTCTTTTCGGCGGACGGCATCCGTTGTGGGGAATCGGAGTAACGTCCTTGATCATCTTCACTTCCAGACCAACGGTCTGCAGTGCACGGATCGCAGCTTCACGGCCGGATCCCGGACCCTTTACGTATACTTCTACAGACTTCAGACCGTGTTCCATTGCTGCCTTTGCTGCGGTTTCAGCAGCTGTCTGTGCAGCGAACGGAGTAGACTTTCTGGAGCCGCGGAAGCCCAGTCCGCCAGAGCTTGCCCAAGAAATGGCGTTGCCCTGTGTGTCGGTGATGGTTACGATGGTGTTGTTGAATGTGGACTGAATGTGTACAGCACCGTTTTCAATGTTCTTACGCTCTCTGCGGCGGCGAACAACAACCTTTTTGCCTTTCTGCTGTGCCAAAACGAAACACCCTCCCTTACTTCTTCTTGTTTGCGATGGTCTTTACCGGACCCTTGCGGGTTCTTGCGTTTGTCTTGGTACGCTGCCCTCTTACCGGCAGGCCCTTGCGGTGACGCACGCCACGGTAGCAACCGATTTCAACGAGTCTTTTGATATTCAGAGCAACTTCACGGCGAAGGTCACCTTCTACTGTGATGTGCTTGTCGATATAGTCACGCAGCTTTGCAACGTCTTCTTCGGACAGATCCTTGACGCGGACATCCGGATTGACACCGGTACCTGCCAGAATCTCATCTGCTGTGCTGCGGCCGATTCCGTAGATATAAGTCAGACCGATCTCGATCCGCTTATTCTTCGGAAGGTCTACACCTGCTATTCTTGCCATTCTTCCTGCACCTCCATGTTAAAAAATCCCGAGCTTAGCCCTGACGCTGCTTATGCTTCGGATTTTCGCAGATTACCATTACTTTGCCTTTACGCTTAATCACCTTGCATTTTTCGCAAATCGGCTTTACGGAAGGTCTTACTTTCATTGCAACTGTCCTCCTTCTCGGAACAACTGTGCAGCCGGCCGATATGCCGTCTGCATACTTTACGATAGAAAACAGCATTCCGGTTACCGGAACACGGTTTCCCTGTGCGTTATCTGCACAATTACTTGGCTCTCCAAGTGATTCTGCCCTTGGTCAGATCATAGGGCGACATCTCGACAGTCACCTTATCGCCCGGCACGATACGAATGTAGTTCATCCGCAGCTTACCGGAAACGTGTGCCAGAATGGTGTGCTTGTTTTGCAGCTCCACCTTAAACATTGCATTGGGCAATGATTCGAGAACGACGCCTTCTACCTCAATGACATCCTGCTTTGACAAATTGATAACCTCCCCAATGGGTATCTTCGGGGCGTGGACGCGTTAGTCGCACGCCTGATATTGTTTCAACACATTTCTGAGCTTTTTATCCGTGACACCGTCCAGTTCCACGAACTGATCCGTCCGCTGGAGATGACGGAGATTTTTTCGTTTCGGAGAAGCGAGCTTCCGCCGTTTGCCGTCTGCGATGAGGGCATAGCCGCCGTCCACCGACAGCACCACGAAAAAATTCCCCATATCCCGTCCGGCGAGTGCACGGACCACCAGACCCTTTGTCAGTTCCATTCGGAAACCTCCGTTACGGTCGGGTGAGAATCACCGGTCCGTCCTGCGTCACTGCGATTTCATGTTCGAAATGTGCCGCAAGAGAGCCGCTGCGGGTCACGACGGTCCAGCCGTCACCGAGCACACGGACGGCATCGCCTTTTCCGTTAATCATCGGTTCAATGCAGAACGTCATGCCGGGCATCAGCCGCATGCCGTGGCCGGGCTTGCCGTAATTCGGCACCTCCGGATCCTCGTGCATCTCACGGCCGATTCCGTGTCCGCAGTATTCCCGTACAATACCGTACCCACGGGAACCGCAATATTCTTCCACGGTATGGGACACATCGCCGAGGCGTGCCCCGACCTTTGCCGCATCGATCGCAGCGTAAAGGCTGGCTTCTGTCACACGCAGCAGGTCTGCCGCTTCTTCCGAAATGTCGCCCACGGCGAATGTGTATGCCGTGTCGCCGACGAATCCGTTAAAAGTTGCACCCACGTCCACGCTGACGATGTCGCCCTCGCGGATCACGCGTTTGTGACTGGGGATACCGTGAATGATCTCGTCGTTGATCGAAATGCAGGCACTTGCCGGAAAACCGCCGTATCCCAAAAAGGTAGGAACCGCACCGCAGCCCACGATGAAATCGTGAATGGATTTGTCCAGCTGCTTTGTTGTCATACCGGGGTGAATTACCTTACCGGCATGTACCAGAGCATTTGCAGCGATTCTGCCTGCTTCCCGCAATTTCTGTATATCAGATTTGGATTTAATGGTCACACTCATTTTACGCCCACAGCCTTCAATACCAGAGCCGTGGTATCCGCAACTTCTTCCTGTCCGATCACGGTTTCCAGCTTGCCCTGCTTTTCGTAATACGCCTTCAGCGGTTCAGTGGTCTTGTGGTACACTGCCAGACGATCCAGCACGGTTTCGGGCTGGTCATCCTTGCGGATGATGGTCTTGGCACCGCACTTGTCGCAGACACCCTCAACCTTTGACGGCTTGAACTGAATGTGATATGTTGCACCGCATCCCTCGCAGACACGTCTGCCGGAAACACGCTGCTTAATGGTTTCGTCGGGAACGAAGATCTCCAGAACCTTGTCGATCTTCACGCCCATTTCGTCCAGTGCCTCGGCCTGCGGCACGCTGCGGGGAAAACCGTCCAGAATGAAGCCATTCTTGCAGTCGTCCTGTGCAATGCGTTCCTTCAGGATCCCGATGACAATATCGTCGGAAACCAGAGCACCGCTGTCCATCGCAGCCTTTGCCTTGACACCGTATTCGGTGCCGGTGCGGACTGCCTCACGCAGCATATTGCCGGTGGAAATCTGCGGAATCGACAGTGCCTGTGAGATCACTTCGGCCTGAGTACCCTTGCCGGCACCCGGTGCACCTAAGAGAATCAGATTCATGGAATATGCCTCCTTGCTTATTCGAGGAAGCCCTTATGATGACGCATCATCATTTCAGACTCCAGCGTGCGGACGGTTTCAAGTGCTACGCTGACAACGATCAGGATGGTGGTACCACCCATTGCCAGAGAACTGAGGTTCGGGTCCATCCAGTTCAGTGCGATCGGGAAGATCGCGATGATACCGAGGAAGAATGCACCCACCAGAGTGATCTTGGAGAGAACACGCTGGATATAGTCGGAAGTCGGCTTACCCGGACGAATGCCCGGAATGCCGCCGTTGCTCTGACGGAGGTTGTTGGCGATTTCGATCGGATTATACTGCATGGACACATAGAAGTAGTTGAATGCAATGATCAGAATGAAGTAGATCAGAGCGTAGGTCCAAGTTCTTGTATTAAAGAAGTTGATAAATCCGTTATAGAACTTCTGCCAGAAGCCGGTGGGATCATCATATACCGGCTTGAACAGGCTGATCGTGCTGGGCAGGGACATAAAGGACATGGCGAAGATGATCGGCATAACGCCGCTCATGCAGACCTTGACCGGAATGTGTGTGGACTGACCGCCGTACTGCTTTCTGCCGACAACACGTTTTGCGTACTGGATCGGGATCCGGCGTTCGGAAGCGTTCATGAAGACAATGAAAGCGATCATTGCGATGAACAGGATCAGAATGCCCAGAGATTCGAAGAAGTAACGCTGGGGTTCGTTCTTGGTGAGTTCTCCCAGTGTACCTGCCATAACCGGAAATCTTGCGAGAATGCCGGCGAACAGGAGCATGGAGATACCGTTTCCGATACCCTTATCGTTGATCTGGTTGCCCATCCATACGACGATGGAGGTACCTGCGATAAAGGAAACGATGATGACAAATGCGATAAAGACGTTGGCTGCCTTGGAACCGCCGTCCACAACTGCATTCATCTGATTCTTCAGAGTCAGATAATATGCAAAGGACATAAATACGGACAGTGCCAAAGAAACGGCAGCGGTGATTTTGTTAAGCTTTTTCTGTCCTTCTTCACCCTCATCACGCATACGCTCCAGCGGAGGCAGTGCATATGTCAGCAGCTGCATGATGATGGAAGCGTTGATGTATGGTGTGATAGACAGAGAAAATACGGTTGCCTGCGACAACGCACCACCAGTGATAATATCCAGATATTCGAGGAAGTTACCGCCGGTCGCGTTAGAAGCCATCCAGGTGCTTACCGTAGAGGTATCCAGAAACGGAACAACTACGGCACTGCCAAGACGGAAGATCAGGAGCATCAGTAATGTGTACAGGAGCTTTTTGCGGATCTCCGCAATACTCCAAGCATCTCTCAACGTCTTGAACACGTTACATCACCTCTGCTTTTCCGCCAGCCTTTTCGATTTTTTCGACTGCACTCTTTGTAAACTTTGCAGCCTTTACAGTCAGCTTGGTTGTCAGCTCACCGTCACCGAGTACCTTAACGCCGTCGCAGGTCTTCTTAATCAGACCAGCTGCCTTCAGCAGCTCTGCATCAACGACAGTACCCTCTGTGAACTTGTTCAGATCGGAAACGTTTACGATCGCGTATTCCTTTGCAAAGATGTTGTTGAAACCTCTTTTCGGGATACGTCTGGTCAGCGGCATCTGACCGCCTTCAAAACCGATGCGTACGCCGCCGCCGCTGCGGGCGTTCTGGCCCTTATGGCCCTTACCTGCGGTCTTACCGTTACCGGAACCATGACCACGGCCGATACGCTTTACTTCTTTTGTGGAGCCCGGAGCCGGGGACAATTCGTGAAGCTTCATGCTATGTGCACCTCCTTAGATATTAACTTATGCTTCTGTTACCTCTACGAGGTGAGAAATTTTCTGAATCTTGCCGAGGGTTGCCTCATTTTCAGGCTGTACGCTGACATCGCCGACCTTCTTCAGACCCAGCGAATTTGCTGTAGCAATCTGATCCTTCTTGCGACCGATCAGGCTTTTTACGAGCTTGATATTCTTTGCCATTTCGCACCCTCCTTATTTGTAGATTTCTTTCACAGACTTGCCTCTCTTTTCAGCAACTTCTGCTGCTGTTGTGCAAGAAGCCAGACCGTTGATGGTTGCACGTACCACGTTGCACGGGTTGTTGGAACGCAGGGACTTTGTACGAATGTCCTTGATACCTGCAACTTCGATGACTGCACGAACCGGACCGCCGGCGATCACACCGGTACCGGGAGCAGCCGGCTTCATCAGAACTTCGCCTGCACCGAACTTTCCGACGATTTCGTGCGGAATGCTGGTACCCTTCAGCGGGATCTGAATGAGATTCTTCTTGGCATCTTCGATGCCCTTGCGGATTGCGTCCGGTACTTCGCCGGACTTGCCGAGACCGAAGCCCACGATACCGTTTCCGTCGCCTACTACAACCAGTGCAGCAAACTTCATGATACGGCCGCCCTTTACGGTCTTGGATACTCGGTTAATGGAAACGACCTTTTCAGCCAGTTCCAGTCCCTGCGGATCAATTTTAGCCAAAGTAATACCTCCCCTGTTTTAGAACTTCAGTCCGTTTTCTCTTGCACCCTCAGCGAGTTCCTTAACTCTGCCGTGGTACAGATAGCCGCCTCTGTCGAATACAACATCCGTGATGTTCTTTTCTGCTGCACGCTTTGCGATCATTTCGCCAACCTTGCGAGCACCATCGACATTGCCGCCTTCGCCTTCAAATGCCTTATCCATGCTGGATGCGGAAGCCAGTGTTACACCATTGACATCATCGATCAGCTGTGCATAGATGTGCTTTGTAGAACGGTAAACGCTCAGACGGGGACGCTCAGGAGTACCGGAGATCTTCGACCGAACTCTTGCGTGTCTTTTTGCTCTGGCTTTCTTGCTATCCATCTTTTTAATCATAGCGGTTTACTCCTTTCTGCTTACTTCTTGCCCTTGCCGGCTTTACCTTCCTTGCGGATGATACGCTCGTCGACATAGTGGATACCCTTGCCCTTATAAGGCTCCGGCGGACGCTTTTCACGTACTTCTGCGGCAAACTGGCCAACCTTCTGCTTGTCGATACCACTTACGACAATGGTATTCGGCTGCGGAACGTCCAGCTTGATGTCGTCATTCTCAGATACGATGACCTGGTGAGAATAACCCAGATTCATGACAACGTCCTTGCCCTTCTTTGCGGCACGATAGCCGACACCCTCGATGATGAGGGTCTTGGAGTAACCGTTGGTTACGCCTTCGATCATATTTGCAATCAGTGTTCTGGCCAGACCGTGCAGGGAACGGTGTTCCTTGTCATCAGTCGGACGAGTTACGATCACTTCGCCGTTTTCTACTGCGATGCTCAGTTCCTTGGAGAACTGTCTGGACAGTGTGCCCTTTGCACCCTTTACGGTAACCAGATTTTCGTCGCACTTTACTTCAACGCCGGAAGGAACACTGATCGGTTTTTTTCCTATTCTTGACATAATCCTGTGTCCTCCTTACCAAACGAATGCTAAAACTTCGCCGCCGACGTTCAGCTCACGAGCCTTCTTGTCTGTCATAATGCCCTTAGAGGTAGAAACGATTGCAATACCCAATCCCTTGCGTACCTTCGGCATATCTTCACAACTGGAATAGATACGCAGACCCGGCTTAGAAACCCGACGCAGACCGGTGATGACCGGAGAACGATTGTCTGTATACTTCAGTGTGATGCGGATCACGCCCTGCTTGCCGTCCTCAATTACCTGAAAGCCCTTGATATAGCCTTCGTCCAACAGGATCTGGGTAATTGCCTTCTTGACATTGGAAGCGGGAACGTCAACTGTGGCGTGCCGTGCGGAACTCGCATTACGAATTCTTGTCAGAATGTCTGCTATTGTATCTGTAATCTGCATGCCAATGACCTCCTTTTCGTAGAACTCCTTTTTACCAGCTTGCCTTCTTTACGCCCGGGATCTTGCCCTCATGAGCCAGCTCGCGGAAGCAAACACGGCAGATGCCGTACTTTCTCAGATAAGAATGGGGTCTTCCGCAAATCTTACAACGGGTGTAAGCACGAGTGGAAAACTTGGGAGTTCTCTGCTGCTTTAATTTCATTGCTTTTTTTGCCATGACTGTTTCCTCCCTGATTACTTCGCGAACGGTGCACCGAGCAGAGAGAGCAGTTCTTTTGCTTCCTCATCGGTCTGTGCCGTTGTGATGAAGTTGATATCCATACCTCTTACCTTATCGATCTTATCGTACTCGATTTCCGGGAAGATCAGCTGTTCCTTGATACCGGTAGAGTAGTTGCCCTTACCGTCGAAGGAGTTGCCGTTGATGCCGCGGAAGTCACGTACGCGGGGGAAGCTGACATTAAACAGCTTGTATACGAACTCATACATCTTTTCGCCACGCAGGGTTACTTTTACGCCGATCGGCATGCCCTCACGCAGTTTGAAGTTTGCGACAGACTTCTTTGCACGGCAAACAACCGGCTTCTGACCGGTGATTGCTGCCAGATCTGTCATGATCGCATCGATCACCTTTGCATTTTCCTTTGCTTCGCCGGCTGCTACGTTTACAACAACCTTGTCGAGCTTCGGGATCTGCATGACATTTTCATAGTTGAATTTCTTCATCATTGCAGGAGCAACGGTGCTATTGTAGTAATCTTTCAATGTAGACATATCGTTTCTCCTTTACTCAAAAGATTTGCCGCACTTCTTGCAGACACGCAGCTTCTTGCCGTCTTCGATCACATGACCAACTCTGGTCGGCTGACCGCACTTCGGGCAAACCAGCTGTACCTTAGATGCGTACAGTGCACCTTCGGTTTCCACAATGCCGCCGACCTGACCCATGCGGGTCGGCTTTACGTGCTTGGTTACGACGTTGAAGCCTTCAACGATAACTTTGCCTTCCTTCGGGCTGACAGCTACGACCTTACCGGTCTTTCTGCCCTTGGACTTGTTGTCCTTATCGTTGTACAGATATTCGTCCTTACCAGTCAGCAGGATAACGGTGTCGCCTGTTTTTACGTGTACCTTACTCATCTTGACACCTCCGCCTTACAGTACTTCCGGAGCGAGGCTCAGGATCTTCATATAATCCTTATCACGGAGCTCTCTTGCTACCGGCCCAAAGATACGAGTGCCCTTCGGGTTTTTGTCATCACGAATAATTACAGCAGCGTTCTCATCGAAGCGGATATAGGTTCCGTCTTCTCTGCGAAGGCCCTTCTTAGAACGAACGATTACGGCCTTGACCACATCGCCCTTCTTTACCACGCCGCCGGGTGTTGCTTTCTTAACAGATGCGACTACGACATCGCCGATATTGGCATATCTTCTGCGAGTGCCGCCGAGAACTCTGATGCACATCAGTTCTTTCGCACCGGTGTTATCCGCAACCTTCATATAAGACTGCATCTGAATCACAGCGAGTTCCTCCTTTCAGAATCGCTTCCGACCTTATCGGAAACCGTTCTGTTTGTACTCTATAGATGTTTTCGACTTACTTTGCCTTTTCGATGATCTCGATCACACGCCATCTCTTGTCCTTGGACAGCGGGCGGGTCTCCATCACTTCAACGCGGTCGCCGACTCTGCACTCGTTCTTTTCGTCGTGTGCCTTCAGGCGAACGGTTCTCTTGACAATCTTCTTATACAGCGGGTGTTTTACATTGTCGATGATTGCAACAACGACGGTCTTATCCATCTTATCGCTGACAACCATGCCGACTCTGGTTTTTCTCAAATTTCTCTCAGCCACAGTAAAACCCTCCTACTTACTGCTGTGCAGACAGACGCAGTGCTGTCTTTACACGAGCAATGTCCTTTTTAACAGCCTTAATGCGAGCTGTATTTTCAAGCTGATTTGCTGCGAGCTGGAAACGAAGTGCAAAGAGCTCTTCCTTCAGGCTGTCCAGCTTTGCGTTCAGCTCATCTACCGGCATGTTTTTGATCTCGGTTGCTTTCATTACTGCTCGCCTCCTTTTTCAGCCTTTACAAACTTACACTTGATCGGCAGCTTGTGCATTGCCAGACGCATTGCTTCGCGTGCGGTTTCTTCCGGTACGCCAGCAATTTCGAACAGAACTCTGCCCGGCTTAACAACAGCTACCCAGTACTCCGGAGCACCCTTACCGGAACCCATTCGAGTACCCAGCGGCTTCTTAGTCACGGGCTTATCCGGGAAGATCTTGATCCAAACCTGACCGCCACGCTTGATATAACGAGTCATAGCGATACGGGCTGCTTCGATCTGGTTTGAGGTGATCCATGCCGGTTCCAGTGCCTGGATACCGAACTCACCATTGCTTACGAAATTACCTCTGGTTGCCTTACCCGTCATACGTCCTCTGTGTACGCGACGGTATTTTACTCTCTTAGGAAGCAGCATTACTGGTTACCTCCTTCTCTTCTAGCATCGCGGCGGAAATTGCCGCCATTTCTGCGGTCACCGTTCCGGTTGTCACGACGGCGGCGGTCATCTCTGCCTCCGCGGTTGTTGTCCCGGGACTTTCTCTCTACCTTTTCTCTCTGAGCGGCAGCCTTAGCAGCGTCACCCTTGAGAACTTCGCCCTTATAGATCCAAACCTTTACGCCGATACGGCCGTAAGTGGTGTGGGCTTCTGCGAAACCATAGTCGATGTCAGCACGAATGGTCTGCAGCGGAATGGTACCTTCGTGATAGCTTTCGGAACGAGCGATTTCTGCACCGCCCAGTCTGCCGGAAACCTTTGTCTTGATACCCTTTGCACCCAGACGCATGGTTCTGCCGATAGACTGCTTCATAGCACGGCGGAAGGAGATACGATTCTCCAGATCCAGTGCGATCTTTTCAGCTACCAGCTGTGCATCCATATCCGGCTGCTTTACTTCTACGATGTTGACATAAACCTGCTTGTTCAGCATTTTTTCCAGCTGTGCACGCAGCTTTTCGATCTCTGCACCGCCGCGGCCGATAACAACGCCCGGCTTTGCACAGTGAATGTGGATTCTAACCTTATCTGCGAAACGCTCGATCTCGATCTTCGGAACACCTGCTGCATACAGGTTCTTCTTGATGAACTTACGAACGTTGTAATCTTCTACCAGCGTATCGCCGAAGTCAGACTTATTCGCAAACCAGCGGGAATCCCAATCTTTAATGACGCCGACACGGAGACCGTGCGGATTAACCTTCTGGCCCATAACTCAACCTCCTACTGGATTTTACTCTTCTTCTTTCAGAACAATCGTAATATGTGAAGTTCTCTTCAAAATGCGATAGGCTCTGCCCTGTGCTCTCGGCATGATCCGCTTCATGATCGGACCTGCGGTAACGAAGCACTCTGCAACATAAAGATTATCCTTATTCATGCTGTGATTATTTTCTGCATTTGCAATTGCGGACTTCAAAAGCTTTTCCAGCAGCGGGCTGGCAGCCTTCGGAGTGAGGTCCAGAGTTGCCAGTGCGATATCCACAGGCTTGTTACGAATCAGATCCAGAACGATCTGTACCTTGCGAGGTGAAATGCGGGCATTTCTCAGATATGCTCTTGCTTCCATGTGATCTCCTCCTTCCGCTTACTTTCCGTTATTGGATGTCTTGGAACCAGCGTGACCCTTAAAGGTTCTTGTCGGTGCGAATTCACCCAGTTTGTGTCCTACCATGTCTTCTGTGACATATACCGGCACGTGCTTGCGGCCGTCATGCACAGCGATGGTGTGGCCTACGAAATCCGGGAAAATGGTAGAAGAACGGCTCCATGTCTTGAGCACTTTCTTCTCGCCGGCTTCGTTCATTGCCTGTACACGCTTGAGGAGGACTTCCTGGACGTAAGGTCCCTTTTTGATACTTCTGCTCATGAGTGTGTTCCTCCTTTCCCTTATCTACCGTTGCGGCGTTTTACAATATACTTATCGGATGCCTTGTGCTTTGCACGGGTCTTATAACCCAGAGCCGGCTTACCCCACGGAGTAACAGGTCCCGGACGACCGATCGGAGATTTACCTTCACCACCACCGTGCGGGTGATCGTTCGGGTTCATAACAGAACCTCTGACAGTCGGTCTCCAGCCCTTGTTTCTCATGCGGCCAGCCTTACCATAGTGTACGTTTTCGTGGTCAACGTTAGAAACCTGACCGATAGAAGCACGGCACTCGATCGGCACTCTTCTCATTTCGCCGGAGGGCAGACGAACCAGTGCGAACGCACCTTCCTTGCCCATCAGCTGTGCCATGTTGCCTGCACTGCGGACCAGCTGAGCACCCTTGCCCGGATACAGTTCAATCGCATGAATGAAAGTACCTACCGGAATGTCAACCAGCTTCAGTGCGTTGCCCGGCTTGATGTCTGCATCAGAACCGGAACGAACAGTGTCGCCTACCTTCAGACCGTCAGCTGCCAGAATGTAACGCTTTTCGCCGTCTTCATACTGAACCAGAGCGATGAAAGCACTTCTGTTCGGATCGTATTCCAGAGTCAGAACAGTTGCATTCATGCCGTCCTTGCTGCGTTTGAAATCGATGACACGATATTTTCTGCGATTTCCGCCGCCTCTGTGGCGAACGGTGATTCTGCCGTAGCTGTTGCGGCCCGAGTTCTTCTTCAGCGGCTCGAGCAGGCTCTTCTCCGGCTTTACCTTCGACAGACCCGAATAATCGGTCACAGTCATATTTCTGCGAGAGGGGGTCGTCGGTTTATAGGTCTTAATGGCCATTCTTTTTCACTCCTCATAAAATGCCAGATTTGCGGGAGCATTACTCCCATACTTGTTACGATCGTTGCCGTAACTTAGAACATACCGTCGAAGAATTCGATGGTACCCTTACGCTTCTTGCCGTCCTTGTCCGGAGTCGGCTCCGGATTGATGGTGATGACAGCCTTCTTGAAGTCCGGACGCTTGCCGACGCTTCTGCCCATACGCTTGGTGTGACCGGTGCAGTTTACGGTGTTTACCTTCAGAACCTGTACCTGAAACAGTTCTTCTGCTGCCTTTGCAATCTCAACCTTGTTGGCGTCCTTTGCAACCTTGAAAGTGTACTTGCTCTCAGCCATGTCGTCGACGCTGCGTTCGGTGATGACCGGAGTCAGAATAATATCCTGTGCTGCTTTCACTTTGCATACACCTCCTCGATTTTTGCGACAGCATCCTCTGCAACGATGAACTTGTCATAGTTGAGGATGTCATATACATTCAGGGTGTTGACAGCTGCTGTCTTCACGCCTGCGATATTTGCTGCACTCTTAACGACCTTCTGGTCAGCCTCAGCGGTAACCAGCAGAGCCTTGCCCTCTACGTTCAGTGCCTTGAGCATTGCAACGATGGTCTTGGTCTTGAATTCTTCCACCTTCAGGCTGTCCAGAACGATCATGTTCTGATCCAGAACCTTTGTGGAAAGTGCAGACTTCATAGCAAGTTTTCTTGCCTTCTTGTTCAGAGCGTAACGATAGTCACGGGGCTTCGGGCCCAGTGCAACGCCGCCGTGTGTCCACTGCGGAGCACGGATGGAACCCTGTCTTGCGTGACCTGTACCCTTCTGTCTCCACGGCTTTCTGCCGCCGCCGGCAACCTCAGTACGAGTCAGAGTGGACTGTGTACCCTGACGCTGATTTGCCAGATAATTTACGACCATTGCATGCATCACTGCCTCGTTAGGAGTCACTGCGAAAACTGCATCCGAAAGTTCTCTCTCAGATACCTGCTTGCCAGCCATATCCAATACTGCAATCTTTGCCATTGATGTTTCCTCCTTCCTTACGCTTTCACGCTGTCAGTGATGACAACAATTCCGCCCTTGATGCCCGGGATCGCACCCTTGATGGCAATCAGGTTATTTTCACTGTCAACCTTTACGATTTCCAGATTCTGTACGGTAACCTTTTCAGCACCCATGTGACCTGCCATGCCCTTGCCCTTATAGATACGGGACGGAGAGGAGCATGCACCCATGGAACCAGCCTGACGGTGAACCGGACCAGTACCGTGAGTTTCCTTCAGTCTGTGCTGATTGTGACGCTTGATCGCACCTGCAAAGCCTTTACCCTTGCTGGTACCGCTGACATCAACACTGTCGCCTACTGCGAAGGTGTCTGCCTTTACGACATCGCCTACGTTCAGGGCTGCACAGTCTGCCAGACGAAATTCCTTCAGCGTCTTCTTGGCAGCAACGTCTGCCTTTGCGAAGTGACCCTGCATCGGCTTGGTAACGTGCTTGGTCGTTACATCGCCGAAGCCCAGCTGAACTGCTTCATAGCCGTCGTTTTCGGTTGTCTTCTTCTGAATGACAACGCACGGACCGGCTTCTACAACAGTTACCGGAATCACTTTTCCGGCTTCATCGAAGATCTGAGTCATGCCGACCTTCTTGCCGATAATTGCTTTCTGCATTTTGATTTCCTCCTGTTGGTTATTGGTTGACGAGTCAGATCCGTCAACATGACCGCGGCATGCCTGCCGCTGTGCGGTGGTTTTCCACCGCTTTCAGAATCAGAGATTCTTACTTGAGTTCCATCACGATGTCTACGCCTGCCGGAATTTCCAGCTTCTGCAGAGCCTCGGTGGTCTTCTGTGTCGGACGTACCACGTCGATCAGACGCTTGTGTGTACGACGCTCGAACTGCTCACGGCTGTCCTTGTACTTGTGAGTTGCACGCAGGATTGTGATGATCTCCTTATCGGTCGGGAGCGGGATCGGACCCGAAACCTGAGAACCACTTCTCTTTGCTGCCTCTACGATCTTAGCTGCTGCTGCATCTACAGTTGCATGCTCATAGCCCTTGATCTTGATTCTGATTTTTTCGTTGACTGCCATTCTTTTCGCCTCCTTTGTACTATTGGGGGCTGGAGAATCGCTTCTCCATCAGGAACTTTCCACGCCGCCGGGTGTTCCCGGCATCTGTTTATAAAAAAACTCGAAAACCAAAGATGTTTCCGAGCCAGCATAAACAGCAGTACAGCACGAACCGGCATAGCTGTCGCTATGCGGAACTAGTGTGTACACAGACTGTGTCGTTATCCTGATTCGCCCGGTTTGAAATCGGACATACTCCACGAAAATTCCCCGACATACCGCCAGCAACCTTTCGCTTCATCGCATATCTATTGCAATCACGCTTGTATATTATAGCATGTCTGCAAAAGAATTGCAAGCCCCTGCGGACATTTTCTTCCGATTATTTTGTAAACTTTTCGTGAATCCAGAAAAAGCGGCTGTCCGAGCCGAAGTAGCCGGCAAAATCACAGGCGGTTGCCCGTGTCAGACATTATCGTGTCAGGCATTATAAATGGTATGTCGATTCTCTGCTCCGGCAGTTGTTTCCCAGAAACAACTCTAACTCTTACTCTATCTCTTACTCTATCTCTATCTCTTACTCTACGTCACATTGTGCACCGCACGTGTCACAATGTGCATCATACGGTGCACAGGGCGTGATTACCCTTGTAGTGCAGGGCTTTTCTGACACAGGCGGGACGATGTGGGCATCGTCCTCTACGGACAGCACGGGAACACTCGTAGATTTTCATCAACAAAAATCCCCCGCAGGGGTGAACAGGCGGGACGATGTGGGTATCGTCCCCTACGGGCAGCACGGAAAACCTCATAGATTTTCATCAACAAAAATCCCCCGGAGGGGCATACAGGCGGCTTGTCCGCCGTAACATTACCTTTTTTACTCTTGAGATTGGGGGGTAAGGTCAGCGGCGACTCGCCACCCGCCGTAACATTACCCTTTTCACAGTTGAGATTGGGGGGTAAGGTCAGCGGCGACCCGCCGCGGGCGTAAGGTCAGCGGCGACTCGCCGCCGCTGACCGAATTCCAAATAAAGCTTCTCCGTTCCGGCAGGTCTGTTCCAGAATCGTCTGGGTGTCCGTGCCGCGTACCAGTGCGGCAGCTTCGGCAGTGTAGGGGATCATGCGGCTGTCGCAGCGTTTCCCCCGAAAAGGCACCGGTGCCATGTAGGGGCAGTCCGTTTCCAGCACCAGCTTATCCTCCGGCACTTCCGCCAGAGCCTTCAACGCCTTTTTTGCGTTCTTGAACGTCAGCACGCCGGTGAACCCGATATACATGCCCAGCTTCAGCACTTCCCGTGCAGTTTCCGCACTGCCGGAGAAGCAGTGCACCACGCCGCGGGGACGAAACTCCTGCAAGATCCGCAGATAGTCCTCGGTGCAGTCCCGTGCGTGAATGATGACCGGCAAGTCCAGCTGCTTGGCAAGATCCAGCTGTTCCCGCAGCAGCACACTCTGGCTCTCGCGGTCGTAACCCTCATAGTGATAGTCCAGCCCGATCTCCCCGATCGCAACAACTTTCGGGTGCTTCGCCAGCTGCTCCAGCTGTGCCAGATAATCGGCGGGCTGCTGTCCGGCAGTTTCGGGGTGAATGCCCACTGCCGCATAGATGTAGTCGTAGCGGTCGGCAAGGGCAATGCCGGCGGTGCTGTCCTCCAGCGTGGTGCCGGCAAGGACAGCGTGGACAATGCCGGCTTCGGGCAGTGCCGACAGGACTTCGTGCCGGTCTGCATCAAATGCACTGTCGGTGTAGTGGCTGTGGGTGTCAAAAACCTGGGTAAACATGGCAGTTTCCTTTCCGTAAAGTATTTGTCGTAAAGTGTTTGTCCGATTGTGGGGTTTGTCGAAAAACCGCCCTGCCGGACAAACGAAATCTATTCATATCTAAGACTTGCAATTTTCCCCGTTTCGTGCTATACTAAAGGGTATGCCGGCATTGCCGCGACCAGTTTCGGCATCGGCACCCGGCATAGAAAATGCAACCTAATCATACCATATTTGATAGAAAATTGCAAGCAGGACAATGGAAAAATCGGCGAGTAGAAATAAGCCTCCCCTGAAAGGGGAGGGGGACCAGCGGTAGCTGGTGGAGGGGTTTTTCGGGGAATCTTTTTGGTTTTACAGGAAAATCTTTTAATCAGTTTGTAACTGCTAGTTCTGCTCAAACAGCTGCTTTTACACGCCCTGCCTGCACCCCCGCCTGCCGTATCACTGCGGCGGAGCCGTATCCGGAAAAGGAACGTGATGGATCATGGAACAAGAACAGCAGAAACGCTATCGTGCGTGGGCAGAGATCGACCTGAACGCACTGACGCATAATGTACAGACCGTGCAGAACCGTCTGCCGGCACAGACGCAGTTTATGGCGGTAGTCAAGGCGAACGCCTATGGACACGGCGACGCTGCGATCTGCCAGAAGCTCTGGGAACTGGGAGTCCGCTGGTTTGCGGTTTCCAATCTGGAAGAAGCCCTTTCTGTCCGGCAGCTTTGCCCCTATGGAGAGATCTTCATTCTGGGCTATACGCCGCCGGAGTTTGCACCGGAACTGGCACGGAACAACATCATTCAGGGCGTGCTGTCGCTGGAATATGCCCGACAGCTGCAAAGTTTCGCCCACCAGCCGGTTCGCTGCCACATCAAGCTGGACACCGGCATGGGACGCATCGGCTTCCGGAGCAATACGCCGGAGGACTGTGCCAAGGCTCTGCTGCCCCTGTTCGAACTGGATAAGTTGTCCATTGAGGGCATCTACACCCACTTTGCCGTGGCAGACTCGGTAGATGCAGATGACATGGCGTATACGCAGGCACAGGAGGACTTTATCGTTGCCGTATATGACCGGCTGGCGGAACTGGGACACACCCTGAAGCATCTCCACTTCATGAACAGTGCAGCCACCGTGACACGCCCCAACCCCAGAGCCACGCTGGCACGGGTGGGCATCATCATGTACGGACTGGAACCCAACTACCCCGTGCATGTGCCTATGGAATTGCAGCCGGTAATGTCCCTGCGGAGCGTGGTTTCCCACGTGAAGCAGGTCGATGCCGGCACGTGCATCAGCTACGGCAGAACCTACACTGCCGACAAGCCCCGCACCATTGCCACAGTGACCATTGGCTACGCCGACGGCTACGCACGGCTGCTGTCCAATCAGGCGGACGCACTGCTCCACGGCAGACGCTGCCCCATCGTGGGACGGGTCTGCATGGATCAGCTGATGCTGGACGTGACCGACGTGCCGGAAGAAGTCAAGCCGGGGGACGTTGTCACCATGTTCGGCACGGACGGCGAAGAAACCATTACCGCCGACGAACTGGCAGCCCTGTACGGAACGATCGGGTACGAGATCGTCTGCGGCATTTCCAAACGTGTGCCCCGTGATGTGATCGGAGCATAATTCCCCTGTAATAGCCTCCCCTGAAGGGGTGACTCCCCACGGGGTGGGGAGATGCCCGCAGGGCAGAGGGGACCGCTC
>ERZ837380.634-NODE-634-length-51349-cov-6.913947_pt1 | contig 51349 bp, 38 predicted proteins | sample MGYA00519685_ERZ837380 | MGnify/ENA primary metagenome ERZ837380 (study PRJEB31850, sample SAMEA3708817) | human gut metagenome | biome: human gut; feature: human-associated habitat; material: faeces | place: China | collected 2014 ...
TGTTTTGGCGAATGAAAATCGTACACAGGACGCGGGCCATGCCCTCTTACGTCAGACCCGGAATCCGAAAGTGCGCAAAAAATCGGGCGTTATCGGCGTGTCCGCTTCCAGAAGGGTGGTCAAAGTCATTGATCTGACAGGCATCTGAAACTCGGCTGTCCTGCTGATGCGCGGCAATAGTGTGGTCAAAGTCATTGATCTGACAGGCATCTGAAACCGAACTCCTGCGCCAGTCGATCCGCGAGAAGTGGTCAAAGTCATTGATCTGACAGGCATCTGAAACTGACGATGCCCCCACACAAAAACGGTACCGGTGGTCAAAGTCATTGATCTGACAGGCATCTGAAACGCGCATACGGTGCGGCTCGGACGGTTATGAGTGGTCAAAGTCATTGATCTGACAGGCATCTGAAACTTGGAGTTGTTTACGTCGAAGTGCCATCCGGTGGTCAAAGTCATTGATCTGACAGGCATCTGAAACATCGATGCGCCAACTACAACCGCACGATCAGTGGTCAAAGTCATTGATCTGACAGGCATCTGAAACGCTATGCATTCTCGCTAAGGACTACGGAATGTGGTCAAAGTCATTGATCTGACAGGCATCTGAAACTCTGCCCGGCGGCATTACGCCTAGCTCACGGTGGTCAAAGTCATTGATCTGACAGGCATCTGAAACGGCATCACACAGCTTTATCGCAGTGGCCAAGGTGGTCAAAGTCATTGATCTGACAGGCATCTGAAACATGATCGCGTTTACTACGCCGGTTACATAGGTGGTCAAAGTCATTGATCTGACAGGCATCTGAAACGGGATACCCAAGTCAAGGATGCGCTGCAGGGTGGTCAAAGTCATTGATCTGACAGGCATCTGAAACACGCCTGCGCGACACCATCGCCCACCTCACGTGGTCAAAGTCATTGATCTGACAGGCATCTGAAACTGAGCATGTATATCTGCACGAAACGCAGGAGTGGTCAAAGTCATTGATCTGACAGGCATCTGAAACCCGATCGCGCCCGCCGTCGCCGCGGGCAGGGTGGTCAAAGTCATTGATCTGACAGGCATCTGAAACGATATGGAATACAATCCGCTGCAATCCGTGGTGGTCAAAGTCATTGATCTGACAGGCATCTGAAACAGCGGTCTCTTGGCGACATCGTGCTGTCGCGTGGTCAAAGTCATTGATCTGACAGGCATCTGAAACCAGAAGGCGCTGGCGTCGGCGGATGTCGCTGTGGTCAAAGTCATTGATCTGACAGGCATCTGAAACAGTCGCGCGGCGATGGAAGACAGCGTATCGGTGGTCAAAGTCATTGATCTGACAGGCATCTGAAACGCTTTGTTCCACATTTCCATGTGTTCGGCGGTGGTCAAAGTCATTGATCTGACAGGCATCTGAAACGACGACTGCTCGAACAGGACCCCGACATCAGTGGTCAAAGTCATTGATCTGACAGGCATCTGAAACTATTGAACAATGCCGTGTTCGATGCGTCGAGTGGTCAAAGTCATTGATCTGACAGGCATCTGAAACACGGCGCGGCATTTGACCTCAACGTCAACAGTGGTCAAAGTCATTGATCTGACAGGCATCTGAAACATTACAGTAATAACGAACGTGCAAAGACACGTGGTCAAAGTCATTGATCTGACAGGCATCTGAAACATTTCATCGGGGTTAATCCAGATTGTAACAGTGGTCAAAGTCATTGATCTGACAGGCATCTGAAACTACAACCACATGAATACCGCATACGTCGCAGTGGTCAAAGTCATTGATCTGACAGGCATCTGAAACCGATAGCCTTAAGGATTCCTGAACAGTTCATGAGAACTGAACGTAATCCTCATCGACATAGTGGCTCATCCCCTCTGTCAGCATGACTTTCTTGCTGCAGCATTCCAGGTCAAGAAGCTGCAACTGGTACCGCAATAAAGTACGGTGCAGATAAAGTAATTGGTCGTTATCACAGTATTGAGTTGTATGAAGCGTCACCAGCATCCTGCTCTCGGCAAGAGCACCGGCAGTATCTACTGCCGTCGAAATTTTATCATACAAGGATCCCAAAGAACTCGTGTCAATCCGAGGTTTGGCCATTGCAATTGCTGCTTTCAAATCCAAATCGCAGGGAATAGTCAGAGGTAGATTTTGACCCCATATCTCATCTTGAATAATTGTTTTTAACTCAGCCTGCAAAGACAATAATCTACTGATTTGCTCCGGCGTAAATCCTTCGATTATTTTCTTGACAGCAAGCTTCTGGAACAAAGCATTATAATCCACTTCATCCGCGCAATCACCAATATAAATTATACTTTTGGAAGCCAAAACAGTTTTTTCTCCCACGCCAAGTACAACAGAATCGGCATCTTCCTGAAGTCCCGCAGATAACTCATAAAAAATTTTTGGAGATGCGCATCCTATAACATTCAGCCCCATCTCAAGTTGCACAGGATCAAGAGGGTACGCAACAAGGCTATCTATCATATAATCACAGTCCTATCATCACTATTCTGTGCATCATCAATCATCGACCCAGCTAAAAACCGAATAGACGAGTACTGTTTTTCCGTAATAATCAACGACTGAACCAAACCTTCAGCAGGCGCAAAACTAGCTACTCTATTCTCCAAAAAATGCGCAGACTCACGCGTGGTCGCCACTCTCACATAAACCGACTCCTGAATCATAAGGAATCCCTCACGAATCAGATTTTTCCTAAATTCCGCATATATTTTTCTCTCATTAGCGGTTTTCATAGGAAGGTCAAAAAAAACTATCACTCGCATAACTCTGTACCGCATCGCACAAACCCCAATTCCGGCAAGCATTCTTCACCAGAAAGATACCGAAGAGCATCTCTCACAAACACACTGATAAGTTGAGTAATCGTAGTACCAAGCTCGGGCACATCGCTTCGCATAAATCTCATCAATTCAACTTTGACTTTGGAATCAAGGTGTTCAGCACCCAATTGAAAGACTCTTTCATCCATAAAAGGACGGAACGGCTCCATCAAATCACAAGCCAAATTAAACGGATTCTTCTCGTTATCATGATGAATTCCAAATTCCGTCAGATAGCCAATTTCCGTTATTTTCCTAGCCACTTCAGAAAGAATAATCGCATACCCATAATCCAAAATCCCGTTTATTCCATTCTCCTCATCGGAACGAACAAACTCATATGTGAATAACCGAGGGAAATACATGTGAGCCGCAACCGCTTCACGATTATCCGAATCTCCAGGCTTCACATCCACAACAAGTGACTTCATTTTCTCAAGGTCAAGACTGTCACAATTCTTCTCCAGCACAGACACTTGATGCGCAATTTTCTCACGAATAATATGCTGCCACAACAGATCTTTACGCGCTTCATCCCAACGTATTTGCTGAATTATGTATGCCCGTCGACTTGATTCAGTCTCATAAGGGCTCGTCTCCCCTATTGGAAGATGCTTGTCGTCGCAGAATACGATTTTCACATCGCGTTTCAACAAATCTGCTATCGCACATGTCGTGATTACCGCCCGTGTCGTTTCAATCATCAACATACCGATATCGTCCATGGGCAATTGGCACACATCATCGTCCGTCTGAATAACTAGCAATCTCATTTTTGTGGAAATCTTGCAATGCCGAGTTACCACTACATTCCGCCATGCCATATACACCTCATCGTGCTATACTTACAGAGGATTGTTTGGTCGCAATCCATGATCAAGGTCATTGACCTGACAGGCATAAATTGAAATAAAGCAAGGTTTCGACCAAGCTTCAGAAGGTTTTATACCTGGCCTTATGGCTGTGAGGCTCCCGATAATGTCGGGAGCCTCTTTTCATTTGTCCGATACTTACTATTTACTTCTTTTTTTGCCTTTCTTTTCAACTCCCCTACCGTTACTCTCTTTTCAAAAAGTCCTGACGGCGACTGGAAGATGAACTCATCTTCGTCGGAAAATGTATAGCCAGATTTGTTATTCATTCGACGCCAGCTACCTGTCATTCCCACAATTGACAGATTTGCCGTTTTCGCATCCGCATGCAATGCGCTGACTATACCCGTGATGACATTCTTCTTCTCATCTTCTGGAAGCTTGTCGAAAGCAACATGCAAGTCAGCGAGCTCCTCCTCGGTGAATCTATGCCACGGATAGAGACACTGTACAGAGCCCAGAATCGAATCGAGAAGCTTCTTCAGATCATCTTTCTCCAAAGAACCTTTCCCTTGAGACAGATCATCAAAATAACAGTACTCTTCATACGGCAACCAAAGCTGCTGAGCATTATTCAATTCGCCAGCCGACTTAATCACCATCAGTCCACCGCCATAACGGATCAACTGCATCTTCGGCACATGACGTAACAGAATGTTCGCTTTCGCATATTCACTCTTCTTCTTCGCCAACACTTTTCGCAGCTCATCATCAGACGGCCTATCCCCTAGCAGCGAATACTCCTGCATCGTCACATTGACCAAGCGGGTCTTCCCCTTTGATTCAATCAGAACCGCGTAGGCAGGCTTCGCACTGGAGAAACCTCCATAAAGGGAAGTGTCTTGCTTGGCACCATCGAAAGGAATACCCTTAATTCCTTTCGGATCAGTCGCAGCATATCTTGTCTCATCGTACAGCGCCCCGAAATCGTCTCCGACTTTCTGGGTAACGAGCATCTTACGATAATTCATCACCTTACGCAGATAATCTTTGTCTTCCTCAGACCAAACAACTTCTCCAGTACGCGGATTAACTCGCTTTTGTTCATCTTGAGAACGCATCGAGCCAACAATAAAACCAAACGCACGGCCTTGTTTTCTGTCTTCTGCGCTCAGTTTCTCACGATATCCACGCAGGTAATCACGCAAATACTGGTTATAAGAATTCTGTGCACCGTCAGAAACCTCACCATCCGCAAAGAAACCACGATTGGCCGCAAACTGTCCAGCGATGCCGACGCACAGCGCATCTTGCGCGTGATGGTAATCGTTGATGTCACGATTCTTATGCGAGAATCCCAAATATCTGTGCATTTCTTTAGTCAATTCCGCATTGAGACCAATGACCGCCGCGCTATTGCCATACCGTTGGCGCATCAACGTTGCGACATTCTTCATAATCTGCCTTGTTTCAACCAGCGAACGCTGAACAAAACGTTCTTTCTCACGCTCCGAGAATTCGTTTTGACGAGTCAATCGCTCGAACTTAACGCGGCTGATTAATCCATTGTCTAAAAGTATCTGCCAGAAATTACGCATTCGGTCTGCGATCTGAGGCATATACGTGAACGAATCCGTCTTGCGAGCGTTCTCAGCACGCGCCACGAGCACTCGATTGTCGATCGAATCGTTCTGCGTCACCGCCTGGGGAATAATATGGTCAATGTCATACGCCGATGAAAGCCTATCGAGATCTAATTCCTCGCCCGTGTACATGTCTTTTCCAAGCTGCGTGTAGTACAGGAACAGACGATCATCCTGAAGATCCTTATCACTGCACGCATTAAGCTCGTCCGCGATTCCCTTGAATTCCTTCCCCAGATTCGCATTCCTGTACAAATCCTGTAGACGGCTCTTTCGAGATATCGTCCGGCCACTTGGCTGAATATCATCCGCCAACTCCAAGAAAATTCTTGACGGCCGTTTGCCAACTGCCTTAGAAATATCATCAATCAAACGAATCGACTGAATAATTCCTCGTTTTACCTTTGGTGAGACCCTCAAATCATCAACGACTTCCATAAGAGAACTACCGTTTTCTGCACCAAGGTTTTCTTGCTCAATCCAATCAGAAAAACCTAATTGCTTGTTGGTAATGATCTCCATTAAATTACGGTCTTCAGCACGCATAATTTCAATAATGCTGTGTTTACGCGGCGCGAAATCATCACCAATCTTGCACTCACCAGCTTTTGTTGTCAGCAATTTGCGAGACAAACGCCCCCAACCAGTGTAATGAGTGTTTACGAGCAAAGCGCAGTCCGCTTCCGAAATGCCTTCAAGCAGCCGCAACTGATGCAAGAGCGTTTCTTTATCCTCAAATACAGTCTGCAGCTCAACGATCTTTTCCATCAAATCGCGATGCTCATTCACGTATTTCTCGCCGAATATTCTACACATCTTGCCATACGTTGACAATGAACTCGTAAATTTCGATTCATCCGACAAGCCAGACAACTCGTATGTACGTCCATATTCTTTGCGCAAAAGATTTTCCGCAGTCCTCTTTGTAACAGTCTGCCCTTTCATGAAAAGACGCTGACACAGAAGAGTTTTTTCTTCACGGCCAAGACGCATTCTGCGCTTATCATTCCAATGATTTCCAGTGCGCACAGACAAGCGAACATTGTTGAGCTCATTCAGAACCTCATACTCCTGATACAACAGGGAGTTCTTCGGCAGCGTCGGCTCACCCAATAAGTAGCTATCAGTATCCACCAATCGTTCAATGAACTTTCGACCAGAGGCGTCCTTGTCGACCATCTCATCGAAATTCCACGGCGTGATTTCACCCTTCTTCTTTCTTACCATCCAATGGTTTTCACTATTATCAGATTTCTGAAGATCTTCAGGCACAACCAAAGGACCAACAAAATAGGGCACACGGAAAGCCAATAACCCTTCAATTTTATTAATCTGCTTTCCGTCTTTTTCAAAAGCATCAAGCAAGAAAGGATAATACTTTCCCTGTTTCTTGATAATTTGTTTCAGCTCATTTTGGTGCAGCTGATGCGGAATAACTCCATTATCTGAATCTCGTTGAATCGGAAAAAGTTTATCTTCTTCAATATCATGAATCAGTCTGTTTTTATCCGTTTCCGAAAGATCAGACGTTTCAATCATCTTTTTGAAAAAGACATTGGCTTTCTTTCGCATATTCTCATACGCGCTTTCGCCACGTACACTTTTACGTTGGCCACTATCTATTTTCCAGCCAACTAGAATGCCATAGTTCTCGTTTATGTCTTTCTCATTCTCTTTCGTACGCAATTGCAATTTAATTAGATTCCAATTGGCGCGATGAGCATCATAACTTGCGCATTTTGAATCGGAAACACTCGTAGACCTTCCTAACAACTGTTTCAGAGCGATTGCGTTGTACTGCCCCTGCATGCGATCCAAGAATTCGCGTTCCTCATCATCAAGAAGTCCCGAATCTACAATCTGAACACACTTTTCTTCATAGTCAGACTTATTGAAATAGATACCAAGTATCTTCTTATTTTCAGAAGAAAACTCTTTGCTGACGAATATTTTCGCGAGATCAAGTTTATTACCTTCAAGTCCAGCAAAAATAGCCTTGACAATAGCTCTTTGTTCACGAGACAAATCGTTTACAGCACTAAGCGCTTCAAGCGCATTATCGACTCGCATGGAGCGCGAGCCGCGCGTTGCGCACAAAGCATCAGCTAACTGGCCATTGGCAGGCGCAACCAACTTGTTCTCATCATCTTGCTCAATATCGCTGTTTTGCTCACCTTCCGACATTTCATAACGGGTGATTCTTCCAAGAAGTTTCAGCAGCTCATCTTCTTTGAACGCATTCGACGATTCCAAGGTTCCCTCAACCAGAAAATTACCGCGATATTTCACCATATGATGAATGGCAAGATAGATTTCTCTAATATCATGCTGAGAGTCATCTTCCATTAATGCTTTGCGCAGGTGATAAATAGTTGGGTATTTCTCATAAAAACGTTTGTCCTGTTCGTTTGAATCAAACAGAACACTACCGTACCAACAATCCGCATTGTTTTCATCATCAGGATGGACCCAAGAATACTTCCTACGAGCCAAAAATGAAGGATCAATTTCAGACAACGCCTGGTCAAACAAAGCATCAAGAAGACGGAGGCGCCAACGCCTGCGCGAGTACCTTCTGCGTGTGGTACGTGCCATTCGGCGAGATTCAGCCGTATCAGCCGGATCGAAAAGTCGCACGCCAATGAGTTCATGCCCCTTTGCACGTACAAGCCGATAATTCGGGGTGAAGGCCGACCAGCCAACGGATGCGTTTCCGATATCCAACGAAATTGCATAATCATCGACATAATTCTTGCGGCTCATAAGACCTCCATCGGTATCAGAAATGCTTAGGTACAGCCTATACCACCATTCCCCTCAAGCTATGCGCAACACACTCTATTACAGACCACTCCAGCGTCTGGATTCTCCCACCGACCGGAAAAATCCTCTCGTTCAAAGCCTTCTCAGCGGGCAAATCCTTCCAGTCACTGGAACATTCTTCCCGCAAACATGCCTCCAAAAGTCCCGATTCTTCCAGCCACTGGAGGAATCGTCCCGATCAAAACCCGCTCAGCGACCCAAAACATCCAGTCAATGGAGGAATCACCCTGCTTACAGACCCCTTTGCGTCCTGATTCCTCCAGTCGCTGGAGGAATCAGGACGCAAAAGGCTATTGATTTGACGGTTCGAATGGGCTTTCATGGCACCCGTATGCGTTCGTGTGGCGTTCATCGGAGGGGGTCAGGGGGAACCTTCGCGCTGGGCCGGACCGCATGGGGCGCATCGCGCTGCGCGGCGGGCGTCCGGGATTGTTGCGAACCAAAACGAAAAAACTGCGCGGAGAACATGAAGGGACTCGAATCGGCCCACTGACGGGACACATGGGACGCGGTCGGACTTCGATGACGAACACACGGCGGGCGAAGGCTCGAAGGCGTTTTCGGAATCGTCGGTTCCGATATGTGACACGCGCGGCAGGTCGGGGCCAAAGGTGTCGAAACGGGGGGAACCTGGAGGGAACCGACAATCGGAAGGAACCAAAGCAAAACCCCGGAAACCGAATGATTTCAACGGTTTCCGGGGTTCAAATCCGGGCGGAGGATACGAGATTCGAACTCGTGAGGCTGTTACACCAACACGCTTTCCAAGCGTGCGCCATAGACCACTAGGCGAATCCTCCATTACGCTGTTTGCCGCGGCCTTTTGGCCTCAACAGACAACTCGAAGAGAATACCACAGACTCGCGGACAAGCAAAACCGTCGCGTGTTGTGCGTGTGTCGCGCTTGGCGGCTCGCGCGTCCGGGATCCCTCCGGCGCTCCGATGCCCGAATTCAGTAATTGTTCGAGCCGGCACCCTCGAAGCGCACGTTGAAGCCGCGCTCGTAGTGCAGGAACATGTCGGCGCCGTAGCGGTCCGCGTCGCGGTGGGTGAACAGCATGCGGATGGCAAATGCGGTCTGCGCGTCGTGCGGCATGGCGCGGAACGCCTTGTGGGCGTTCCATCCCGTCTCGGTGATCGCCTAGTCGGGCACACCTACCAGCTTGTCGGCGTGCAGTCCGGCAAGAACCTGTCCGCCACGGCTTCCGGCGATTCCGCACTGTCCATCGCCGACACGCCCGAGACCCTGACCGACACCAAGAAGCAGGCCTGGAAGTTCACCCAGATCGACCAGTCCGACACCGAGCGCCCCGGCCTCAAGGCCTACGTCATCACCAATACGGACTGCAAGGTGCTCGTCGCCAAGGACGGCACCAACGCCTTCAGCGATGAGTCGGTGGAAGACGCCAAGTCCGACCCCGCGGCCCGGTGGATTTTCGACACGTCCGACGGTGCCACCTACCAGCTGCTCAACGCATCCGCGAAGCAGAACATCAACGTCGACGCGTTCGACCCGAAGGCCGGTGCGGCCGCTTCCGATGAGGAGGACGGCGATCTGACCGACAAGATCCTGGTCGAAGGTTCGGTGAACACCGAGAAGGCCGGTGAATACACGCTGACGTATTCGGTGACCGACTCCGAAGGTGCGTCGTACACGGTCAAGCGTGTCGTGACCGTCAGGGAGAAGTCCGAGCCGATCGAACCGAGCAAGCCGAACAAGCCGGATGCCGGCAACAAGCAGCCCGGCCTGTCGAAGACCGGCGCCTCTGTGAGCGGCGTGTTCGGCGCGTTCGCGGCACTGCTCGCGGTCGGTGTCGGCGCGGCGCTTGCCGCCCGCCGTCGGCGCGAGCCCCGGCGCTGAATCAGCGGATCGGCATATGATGCCGGTCGGTCACCTATTCGGTGGCCGGCCGACTTTTTGTTGACTGCCGGGGCCTCACGCGGGAGGTGAAGTCCACCCATCCCGCCAAAGTCCCATCTGAGTGTCTTCGGATGGGACTTTCGCCGGAACAAGTCGAAAGGAACCGGGGCCGGGACTCATGGGCTGGCGCATTGCCAGTCGGCCCTGTGTTCGTGTCGCGTGGGATGATGGTGGCATGGTGACATCGAACGTTGTGGAGTTTGCGGGGAAAGCGCGCATGCCGCGCCTCGGCATGGGAACGATGGCGCTCTCTATCGAGGGACGCCCGGACCGGGCGACGGCCATCGGCACGATCCATGCCGCGCTTGACGCCGGAGTGCGTTATCTCGACACCGCATGGTCGTATTATCTGCCAAGCGAACCGGGGCCTGACGGTACAGGCGTGCCGCGTGATTTCGGGTACGGCGAGATGCTGGTTCATGCGGCGCTCGCCAGCTGGAGCGGTCCGCGCGATGAGGTTCTGGTCGCCACGAAGACTGGTTATCGCCGAACGCTGGAAGTGACGAACCGCGACGCGGAAGATCCTCAGCAATCCCCGGGCGACGGCGCGAGCGCATCCGCATCCGAGCGACAGCACCTGCAGGCGGCCGGCAGCCGGTACGGGTGGATGGCCGACTCGCGCCCGGAGACGATGATTCGTGACGCGAAGGAGTCCGCTCTCCGCCTCGGCGTCGACGCGCTCGATTTGTTGTATTCGCATGGCCCTGACCCCGCGGTTCCGTATGAGGATACGGTCGGCGCGCTGAAAACCTTGCTGGATGAGGGCGTGATTCGGTTCGCCGGCATCTCGCGCGTGGACAATGCGCAGATTGACACAGCCCGTGGGATTCTCGGCGACCGTCTGATTGCGGTGCAGAACCAGTTCTCGCCATCGCATCCCGACCCCGAGCATACGATGGGTCACTGTGCCGATCTCGGTCTTGATTTTGTGTGCTGGTCGCCGCTCGGCGGGTTCCTGGACGCATTCGACAGTCATGCGTATGATCCGTTCCGCACGGTCGCAGCGGCCCGCGGCGTCTCGTACCAGCGTGTGGTGCTCGCGTGGGAGCTGACCAGATATGACCGTCTGTTCACCATTCCCAGTGCCCGCAACCCGCATGAGGTCCGGGACTCGTTCGCCGCAGTCAATCTCACGCTCGCCCCTGAGGAGCTGTCTTTACTGCCGTGAATCAACGCTATGAGTCACCGTCATAAATACGGAACAGGCTCGTCGCCAAACGAGCCTGAGATACATGCTGGTGGTTCCGGGAATCGGTTGAAAACCGAAATGCGCATAGAACGCGCGTGCTTTATCGTCGTAAGGTTCCACAATGAGCGCACGTGACCCTAGTGCGCCGCTGGCGGATCGTGCTCGCAGTACCGAATATGCACTCAGCGTGTAGAATCCCGCCGGTTCACCTGACGCAGTGAATGACACGTACGCGACGGCCGTCCCATGCTGGGCCGATGACGGTGCGTGTTGTGCGGCCCACTTGTCGATGAACGGTACTCCACAAGAGAACTTTCCCCATTCTCTCTTCCGGGCCGAGCTTGCGCGGACGTTGGAAATGATGGATCATGCCCACTGCGGATCCCTTTCCATGAGTTTTTCGGCTGCTGGCGGAACCGGCTGATCCAATGCCTGTATGAAATCTTGGAATGCCTGTGATTCCAGATGCAGGACGGTTGCTTCTTCTATATCCTTACGGGCTGATTCCAGGAGATGGCGAGCGGTCCATTGCGTGAGCGTGCTGCCGGTCAGCTCGGCGGCACGCTCGATGAGCTGCCGTTGCGCATCCGTCAGTCGAATGTCAAGCCGGGACGTTTTCTGTTTCGATACCGTTTGCTTCGTTAGTGTCGCCATAGAATGGTTGTACGGAAAAAATGCGTACAGATCAAGTTTAGTAGCGGGGGAGTAAAGCGCGGACATATAATCACATACTGTAAATTGTTTACGGTGTGAGATAATATTACAGATGTTTGCACGATGTATATGCCGCTGGAATGTATTGGCGGTACTCCGCGGAGCGCGGTAGTGCGGCAATGGTCGAATCGGAAGGCGGTGCGAAATGGGTTTTGAGCGGGAGGCGCTCAGCGAACTGTACGCCAGCGTGTGGGGCAACCGTTCCAAGATGCAGAAGGAGTTCGCGCGCGGCGCGCATGGCGAGCCATTCATTCTGCACGAGCTCGCACTGCGCGGCACCATGACGCCGTCGCAGCTTGCCAGTTCGCTGAAGGCCAGCTCCGGCCGCATCTCCACAGTGCTTGCCGCTCTGGAGAAAAAAGGGTTGATCACCCGAGACATCGACCCGGACGACCGCCGCATCATCCGCGTGAACCTTACGGATGCCGGGCGAGAGCGGTCCAAGTGCGACTTGGAGGAGATGCGTTCGGCAATCTGTTGGATCTTCTCGCAGATGGGGGAGCGGCGCACGCGCGAGTTCGTTGATCTGCTGTCGGAGTTCTCGACATACATGGCCATCTGCCATCCCGGCGCTCCGCGCCCGACCCCCGATGAGGTGCGGGCCGCGTTCGCCGAGCGTGACAGGCGTGTCGCCGATCATATGCGGACCGAGCGCGCGAAGGCCGGCGAGGAGTAGCTTCTTCCGCCGGCTGCGGATGACGTGGGGGACGGCGTGCGTGCCGTGTCTCTCGTGCGCAGCCAGCGCAAAGCGCGCCATTCACAGCGAATACACAGAATAATGCGTAATATCTTACACTGTAAGTAATCTAACAACAGAAACTAATTCGGGCATCGGATATCGATGCCGCGGCAAATAACGTAACCAATCACCAACAAAACACAAGGGGAAAGCCAATGCTTCGCATCCTGAAATACCTCTCCAAAGCGGAGATCGGTCAGATGCTCATCGCCCTGGTGACCATCGTCGGGCAGGTCTTCTTCGACCTCAAACTGCCCGATTACATGTCAGACATCACCACGCTCGTCGAGACGCCGGGCAGCGCGATGAGCGACATCTGGATCGCCGGCGGCAAGATGCTGCTCATCTCCCTCGGCTCCGTCGCCTGTGCCATCGTCACCGGCTACATCTCCGCACGCGTCGGCTCGTCATTCACCCAGCGCCTGCGCTCGCTCGAATTCCGCAAGGTCGAATCCTATGGCCCCGCCGAAATGAGCAAATTCTCCACCGCGAGCCTCATCACCCGCTCCACCAACGACATCACGCAGATCCAGATGTTCATCACCATCGGCCTGCAGCTCATCGTCAAGTCGCCGATCATGGCCGTATGGGCCATATGCAAGATCGCCGGCGAAGGTTTCGAATGGACTCTCGCCACCGGCATCGCCGTCGTCATCCTGCTCGTCGCCGTCGTCATCATGATGGCCATGGTCATGCCCAAGTTCAAGGCCATGCAGAAGCTCACCGACAACATCAACCTCGTGGCCCGCGAAAACCTCACCGGCCTGCGCGTCGTGCGCGCCTACAACGCCGAGGACTACCAGGAGGCCAAGTTCACCAAGGCCAACAAGGACCTCACCGACACGCAGCTGTTCACCAACCGCGTCATGGCGTTCATGATGCCGCTGATGAACACCGTCCTGAACGGCCTGATGCTCGCCGTCTACTGGATCGGCGCCTATCTGATCGACGCCGCCGGCCTGACGGACAAGCTCAACGTGTTCTCCAACATGGTCGTCTTCTCCAACTACTCCGTGCAGGTCATCATGAGCTTCCTGCTGATGAGCATGGTGTTCGTGCTCTGGCCGCGCGCCGACGTGTCCGCGCAGCGCGTGCTCGAAGTGCTCGACACCGATCCGATCGTCAAAACCGGCACCAAGACCGCCGCCGACGTGGCGCGTCTGGGCGGCGGGAAAACCGGCACCGTCGAGTTCCGCAACGTGAGCTTCACCTACCCCGGCTCACGCGAGGCGACGCTCGAAGGCATCGACTTCACCGCCGAAAAGGGCCAGACCGTCGCGTTCATCGGCTCCACCGGCTCCGGCAAGTCCAGCCTCATCAACCTCGTGCCGCGCTTCTACGACGTGTCGGCCGGGCAGGTGCTCGTCGACGGTGTGGACGTGCGCGAATACGATCTGAAAGCCCTTCGCGACAAGATCGGATACGTGCCGCAGCAGTCCGTGCTGTTCAAGGGCACGGTCGCATCCAACGTGAGCTACGGCGACGACGTGAACGGGGCAAGCTCCGCGGACGTCGAAATGGCCGACACCTCCACTCCGGCCGGCCGCAAACGCGAAGCCGAACTCATCGCCGCGGGCAAGAGAGTGGAAGGCGCCGCAATGCCGGCTGAACAGATGAACCGGGTCAAGGCGGCGGCCGGCGTCGCTCAGGCCACCGAGTTCGTCGAGCGCATGGACGGCACATACACCGCCCCGATCGCACAAGGCGGGTCCAACGTCTCCGGCGGCCAGAAGCAGCGCCTGTCAATCGCGCGCGCCGTCTACCGCCACCCCGAAATCCTGATCTTCGACGACTCGTTCTCCGCGCTCGACTTCAAGACCGACCGCGAAGTTCGCGACGCACTCGCCAAAGAAGCCAAGGGATCCACCAAGCTCATCGTCGCCCAGCGCATCGGCACGATCATGAACGCCGACCGCATCATCGTGCTCGATGACGGCAAGGTCGTCGGTCAAGGCACCCATCAGGAACTGCTCGACACCTGCGATGTCTACCGTCAGATCGCCGAATCCCAGCTCAGTCAGTCGGAACTGACCGCGTGAGATCAATACGGACTTTTAAGGAGTAACAAATGCCAGGACCAAGAGGACCAATGGGCGGCGGCCGCACGGTCGAAAAGCCTGCCAATTTCGGCAACGTGATGGGCAAGCTCGTCCACTACTGCCGCAACTACCTGCCCGTCATCATCATTGCGCTCGTGCTGGGCGCGGTCGGCACGATATGCCAGATCATCGGACCGGACAAACTCAAGGACATGACCAACGAGATCGTCAAGGGACTGCCGGCCATCGTGAACGGCAAGCCGGTGATGAACTCGGTCGATTTCAACGCCGTCGGCCGCATCGCCTGGCTGCTCGTCGCACTGTACGTCGGCTACGCGGTGCTCAGCTACGTGCAAAGCTGGATGATGGCGAACGTCACCCAGCGCACCGCCCAGCGCCTGCGCGAATCGATCTCGGTCAAAATCAACAAGCTGCCGCTCAAATACTTCGACAAGGTCAGCTACGGCGACGTACTCTCCCGCATCACCAACGACGTCGACGCCATCGGCCAGACGCTCGGCCAGTCCCTCGGCTCGCTCATCACCTCGGCGACGCTGTTCGTTGGCGCGCTCGTCATGATGTTCTACAACAACGTCATCATGACCCTGTGCGCGATCGGCGCGAGCATACTGGGACTCATCATCATGATGGTCATCATGAAATCCTCGCAGAAATACTTCGCCCGCCAGCAGATGGCGCTCGGCGACGTCAACGGCCACATCGAGGAGATGTACGCCGGTCACCTCATCGTCAAGGCGTACAACGGCGAGGCCGACTCAATCCGCCGCTTCGAGAAGTACAACGCCGACCTGTACGAATCCGGCTGGAAATCACAGTTCCTGTCAGGCCTGATGATGCCGCTGATGAACTTCGTCGGCAACTTCGGCTACGTGATCGTGTGCGTGGTCGGTGCGGCGCTCGCCATGGACGGGCAGATCGAATTCGGCGTGATCGTCGCGTTCATGATGTACATCCGCCTGTTCACCCAGCCGTTGAGCCAGTTCGCGCAGGCGTTCCAGAACCTGCAGCGATGCGCGGCCGCCGCCGAGCGCGTGTTCGGCTTCCTCGAAGAGCCGGAGATGGATGCGGAACCGACCAAGGCCGAACTCGGCGTGGCTGATGCCGCTGCGAGCACGGCACGGACGGACAGCGGCAAGCTGGCGCATCGCGGCACTCGCGCGCATGCCACCGCCGGTATGACGGCTTCGCAGCGTTCGCAGCTGCTCGGCTACGATGCGGCCGGCAACCCCCGGACCGTGCGCGGCGACGTCGAATTCAGTCACGTGCGATTCGGCTATGAGCCCGACAAGCCGATCATCCACGACTTCTCGGCAAGCGTCTCCGCCGGCCAGAAAGTCGCCATCGTCGGTCCGACCGGCGCCGGCAAAACCACCATGGTCAACCTGCTGATGCGCTTCTACGAGATCTCCGGCGGCTCCATCTCCATCGACGGCATCGACACCACTTCCGTGCCGCGCTGGAACGTACACGACCAGTTCTCCATGGTCCTGCAGGATACATGGGTGTTCCGTGGCACCGTGCGCGAAAACATCGCCTACTCCAAGCCCGGCGTCACCGACGAGCAGATCGTCTCCGCATGCAAGGCCGTCGGACTCGACCACTTCGTGCGCTCTCTGCCGCAGGGCTACGACACCGTGCTTGACGACAACACCTCGCTCTCCCAAGGACAGCGCCAGCTGCTCACCATCGCCCGCGCCATGGTGCAGGACGCTCCGATCCTCATCCTTGACGAAGCCACCTCCTCCGTCGACACCCGCACCGAAGAACTCATCCAAAAGGCCATGGATGCGTTGACCGTGGGGCGCACGAGCTTCGTCATCGCGCACCGCCTCTCCACCATCCGCGACGCCGACATGATTCTCGTCATGAACCACGGCGACGTGATCGAGCGCGGTACCCACGAGGAACTGCTCGCGGCGGGAGGGTTTTACGCCGACCTCTACAACAGCCAATTCACACTCACCGATTGATGGGGCGCCCGTTGCGCTCGCTGGATTGATGAGGCTGACAGCCCGGTGAACTTACGCATGGCAGTGCGCCGTGCGTGGGCTCGCCGGGCTGTTTGCTATGTAGGCGAGTGATGGGCGGAGAATTTCCTATATATGGTGCGCGACGGGTTCGGGGACTGTGGTTTGCGTCCCTATGTGCGCACGGTCGTCGTTCCGGCGCGCACATAGCGACGCAAACGGGAGAAGGATTGTTGAGAGCGGATGCGCTGGTGCGGCAGATGGCCGGTGTGCTTCCATAGAACATGATTGTGACGAGAGCAGAGGGGCGTCCGGCGCGTATCGCCCTCTCGGTCTGCCACACAATGCGTTTTTCGATGGTTTTTGGGCTGGTGTGGTACGCGGGCATCGGAGGAGTCGTTTCGGGCCGTTGAAAAATGGCGGTTTTGCGGTGCATGTTGTGCCACACCACGTGATGTGAGGGTTCACATTTCATTGTGAGGCAGACTGGCTGGCCACACAATGCGATTTTGATGTGATTTTGCGCTGGTGTGGTACGCGACCGGCTGCGCTGACGACTTGGCCGGCCGATGGCGCGGATGGTGTGCTCCCGCTGTCAGGAGCTGCCGAGCGTAGCGATGCTGGAGATCGTTCTTCCCGGCGGCCCTGCACCCTGTGATAATAATGCCAAGAATGTTACGTAATTCTGGGAACGGCGGTATCCAGGGGCTCTCTGAGAGCTGTGATTCCAATTGAAGACACAAGTCGCCGACGGACTTGATTCTTTTAGTAAACAATGTATATATTAACATAAACCGGCAAAGCTGCTGGCTACCCTATAGGAGAAAGAACCAAATATGAAACATAGAGCGATGTCATCGCGTCTAATGCCACTGGTGGCGTCCTGCGCGACGGTCGGCATGCTGCTGGCCGGACTACCTGCGTCGGCCGTCGCGGTCGGCACGACGAGAGCGGCAGCGTCCGACGCCTCGTCCTCCACCACAGCAACCATCACCCCCTCCGCCGATACCACGTTGCAGACATGGACGAGCGAGAAGAATTCCTCAATGGCGTCCAAGCCGTACATCGGCACACTGCAAGGGGCCTCGCAAGGCGTGTTCGGCGAGAAGTTCGAGTCCACGGATGCCGCGGACACCACCGATCTGAAGACCGGCCTGCTGACGTTCGACCTGAGCGCCTACGACCATGCCCCCGATTCCGCAACGTTCGAGATGACGTACCTCGGCTACCGCGGCAACCCGACGGCCACCGACACCGACACCATCAAGGTGACCCCCGTCGACACCACCGTGTGCACCAATAACGCCACAGACTGCGGCGCGAATGTCGCGACCGGCGCGACCAAGCCGAAGTTCAGCATCAACGACTCCTCATTCGTCGCCGAGTCCAAGCCGTTCGAGTACGGTACGACGGTTTACGCGGGCGACGCCATCACCGTGGTTCCCGCCAATACCAAGAAGGTCACCGTAGATGTGACCGAAATCGTGCGCCAGCAGTTCGCCGAAGGCAAGAAGGTCATCACCCTGGCCGTGGGCGAGACCAAGAAGACCGAGGTTCGTTTCGCCAGTTCCGAAGGCACGACGTCCCTGAACGGCGCGACCGCAGACATGGCTCCGAAGCTGACCGTTTCCGTGTCCACCAAGGACGATCTCAAGCCCTCCGCCGACACCACGTTGCAGGCATGGGCCAGCGAGAAGAACGAGAAGAAGAACACTGCGGCCTATGTCGGCGCGCTGCAACCGGAAGGCGATTACGGCGACTTCGGTGAGAAGTTCAAGTCCACCGACGTCCACGATGTCACAGACGCCAAGATGGGTCTGATGACGTTCGACCTGTCCGATTACACCGCGGCGCCCGAGCACTCCATCCTCACCTTGACGTATCTGGGCTACGCCGGTGCAGACAAGACCGCCACGGCCACCGATAAGGTCAAGGTGGTCGCTGTTGACACGTCGCGGTGCACCGGCACCGCTCCCTGCGACCCCAACAATGCCACGTGGGCGAACCGCCCGGACTTCGAGGTGACCGATACCACGAAGACCGCGACGTCCCATGCGTTCGCTTATGGATCTAAGAAGTATTCCGATGGCATGACCGTCGAATCGGGCAACGCCAAGAAGGTTCTGCTCGACGTGTCCGACGTCATCAAGGCAGAGTTCGCCAAGTTCGGCACCGACGCCACCGAGAAGAAGATCACGCTGGCCCTGGGCGAGCTCAACAAGTCCGACATGCGTTTCGGCAGCAAGGAAGTCACCTCGCTGACCGGCGCCACCGAGGCCATGCAGCCGACCTTGTCCGTCACCAAGAAGCCGAAGGCATACACGCTGAGCATCGAAGGCCCGACCAAGGTCAAGTACCAGAAGGGCGAGGCGTTCGACAAGGCCGGACTCGTGGTCAAGGCCACCAGCACGGCCGACGGCACGGTCAAGACGCTGACCGAAGGCAACGGTGAGGATAACTACACCATCGACACCAGCGCTTTCGATAGTGCCAGCATCGGCGTATACCCTATTACCGTGAAGTACAACAAGGACCCCGAAATCGCCGCTTCGTTCAACGCCTATGTCATCGCCAGTGTCGAGGACGGCGGAGACGGCGACACCAGCAAAGACGACTGGCTGTGGTACAAGCAGCCCGCGTCGCAGACCGACGCCACCGCCACCGCCGGCGGCAATTACGGCAACCCCGACAACAACCGTTGGCAGCAGACCACCTTGCCGTTCGGCAACGGCAAGATCGGTGGCACCGTCTGGGGCGAGGTCAGCCGTGAACGCGTCACCTTCAACGAGGAGACGCTGTGGACCGGCGGCCCCGGATCCTCGACCAGCTACAACGGCGGCAACAACGAGACCAAGGGTCAGAACGGCGCCACGCTGCGCGCGCTCAACAAGCAGCTCGCGAACGGCGCCGAGACGGTCAATCCCGGCAACCTGACCGGCGGCGAGAACGCGGCCGAGCAGGGCAACTACCTGAACTGGGGCGACATCTACCTCGACTACGGGTTCAACGACACGACCGTCACCGAATACCGCCGCGACCTGAACCTGAGCAAGGGCAAGGCCGACGTCACGTTCAAGCATGACGGCGTCACCTACACGCGCGAATACTTCGCGTCGAACCCCGACAATGTCATGGTCGCCCGCCTCACGGCCAGCAAAGCCGGCAAGCTGAACTTCAACGTCAGCATGCCGACCAACACGAACTACTCCAAGACCGGCGAAACCACGACGGTCAAGGGTGACACGCTCACCGTCAAGGGCGCTCTCGGCAACAACGGCCTGCTGTACAACTCGCAGATCAAGGTCGTCCTCGACAACGGTGAGGGCACGCTCTCCGAAGGCTCCGACGGCGCTTCGCTGAAGGTCTCCGACGCGAAGGCGGTCACGCTGTACATCGCCGCCGCGACGGACTACAAGCAGAAGTATCCGTCCTACCGCACCGGCGAAACCGCCACCGAGGTGAACACCCGCGTCGCCAAGGTCGTGCAGGACGCCGCCAACAAGGGCTACACCGCCGTCAAGAAAGCGCACATCGACGATCATTCCGCCATCTACGACCGCGTGAAGATCGATTTGGGCCAGTCCGGCCACAGCTCCGACGGCGCCGTCGCCACCGACGTGCTGCTCAAGGCGTACCAGAGGGGCTCCGCAACCACCGCGCAGAAGCGCGAGCTGGAAACGCTGGTGTACAAGTACGGCCGTTACCTGACCATCGGCTCCTCCCGTGAGAACAGCCAGCTGCCCAGCAACCTGCAGGGCATCTGGTCGGTCACCGCGGGCGACAACGCCCACGGCAACACGCCTTGGGGCTCCGACTTCCACATGAACGTGAACCTCCAGATGAACTACTGGCCGACCTATTCGGCCAACATGGGAGAGCTCGCCGAGCCGCTCATCGAGTATGTGGAGGGTCTGGTCAAGCCCGGCCGTGTGACCGCCAAGGTCTACGCGGGCGCGGAGACGACGAACCCCGAGACCACGCCGATCGGCGAGGGCGAGGGCTACATGGCCCACACCGAGAACACCGCCTACGGCTGGACCGCACCCGGTCAATCGTTCTCGTGGGGTTGGAGCCCGGCCGCCGTGCCGTGGATCCTGCAGAACGTGTACGAGGCGTACGAGTACTCCGGCGACCCTGCCCTGCTTGATCGCGTGTACGCGCTGCTCAAGGAGGAATCGCACTTCTACGTCAACTACATGCTGCACAAGGCCGGCTCCAGCTCCGGTGACCGCCTGACTACCGGCGTCGCGTACTCGCCCGAACAGGGCCCGCTGGGCACCGACGGCAACACGTATGAGAGCTCGCTCGTGTGGCAGATGCTCAACGACGCCATCGAGGCGGCCAAGGCCAAGGGAGATCCGGACGGTCTGGTCGGCGATACCACCGACTGCTCGACCGACAACTGGGCCAAGGACGACAACGGCAACTTCGCCGATGCGAACGCCAACCGTTCCTGGAGCTGCGCCAAGAGCCTGCTCAAGCCGATCGAGGTCGGCGACTCCGGCCAGATCAAGGAATGGTACTTCGAAGGTGCGCTCGGCAAGAAGAAGGATGGATCCGCCATCAGCGGCTACCAGGCGGACAACCAGCACCGTCACATGTCCCACCTGCTCGGACTGTTCCCCGGTGATTTGATCACCATCGACAACTCCGAGTACATGGATGCGGCCAAGACCTCGCTGAGGTACCGCTGCTTCAAGGGCAACGTGCTGCAGTCCAACACCGGCTGGGCCATTGGCCAGCGCATCAATTCGTGGGCTCGCACCGGCGACGGCAACACCACGTACCAGCTGGTCGAGTTGCAGCTCAAGAACGCGATGTATGCAAACCTGTTCGATTACCATGCGCCGTTCCAGATTGACGGCAACTTCGGCAACACCTCCGGTGTCGACGAAATGCTGCTGCAGTCCAACTCCACCTTCACCGACACCGACGGCAAGAAGTACGTGAACTACACGAACATCCTGCCCGCCCTGCCCGACGCCTGGGCGGGCGGCTCGGTGAGCGGCCTCGTGGCCCGCGGCAACTTCACCGTCGGCACGACCTGGAAGAACGGCAAGGCCACCGAAGTCAAGCTGACCTCCAACAAGGGCAAGCAGGCGGCCGTCAAGATCACCGCCGGCGGCGCCCAGAACTACGAGGTCAAGAACGGTGACACCGCCGTGAACGCCAAGGTCGTGACCAACGCGGACGGCGCCTCGCTGCTCGTGTTCGATACCACCGCAGGCACCACGTACACGATCACGAAGAAGGCGAGCGCCAACGTGCCCGTCACCGGCGTGACCGTGACCGGCGCCAACACCGCCACCGCAGGCGACACCGTCACTCTTACGGCTACCGTCGCCCCGGCCGATGCGACCGACAAGTCCGTCACCTGGTCGACCTCCGACGCCGCCGTAGCTACGGTCAACGCCAACGGCGTGGTGACCACGAAGAAGGCCGGCAAGGTGACCATCACCGCCACGTCGAACGGCGACAAGACGAAGTTCGGTTCCATCGAGATCACCGTCTCCGCCGCGACCGTGCCCGTCACCAGCGTCACCGTTGCCGGCGACGCCGCGATGACCGTCGATGGAGAGCAGACCCTGACGGCGACCGTCGCCCCGGCCAATGCGACCGACAAGACGGTCACGTGGAAGTCCTCCGACGCCACTGTGGCGACGGTTGACGCCAACGGCAAGGTCGTCGCGAAGAAGGCCGGCGAAGTGACGATCACCGCCACGGCCGGTGGCGTGTCCGGCACGCTGAAGATCACGGTGAGCGACAAGGCCCCGACCGTCATCCCGGTCCAGTCCGTGACCGTGACAGGCAAGCAGGAGCTCGTCGAAGGCGCCTCCACGACCCTGACGGCGACCGTCGCCCCGGCTGACGCGACCGACAAGACGGTCACGTGGAAGTCGAGCGACGAGTCCGTCGCCACGGTCGACAAGGACGGCGTTGTGACCGCCAAGAAGGCCGGCACGGTGACCATCACCGCCACGGCCGGTGGCGTGTCCGGCACGCTCGACATCACCGTGACGGCCAAGCCCGTCGAGACCGTCCCTGTCACCAGCGTGGAGGTCACCGTCGAGGCCGGCACCACCGTCTCCGTCGGCAAGACACTCCAGGCTACCGCGACCGTCAAGCCCGGCAACGCCACCAACAAGAAGGTGACGTGGAAGTCGAGCGATGAATCCATCGCGACGGTCGACGCCAACGGCGTCATCACCGCGAAGAAGGCCGGCAAGGTCGTCATCACGGCCACCTCGACCGACGGCACGGACAAGTCCGGCAGCGTCGAGATCACCGTCGCGGATGAGACCAAGCCGACGCCCGACCACAAGTCCGTCAAGGCCGATACCGGCGACGTGACCGCCGGCAAGACCGGTACGGTCACCGAGCCGAAGGACGTGGCGGGCTGGAAGAGCCGCTCCATCATCAAGCAAGGCAAGCTCGGCAAGGCCGAAATCGCCGACGGCACGCTCGTGTATGCGGCCGGCGACAAGACCGGTGACGACAGCTTCGTCGTGCAGTACACGATGGCCGACGGCACGGTCATCGACGTGACCTACAGCGTCACGGTCAAGGCCGCCGAAACCGGCAAGAACGACGGCGACGGCAAGGGCGACGGTGTCGCGAAGACCGGCGCCGCCGTCGGCGCGCTCGCCGGCCTCGGCCTGATGCTGCTCGCCGTCGGAGTGAGCGTGGTGATGATTCGCCGCAAGCGCTCCGCCTGATCCCCAGTCAGACCGGCCAGTCGTGACCGGTCGGCCTGACTGACTCTTTCTCCACCGTCCCCCGTCGGATAAACCCCGGCGGGGGACGGTGGCTTGTTGCGGCCGGTCTGCCGTCGCGCGCGGCGTGGCCTGCAGACGGGTGCCGCACGTCACGCTCATGCGCGATACTGGAGACATGAAGATTTCCGCTGACTTCACGGTGATGCCCGACGACTTCGCCAAAGCCGCCGCGCCCGAATACCGCACCGACGGCGTGCCCGTCATCTCCTTCCCGTTCTATATCGACGAGATCGATCCCGCCGCCCGGTACCTGCACTGGGCGTTCACCGACCCCGACTCCATCCCGGTCTGCGGATTCGAATGGATTCACTGGACGGTCGCCAATCTGCCCATCGACGCGCTGATGTACGACTTCAACGATTCCCATGCACTGCAGATTCCGCCGGACTTCTCCCGGCAGCTGCCCTCCATGATTCCCGAGACCGTGCAGGGCCGCACGTCGGCCGCGAGCAAGCTGGTCGGCAGCACGAATCCGCAGGTGACGATGCGCTATAACGGGCCCCAGCCGCCCGACAAGGACCACGACTATTCGCTGCACGTGTGGGGCACCGCGAAGCCGTTGCCGGGTCTGAACCAAGGATTCTGGCTCAACGAGCTGTTCCACGCGCTGCGTGACGTCGACCACGTCACCGATCAGGGTGTGATGTTCATCACCGGAAAAGCCTGAGGGCTGATGCCGTATACTCCCGTACGGAGTCATACACTCATGTGACAGGAGGCGCGCCGCGGATGCGCGCCGCAACGTGCACGCGACAGCGTGTGCACAGCAAGAAAGGACAGTACCGAATACTATGGCATGCACCACGATTCTGGTCGGCAAGGACGCCAGCTATGACGGTTCGACCATCATCGCCCGCAACGAGGATTCCGCCAACGGCGAATTCAACCCGAAGCGGTTCGTCGTCGTCAAGCCCGATGAACAGCCGCGCGAATACCGCAGCGTCATCAGCCACCTGACCATTGACCTGCCCGACGATCCGCTGCAGTACACCGCAGTGCCGAACGCCGACCTGAAGGAAGGCATCTGGGGTGAGGCCGGCGTCAACGAGGCGAACGTGGCCATGAGCGCCACCGAAACGCTGACCACCAATGAGCGCGTGCTCGGCGCCGACCCGTTTGTGGAATACCGGGCGGCACGCGGACGGGAAGGTGACTCGGATTACGAGCCGGCCGTGCCCGGCGGCATCGGCGAGGAGGACTTCCTGACCATCGTGCTGCCGTACGTCACCACCGCGCGTGAGGGCGTGCAGCGGCTTGGCGACCTTCTTAAGGAATACGGCACCTATGAGATGAACGGTGTCGCGTTCTCGGACGCCGACGAGATTTGGTGGATGGAAACCGTCGGTGGCCATCACTGGATCGCCAAGCGCGTGCCCGACGAAGCGTATGTGACGATGCCGAACCAGCTCGGCATCGACGAATTCGACCTCGATGACGCCCTCGGTGAGCAGGAGAACCACATGTGCTCCGAGGATCTGGTCGAATTCATCGAGCGCAATCACCTTGATCTGTCCGTCGAATCGACGTCGCCGTTCAACCCGCGTGATGCCTTCGGCTCGCACTCCGACTCTGATCACGTGTACAACACGCCGCGCGCATGGGTCATGCAGCGGTTCCTCAACCCGTACGACGAGATGTGGGACGGCCCCGAGGCCGACCACCGCCCGGACAGCGACGACATCCCGTGGGCCCGTCAGCCCGAGCGCAAGGTGACGATCGAGGACGTAAAGTACGTGCTCAGCTCGCACTATCAGGGCACGCCGTTCGACCCGTACGGCCACCTCGGCGACGAGCACACACGCCACATGTACCGCCCGATCGGCATCAACCGCCAGAGCCAGCTGGCCGTCATGCAGATTCGCCCGTACCGTCCGCAGTCGGACCGCGCGATCCAGTGGATCGCCTACGGCTCCAACCCGTTCAACACGCTGGTGCCGTTCTACCCGAACGTCAACGAAACGCCGAAGTATCTGGAAGACACGACCACGCGCGTGACTTCCGAGAACTTCTACTGGGAGAACCGCATCATCGCCGCGCTGTGCGACGCGGCGTTCGCGGAGACCTCCAACGCCATCGAGCGCTATCAGGAGAAGACCGGCGCGATGGGCCACCGTCTGATCGCCGCCACCGACGAGCAGGTCGCGCGTCTGGGCGGTGCCGACGAGGCCGCGGCCGCCTTGGCCGACGCGGAGTTGGAGGCGGCGAACGCGGACGGCGACGTCGAGCCGATGGATCCCGAGGACATCATCGACGCGACCCGTAACGACGAGGTGCGCGACATCCTCGCCGCCGCCAACCAGACCATGGCCGACCAGCTCAAGACCGAGACCGACCAGCTGCTCGACACCGTGCTCTACACCGTGAGCATGAAGATGAAGAACGGCTTCAACCGCTCCGACAACTGATGCACCGAGAGGCTCCCGGCCAAGCGTTTTCGGCCGCCGGCCGCTTCGACGGTAAGCAAGCGTCATACATCTACAGAAAGGTTCACCTACTGATGACTACTATCGAGGAGTTCACCAGCCAGTACGGGCTGGTCAAGAAGATCGACGCCTTCGGGTTTATGAAGTACCTGCACGACAATCCCGACGCGCCACGCAAGCACGGCAAGGTCGTGCTCGTCACCGCCGATACGCCGCTCAAGGCGTCGCGCGGCGAAGGCAAGACCACGACGACGATCGCGCTGATCGATGCGCTGCGGGCTCGCGGCATCGACGCGGCCGCCGTGCTGCGCCAGCCGAGCATGGGCATCACCGCCGCCGGTTCCAAAGGCGGCGCCTCGGGCGGCGGCAAGGCTTCGCTGACCCACCCCGAGCTCATCGACTGGGGCCTGTGCGGTGAGATGGCCGCCATCGCCGCCGCGCAGAACCTGCTCGTCTCCTTCGCCGAGAAGGCTGTGGACGAGGGGCGTATCGACACGATCCTCGTGCCGCGCGTCTCCGAGGTGCCGTCCCGCTCGCTGCGTTCCATCACCGTGGACGCGGGCAAGAACAACGTCGCCGAGAAGGTCGTGCTCACCCCGACGTCCGAGCTGATGCAGATCGTCGTGCTGTCCCGTTCGATGGATGAGATCGGCGAGCGCGTGGCCGCGATGATCGCCGGCACGAAGGACGGCGAACCAGTCAAGTTCGGCGACTTCATCGACCTGTGGCGCATCACCGATATGCTCGCCGATGCGGTCAAGCCGGCGCTCACCGAGACGGTGAACGGCTCGCCGGTGTATGTGCATGGCGGCCCGTTCGCCAACGTGTCGATTGGCATCCCGACGCTGGTCTCCGTGGAAATGGCGTGCGCCCTGCACGATGTGGTCATCGTCGAGGCCGGTTACGGCACCGACGCCGGAGCGCAGAAGTGGCTCGACATCGCCTGCCGCGAGTATGGCGCGCAGTGGCCGTCCGCGGCGGTCGTCGTGACCCGCGCCTCGACGTGGCGTGATGACCCGGAGTTGGCGTGGCGCTACCCGTTCCACGTGGACCGCTTGGAGAAGCTCGACATTCCGGCGTTCCCGCTGGTGAACCTGTGGGACGGCGAGGACGATCAGATTCCCGAACTGCGCGAGACCGCGGCCCGTCTGGAGCTGCGCGACCCCATCATCGGCAACCTGTATCGCGACGGCGGCGCGGGCCTGAGCGACCAGATCGACGCATTCGTCGATGTGCTGTCCAACGCGTCGATGCCGTCCAAGCATGACAGCCACAAGGGCATGGCCCTGCTGGAGAACGTGAAGTGGGTGGCCGAGAACGCCTACGGCGTGCCGGCCAGCCGTGTGCTGCTCAAGGACGGTTTCCTGGATTCCCTGGGTGCTGCGGATGATCTGTGCAAGGCCGCCGGCATGTCGCTGGACGATCTGGCGCTGGTCGCCGTCAAGTCCCCGGCCACGATGACCGACAACGACCGCGCTCCGGAAGACGAGCGTACGGTCACCCTGAAGAAGGTCGAAGTGCACGCAGGCGCCGGGCTGGTTCACGTGAACCTCACCACGTCCCTGACCACCCCGATGCCCAAGATCGTCTGATTGCGGCAGAGGCGTACCGCCGGGGTGCCGGGGCACGCGTGCTGTGAGAGTGTGCGGCGGCGTGGCATGCGGAATCATGCCGCACTCGCGCTGACCGCACACCGTGACTGCATCATCACAACCCCTTTCGGATTGTCGGCCGATCATATGGGCCGACTGGCCGCAAGGGGCTCTTTCATTTATATATCGGCAACCTGTGTGCCGCAGAAAAGGCGTCACTGTGTGAGGGTTACGTCACTGTGTGCGTCCTCACACTCCGTGACGCACCCCCGCAACCCTTGCAAAATAAGGGTTTTGCGATTTACGTCACTGTGTGAGGGCTCGCAGCGTGACGGTGGTCGCACACAGTGACGCCATGCGCGACAATATAGCGGCGGATACCATCACACCTGAGCTCAGAAGTTACCGCCGTTCCAGCCCCAGTCGGTGGTGGCGGTGTAGCGGATGTAGGTGCGGTCCTCGGGGATGCCGAGCTCGCTGTTGAGCGCGGCCATGATCGACTTGGTCAGCTTCTCCCACGCAGAACCGGGCACGGAACGGCCGAACACATTGACCTCGACGTATGCGGCCGGGGCATCGTCGCTGCCGCCGAAGTAGATCGGCATATCATCCTCGAATGGGCACATCAGCCAGCCCTCGGACTTGCCGGGGACGGCCGTGATCGCCTTGCCGTAGGCGGCCTTCAGCGCCTCGCGCTGCTCGGGAGTGGTCTTGACGGATACGTGAGTGTGGATAACGGGCATGATTCCTCCTTGATTGGGTTCGTTCCCTATCCTAATCGGTTCCGCGGCGGGCGTGGGCTGTGCGGCCATGTGTGAAATCAGTGGCGGTTCAGGAAAACCGCGGTGTGAAGTCAGCGATATGTATTAGACAATCAATGTGAGGAAATTGATTGAACAGCTGATGAAGTTCGGTATTGTCGGTGTGGTCGCGTTCATCATCGACTGGGGTCTGATGAACATTCTGCTGATGACGCATATGCATAACGTGCTGGCCACGTCAATCTCGTTCTTCGTCTCGCTGATATTCAATTACTTGGCGAGCATGAAATTCGTGTTCAAGCACCGGCCGGACATGGCGCGCTGGATGGAGATCGCGATTTTCTTCGTGGCGGCGCTTATCGGCTGGTTCATGAACGAGGCGATCGTGTGGATCAGCACGTCGTGGATGCCGCATGATTCCATGTATTCCATGCACACGAAGTACGTGCTGTGGACGAATGTCGGCAAGCTGGTAGCCACGGTAGTGGTGATGATCTGGAACTTCGTGATCCGCAAGTGGCTGCTTGACGATACGCATACCAATGCGATGAACCGTTTGAGGAAGTCCGAGAACCGTTTGAGTCAGGAAGAGCTCGAAGCGAAGTGGGAGAACAGCTTCTCGCATCGGCTTGGCCTGTGGTCGCTCGCGCATACGCCGGAGGGCTGGCCGAAGTAGCGCAGTATGCGCTCTCAAAACTCGCAGATAGAGTGTGTTTTCCTTCAAAAATGCCTTGTATCTGCGAGTTTTGAGAGCGGCATCCGGCGTATCACACGCTGACTTCGGTCAGAGTCGGGGTTTCGGTGCTGGATTTGATCTGCCGGAAGCCGACGAAGGCGATGGCAAGCGAGGTGATCGCCAGCACGGTCGCCATCAGGAAGCCTCCATGCGATCCCATGTGATCGATGAAGACACCCGCGATGGCTGAGCCGGCTGACGAGCCGATCGAGTTCATCGCGCCCATCCACGCCACGCCTTCGGTGAATCGCGTGGGAGGCACCAGATGCAGCATCAGCTGATTGCCGTTGATCCACGTGGGTGCCTGGCAGACGCCGATCAGCAGGTAGATGATCATGATCACCCACAGATGCTTGGCGAACATGAACGTGCCCACGCCGAGATTCACCACGATGAGGCAGAAGTAGAAGCGCTTCCACAGCGGGATGGTCCAGTTCTTCGCGCCGTACACCAGTGCGCCGCATAGCGAGCTGGACGAGAAGCATGCGAACACGAAACCGGTGTATTGCTTCATGTTCGCTTCGGTGGCGAACGCGATGATCGAGATGTTCGACGCCGACTGGAACGCGCCAAGACTGAACCAGGTCACGCACACGGCGATCAGGCCCGGCCCCCAGATCGACTCCTTCTTGCCGGCGCGGGAATCGGCGATGGCTCGGTCGACGGCGGCCTGCACGGCCTGCTCATCGTCGCCGCGGGCCTCGGCCTCTCGGCGGGCGCGGTCGGCGGCGTCCCTCTCGCGCATCCTCTGCGCCTTGGCGGCCTCGCGCTTGCGGTACTCCTCGCGGGTCAGACCGGCCTCTCGGGCCAGCTGGGTCTGTGATTTCGGCTCGGTCGTCAGCTCGGTCAGGAACATCAGCGCGCCGATGACGACGCACACGCCGGTGAACGAGAACGCCAGCAGGCCAGAAATCACCGCCAGCGTAGAAGCCAGCGGATTGCCGATGATCCACATGCATTCATCGAACACACCGGACAGCGAGAGCGCGCGGTCGGTGCGCTCCCGGTCTCCCTTGAGCATGGTCGTCCAGCGGGCGCGGCTCATCGCGCCCCACGGCGGAATCGCGGCGAGGAACGGCGTCAGGCAGTACAGCACCCATACCGGGGCGCGGTTGGTGATGCTGGTGGTCAGGGCGATGGCGGCGACGATCCAGACCAGGATCGTCGGAATTGACACCTGCCGCTGGCCGAACTTGTCGACCAGCTTGCCGAGCAGCGGGCTGGAGACCGCCAGCGCGATCGCCTGGATGGCGGTGAGCACGCCGGCCAGCGAGTAGTTGCCGTAGTAATGCTGCACGGAGATGGTGATGGTCATGCCGACCATGGGGAACGGCATGCAGGCGATCACCGAGCCGATGGAGAACCTTGCGGTGTGCGGCATACGCAGCAGTTCCGCGTATCCGCCGAATACCTTATGGGCGACTTCCTTGATTGCAGCCGCGACATTGGCGTTATTGGACATGACAGCATCTCCTTTCCGCTCCCGATTGGATGTCCCCCGTCGGCGTGGCGTTGCCGGCGGAGCCCTCATCGTATTGATGTGTTGTCCTGTTGGTCGCGCAAAGGATGCTTTGCATGTTTGCGTCACGGCAACTTTAATCGCACGTCGGGGCGCGACACGCGGTGTTGATATCACGAACGCATCAATTTTCATGACGTTCATAAACGACGGTGATATATCGGTGTATCAGATGGGGTGACGAGCCGGAGTCGGGCGGGTGGAGTCAGGACGATATCGGGTGGGGCTGGGCCGTGCCGATACGGGGCGATACGGGGGGCGAGGTGGGCCGTGCCGGGGGCGATACCGTCCGAGATGGGTCGGGTGGTGCCGGGACGACACCGGGTGGGCTGGGCCGTGCCGGGGCGATGTTCGTCGGGCAAACGCCGCCGCGGACGCGGCATCGCCGGCCGGCCGGTGAATGTGGGACAATGAAAGACAGACATCACGAGTCCCGCAGGAAGGCCGCATATGCCAACAACCACCATACATTTCGTCCGCCATGGCAAGGTATACAATCCCGACCATCTGTTGTACGAGCGGCTGCCCGGATTCCACCTGTCAGACCGCGGCATGCGCATGGCGCAGGCGACGGGCGCATACATCGCAGCCGACCCCAAGCTCAACACGGTTGCCGCGGTGTATTCGTCCCCGCTGGAACGCACCCGCGAAACCGCCGGCGCCATTCTCGACGCGCTCAACCCGGTACGCGCCGGGCGTGGGGAGGAGCCGCTGGAACTCATCACCGACCCGCGTGTGATCGAAGCGGGCAACGAGTTCCGCGGCAAGCGCATCGGACATGGCAAGGGCGCGCTGTGGCGCGACGGCAACTGGAAGCTCGTGCTCAACCTGTGGAAGCCGAGCTGGGGCGAGTCGTACCGGCACATCGCCGAACGCGTGGGCGCGTTCGCGAACGAGAAGATCCGCGAGTATGCCGGACGGCAGATCATCGTCGTCAGCCACGAGTCACCGATCTGGAGCTACCGGCACCTGCTGGAGACCGGCCACCCCGAGCATTGGATGTTCCTACGCAAGACCGCGCTCGCGTCGATCACCTCGATCACCTACGACAGCGATACGGGCAAGGTGATGTCCATCACATATGCCGACCCTGCGGCGCAAGTCGAGTGAGTGCGGCGTGCGCCGGCCGTACAATACACAGAGAGGACGGCTGCGGGCTCGCCCGCGAAAAGGTGTGCATGCGGCGCGGGCCGGGACTGACGGCGGCCGCGTAGCGGTCACTTGTGACGACGCCGCATAACGGCAACGGCAGGCGGCGAGTGGCCGGCGGTGCCGTTACGCGGTGGCCCGCGGTGCCGGCGACCGGCACCTGGCACCCGGCACGGCGGAAGGTTCCGCGCGTCGGCGGACAATGAAAGCGAAGGAGCGATATGGCATTCCAACTTGACGCGACGGCGATCGCCCATGTGTCGATGAATCCCGCGGTACGCGATGCGGTGGCTGTCGGCGCCGGACTGATCGAACTGTGGCCGCTGACCGACGCCAAGCAGATGGACAATGACACGAAATACGGTGAGAACCTGCAGGTGCGGATGACCCGCATGGCCGCACGGGTCATGACCGGCGACGACGTGACGGTCCCCGATGCGGAGTTCGTGTATGAGGGTGCGGACGAGATTCCCGGTCGTCCGCAGCGAATCGTCGATGCGTTGCTCGCCGCGAATGACGCTTACGACGAGATGGGCGACTACTCCGAAACCGGCGACACGAGGCTGATCATGAGAGGCGCCGGCCAGTTGGGCGTCGATTGGGATGATGACACCGTGCACGCCATCGCCGAAGCGTTGGAGGCAATCGAACAGGCCATCGGCATGGGCGATGGTGCCGCCGGTGGTGCCGACGCCGCCGGTGCCGCCGCGCCTGCGAATGCTGCGCCCAGTGCCGATGTCGAAGCCATCGCGCAGCGATTCGCCGCGGTGACGGTGGCGGCCGACGGGTTGCTGCGCCTGATCGATCTGCGCAAGCCGTCGCGCGCGGTGCCGGTGATGTTCTATGTCAACGAACTGTGCGAGCGCCTGTCGGTGCCGCGGCTGTGCTTCAAGGCCGAGCAGCTGTCGTCGCTGATGACCGCCCGATCGCTGACTAACGACGACGAGGCCGCCCTAGCCGAAACGGTGAAATTGTTTACTATGGTCGCGGCGAGTGAGTGGAAACGTCACCATGACGACGTGCTGTGGGATGCCGCCGAGGCGAAGCGGCTCGCGAAAGAGGAGGACGAGCGCCGCAACAAGGAGGCGCTCGCCGCCAAGTTCGCGCACGTGAGCGACGATCCGTCCAAGCCACCCGTGGAGCTGTGACGGCTGCCGCCTGACGTCTGATGGGACGGGGCGGAGACCTGAAATAAATGCGATTCACCGCTGACTGCTCGGAATCGTGCTGACCTGCTTGCGGCGCGCCCGCTCTCCGCTGACAACGGCGGATTCCATGCGGAACCCTGACAACCAGTGCCGGCGCATGATATGAAAAGCCCCCTGCCGAATTGATGCAAGGGGCTTCCCGTACCATAGTCGCGCGTTCATGCGGATTCAGTTCTGCGGCTGGTATCCGCCGTTCTGCGGTGAGTTGGCGTTTTCAGTCGGAGCACCGTAAGTCGGTGCGGCCGGAGCCGTGCGTTCTCGGCAGCGGGCGCAGCCGGATACTGGGCGGGCTGTGCCGGGTACGTCGGCTGCCCGGCCGTGGCGGCGGGCTGATCTGCGGACTGGCCGTGGCGGCCGGCGCGCCCGGAGTGGCCGGCATCGCGAACGCGGGCAGCGTGTCGTACTGGGCGCCGGCCGGGTTGGACGGCAGCGCCATGAACACGAGATACGTGATGCCTCCGATGACGATGAGGATGGTGGTGATGTTGAGCGCCACGGAGGTATCGTCAAGACCGAGGGCAAAGGAGGCGACGCCTTCGGCAGAGCCGGATGTGAGCTGCGAAATTGCGGTCAGCTCGGTGAACGTCATGATGATGTTGCCTATGGCCAGAGCCGCATACGGAATCTAACAAGACGTAATCTTTGATACAAGGACGGGATGTGCATGAAGATTGCGAAAAACCCGTAACTGTGCGGTTTCTGCGTCTGCTGCCGTTCCAAGCAGGCACCGTCTGGCTTCGAAAGGCGGTCTGATACATCTGTTTTTCTGCTGCTATCACGGGCTTTGTCACCTCCTTCGAGAAACCCCTCATGCAATCCTTGAAAGGTTCATAGTGAAATTAAAATGTTCAGGCTATCCTTGAAACGTACAAGGTTATCCTTGAAAATTTCAGTTTAATGCTGCTCCGAATGCCTGCTGAACCTCATCCGAGTCCTTGCCGGAGATGGTTCTGCCAGTTGCTTCCTCGATAGCGATCAGCAGTTTTTGCACGGTCAATGATGACATTTTGGAAATCATCCGCCCGGAGCAGATTATGATCAATCCAGTGAGTCTCGACATACCCGTCCAGGTCGGCAGGCGTCACCGATCCTTTCTTTTCAAGCTTTTCCAGATATACGGACGGAGCGTACCCGCCGATTTCACGGTTACTGCTTGCAGAGATCGGTGTCTTGTGCACAACGCTGTTCCACTTGCGCTTGTCGTATCCTTCCTTGATGCAGTAGTCCTTGGGAAAGATGTGGTGGATGTCTATCTTTTCGTCGGAGAACGTGGAGAAGTCCATTTCTGCTCCGGAAATGAAATCGCGGGCATGGTTCTTGAGTACAAGAGCCATCACGCCTTTGTAGGCGGCAGACTGACGGGACTGCAGACCGAGCAGACGCATCGGATTGAAGTAGAAGTCCGTCACTGTCTTCGGAAGATCGCCACCGTCATTAATCCACTTCACGACCTGAACGATGTCGTTCGCATATCGGGTTTCGTTTGCCGAGCCGTACAGTTCACCGAAAACGCCGCACAAGTACCACTGTTTGACTATGTTCTTGACCGAAGTGGTGTGAATCCTGTTGCCGTCTATAAGAACCGTGCAGACAGTGGAAAGGGGGATCAGCTGCGTGCTGTACGGGAGATCATCACTTGAGAAAAATCGCTCCTCCTTCAGAAGTTTCTCGGCAATTGAGAATCCGGAGCACAGGCTGTCAGCGTATTTCTTGTATTCGTCGAGTGTCAGGGCAAGGACATCCTTTTTCTTGCAGCTGACAGTTCCTCCAGACTCGAAGGACGAAAGCAAAGTAAGCGCTGTCAGGAAATCCGTCGCTGTTACCTTCGAGAGAAGGTCTCCGGAGAAGGATTGTTCTCTGCGTTCCTCCCAGTCCTTTCGAAGCTGGAAGTCATCCATTGCAAAGATGGCAGTGACGAGTTCGAAGACAGTCAGCGAGACGCCTCCGGTATTGACGTTCTCAAATACCTGGCAGACGGCCTCCTTCGGCGTCGACTTGTCGAGACTGATGACCGGCATCTGGTACTGCTGAGTCGGATTGATAACCTTTGCAAACAATTCTGTGAACTGCTTTACTATTTCGGGATTGTAGTCATGGTAGGCATAGTGGTCGTTCTGCCAGTTCTGCTCCTCCGAAGTCTAGGATAATGTTCAACGGGAACATCTTCAGCTCGAATTCCTTCTCCCGTGTGGTAAGGTCCTTCTCAACCGTTCTGCCGAAATTCGATGTGATTTGTCTGGTTGCAGGCACAGAGATTACAACCTCCTCATCGTCTGCTTTCGGATCAAGAGCCTTTGCAATATCCAGATAGTATAAGCGTTCGATACTTTTTCCCTTGTCCGTCCTCGTGTGAACAGGATTTCGGCTGTAAAGTGCATTGCAAAGAGAAGTCAGTCTCTGCTGACCGTCGAGAATCAGTTCGTCCGGTTCTTTGCCCGGACTCGCCGGTGACCCTTCAATCGGTTTGTGCTTGAAATGAATGCTCTCGTTCCCATACTCGAGGAACATGGCTGCGCCAACAGGAAAGTTATGGATTACGCTCAGAATAAGCGCACGGATTCGTCCGTCATCCCATACCCAGCCGCGCTGAAAGTCCGGAAGCTGGGCTGCGCCGCTGTCGACCTCCTTCATGAGTTCTGTAAGCTGCCTGTCATTTGTCTTCATCTTTCTTTGTTTTCCTTCCTGTTGTGGTGTCTTATTTCATTCTCAAGCCTTTCCAACCGTTCTTCACGGTCAGTCTTTCTGGAAATCTCGCATTCCCAGACAACTATCACGTTCCAGCCGTCTGCTTCCAGCTGCTTCTGCACCTTCCTGTCCCTGGCAACGTTCTGGTCGAATTTCCTCTGCCAGAATTCACGGCTTGTGGACGGTGTAGTTGCATATCTGCATCCCGGATGACGGTGCCAGAAGCAGCCGTGCACGAAAATCACCGTATGGTATTTCGGAAGAACGAGATCCGGTTTTCCGGGATATCTGCTGTCGTTCTTGCGATACCTGTAACCCTTCGAGAACAGGTACTTCCTGACGATTTCCTCCGGCCCGGTGTCCTTCCCATGTATATGCGACATGTTGAGATGCCGCTGTTCCTTCGTCAATACGTCCGACACCGGCATCACCTCCCATGTCACACTTCTCTGAATACCTTTCTGAAGATGAGCTGTGTCATCACTGCATCGAGCTGTTTCGCTGTGCGTTCTGATTCAATCAGTGCTCCGAGTTCGATGTTGCCCTGCTGCCCGTGGTATGACAGGTTTGCCGATGTTATCAGCGTCTGTTTCATGTCCACGGATATGACCTTGGCGTGCAGCGCAGCCATCTTGTCTTCGTCGTTGCTGTAGTCGTATATCTGGAGAAAGCGTCCCTTGTACCGGAGAAGCTTGTCTGCGTCTGGCTGCTTTTCGACATTGTTGATGAAGAACTTGACGAACACGCCTCTCTGGCTCTTGTCGATGATGGTGTCCGTCAGTTCTGCGAAATACGAGGAAAGCGAGTAGCCGGTTATCAGGATGTTCCTTTCTGCTCCCTTGATCATTGACCGGACAACGGTCATCGTTGGCTTGGCATCAATTCTGAACGACGGCGGTGCTGTCACGACAAGCGAGACCTTGTCTGTAGTCTCTGTGTTCATGGCGGCTTGTATCGTGTCTGCGATTTCCTCGCTCTCATCTGCTGACAAGCCCGGATACTGTCTGCGCAGAATATCGGCTGCGTTGTCGGTTCCGTTGGCAGCATCCGCCCTGATGGTGTTCAGAAGTATTTCCCTTTTTAAATCTCCACCTGACACAGTTCGTTCACCAGCTCTCTGAAATACGAGGTCTCTTCGCGTCCGGCAAGAGGAACCACAAGTCCACGGTCAAGCATGCGGTTCCCGTTTTCGCATGCGGTTTCTGAAATCATGCAGCAGGAATGGCAGGCAGCTCCATTCGAGTTCTTGCCGGCCGGGAGCGTGTTCATGCATTCAGGATCGTTCGTGCAGACCAGGGCTTCCTGAAACGCATCCCGCATGAGATTCGTCATCTGGTCTGCCGTACCGAGTTCCACAAGACCCCCGAGAGAGCCTTCCTTGTCGGAGCTTCCCGTATAGAGCAGAATGCCGGCCATCTTGTCTCCGAAGTAGATTCTCTCCCTGATTGCTGATGATGAGTAGCCTGATGACATGGCCATCTGCTTAATGAGCAGATGGGAGAATGTATGCATCAGTACGTAAACGGCGTCACGGCCAGTTTTTATCGTCCAGTCTTTCGACTCGCAGTATTCCCGGTACGAAGCGACGTACTTCTCTGAAATGATATTTACCTGCGGGTTGCTCAGCCATTCCACAAGCGTCTGCCTGTTGAATTCAATGAAGATTCCCTCGCCGTTGACTTCAACAGCTGGGAGCCATCTCTCATCCCCACCTTTTGTCAGGTAAACTATGTTCGGCTGGTTATCCGCATCGGGATCGGGTGAATCAACCCTTGTGAATCCCAGAAGCACACGCACTTCACGCAGCCTCGTTATACGGATAATTCGTTTGAAGTACCAGCTGAAGTATCCTGGCAGTTGGTCTTCCTCGGCTTTGAAGTGCTTTTTGTTGGACTGATAGGTCGGATCATCGTGATGCGTTATGGCTTCATACTCCATCCGCTTGATTTCCGCGAATTCCCTTATGTTGTTCATGCGCCGCTCATAGGCTTCATCGAATTCCTCACGGCTATAGGATGTGAAGAACTTCTCGTATGCCTTGTCGAGACCTTCCTTTTCACCGATTACATCTTTGAGTAGTTCGATGTCCCGGAGGTGCTCGTCTATCAGGTTGTACAGTGGTTTGATCCACGGTGGAATGGATATGGCGCTTCTAGTCACGGCAAAGTAGACGTTCGATGCACCGCGCTGTGACGGGATGACCGGCTTTTCGCAACGTTTAGGTTTGCTGTTCGGTCGGAACGGATGCACGCCGCTGCACGACAACCCCTCGAAGTTCTGCGCCTGCGTGGCACCGCTCATGCTTCTCCTTGCGCCGCAGGAGCATTCCACCCACATGTCTGACAGAGTCGACGTGTTTCCCGTTGAGTACATTCTCAGTCTGCCATTGCAGTCAGTATTCCCGTGATGGACCCACCATCTCCACGGAAAATCGGACATATGTCCTTTTTCGCAGATGGTAATGAAACGTGCCGGGTAAGCTTTCCTTCCGCAGTCCGGGCAGGTCACTCCGTATTTGAGATATTTCTCCAGGTTGAATGATTCACTTGCATCGAAAAGCCGCCCGCATTTGAGGTTTGAGCACACATGCCAGCGAGGGAAGGATTGCACCGGTATGTCATGTGCGGATGAGGTTCTCGGCATGTAGAATGCATCCACGTTCAGGTAGGATGCCAGTCTGCCGTCTATGATCCGCATCCCTTTGTCTTTCCAGTAAGGGATGTCCAGAATGGTGACGGAATCCTTGACCGCATCCACAATGGAGCCGGGGCCGAAGGTTGTGATGATCTGGTTCGGACGAAGCTCGCCAAGTTTGATGTTGTCGTATCCAGCCATATTATTCCTCCGTGTCATAGTAGTACATGTTTGCCGCGCTTTCAACGTCTCGCATTGATCGCAACGTAGGTTTCTCGTCTTCGATATGGGGCTGCTCGTATCCGTTCATGAGCCTGCTGTATTTCTCCGTGCCCACGATGTAGTAGCGGAGAGGTCCGGACTGAGTTGACGCTGCCTTGAGTTTCCACCAATCGATGAACTGGTCGATTTCCTCACCGGCGTCTTTTCTTGCCGATGGCTTGACGATTTTTATCCGGCCAAGGATCATTTCCTTCACAGCAATGATCTGCTCCTGCGTCAGGGAGCCTATCGCTGCGGCATCATCGTTGTTCGCCATTTCCGGATACAGCAGTCTTATCGCAGCAATTATAAGAGCATGCAGCACGCGGTCCCGCGCTCTTGCAGAGAACGGCGTGGCAGTCGTTCCTTCCACAAACCGATAGAGCTGGGAATGGTAGCCAGTGAAGTTCTCGTAATGCGAGAGGTCCCGCGGCCGGTATGCGTTGTACAGCGTCACGACGAGGCCTGGGTGCGCACGTCCGATACGGCTTGTCGCCTGAATGTATTCGGAGTTCTGCTTCGGCTGACCGTCCACGACCATGAGTCCGAGCCTGTCTACATCCATGCCGACCGCAATCATGTTTGTGGCGACAGCTGTATCCAGACAGCCTCGGGATGTGTATGGTACCTCGAGCTGGCTGAGTTTCTCTGGTATCTGCCAAGAATGAATTCTTGAGGTGATTTCCACGTTATTTCCCGCATTGAGGTAACGCAGTTTCGGATTATCGTACTCTTTCTTGATTACATACATGCGCTTCGGAATATCGTCTTGGAGAAGCCTGACCGCACCGCCAAGTTCACGGATACTGTTGAAGTATCCGATCAGGCTGTAATACGGATCTATGACATCCTTCCATTCATCCTGCTGAGACAGGTTATAGACGCCCTGCAGGATGATGGCGTAGGTTCTCAGGAGGGTGGTCTTCAGAGACTGTCCCGGAGCGCAGATGCCGACATACTTTCTGAACGGTTCCTCTTCAACCGGAATCTCCCGTATGAAGAAGCTGTCTCCAATCTCAAAGCCATTCGGAGGGAACTGCGTTGTATTCTTCCTTGCGTACAGGCTCTTTGCCTGGTTGTCTGCGTTCTTGATCGTCGCAGTGGAGACCACATACTTGGGCTTGATGCCGTCGTGCGTACACATGTCCTCAATGATGGTTTCATACGCACCGTAGACCGTGCCAAGCGGTCCTGTGATCAGATGCAATTCGTCCTGGATGATCAGTTCCGGTGGAAGGAATGGCTTCGCCGATGTAATGGTCGCTGCCTCCAGCTTGTCCGTCTTTCTGTGCTTCGGATGCTTCGCTCCGATTGCGATGTAGCCATCCCGGCTGCACTTGCGGTCAACGCGGCCGAACAAGGTGTTCGTGTTCACATCCCACGGAAGCCTTGCGAACTTATCGACCGTTGACAGAATGATGGTCGGGCACTTCGCATAGATTTCCTCGTCTACAAGATAGACCGGAATGGAAACACGTTCTCCCTGATTCTTGTATTTGTAGAACATGCAGTGTTCGTCCGAGCAGTGAATCTCCACTGATTTTTTATCCGTATCGATATCAAACTCATCTTTTGTGAGTGGTTTCCCGCAGAACGGACAGGTGAGGAGCTGCCTGTAAATCAGATTCTTTTGATTCCGCGCCTCGTAAGGCTTGTTCGACTTCTCTACAAGGTCATCAAATCTGTTCGGAGTCACACCTCCGCCCACCCAGAACCCAATGCTGATAGGCTCCGTGCCGTACTTCGGATAATTCTTCCGTCTTACAAGTTCGGCGGCTACTACCATCTTGGTGATGCGGTCCCGCTGCTGTGTTGTCAGCAGACGGAGCGTGTAGCGGAGGATGACGGTCACACCGCCGTCCCGGTTGTATTTGTCATCATCAGAGGTCCTCAGCCGCCTGTTTGCGATGGTGAAAGCCATGAGTCCGAGGTAGGCTTCCGTCTTTCCACCACCGGTCGGGAAATAGAGCAGGTCGACGATTTCCCGTTCCGGATCTCCCGGATGTACGATTCCCTTGAGGTTCATCAGGATGAACGCAATCTGGAACGGTCTCCAGGCGAACTCGTTCTCAGGTTTTCTCGGATTAACAAAGTCCTTGAAGTTGCATTCGATTCCCTGCCCATGCTTCTTTGCGTAATTCTTGATGCTGTTCTGCATGTAGATCACGATGTTCATGAAGCTGAACGCCTCGAAGGAGATGTCATCCGTCTCGATGATGCGGATGCCTTCGCGGATTCTGCGAAGGGCATCCTGGCAGTGATCAATGACGGTGTTTCCGACCTTCTCTGCGAACTTCGGATCGTTCATTCTGGAACTGCCAGCCAGAGTGTCATTGATCCACTTCTCGTACGAGTCGGCGAGGGTGTTCAGCTTCTGTATGGTCTCTGCCTTCTTAGCCTTTGCCGCCATCTGCCAGGTTGAGAAATATGTGGACGAAAAGCCTTTGAGGGCGGCACTGACACCGGGATATTCGTACTCAGGGATGAAGGCGGCTTCCACATAATCCGTGCGTCCGCTTTCAGTCTTTCCCCATACGGCGGCGCAGCCTCTGCCACGTCCCATGATTGGTCGCTGCTCGAAATAGAACTCGTCAGCGGAAAGAACGTCCCTGCAGATGTGCTCAGCGATGAATACTGTGGAACCGTCCTCTGCGTGTGCCTTGAGCCCGACCTGGAACATGAGTCCCTCGACATCGCTGGACGGATTGCTCCGCTTGTTCACGACATAGGCAGTGACGAGGGAGTATCCGTTCTTCAACGGAATACGGGATACATGAATGTGTACGTTAGAATCCTTTTCAAGCGAGTAGTCCTTTGCGCGTCCGAAGTCGCTGAACTTCACATGGACGGTTTCGCTCTCGGGGATCCTCTTGTAGATTGGGCGACTGCGTTCCTTCTCTTCCTTGTCGATGTACTTTTCAGATGACTTCACATAGTCGCCCCATGTCACATCCAGACAGATGCCGTCGAGGCTGCTTTCCACGTAGAAGCTGATGCCGATGGATGACGGCAGCTGGAATTTAGTGGTGGAAATCGGCTCGTTGTCGTCATCTTCGCCGGCTGTGAAGTCCTCGTTCTTTTCGTAGTCGATGTCAGCTTCGATTTCCTGCTCGTTCTCATCCGTCGCGTTCTCGTCACGCTGTGGCTCAAGCATGCCGACAATGTAGGCGTAGCGCGGATTCTCATTCAGCACTTCCTCGGTTTCAAGGGGACCTATCAGGTCGGTTCTGATTGCATCTATGATTTTCTGCCGCACCTCGGCATACTTGAATTTGTCAGGCATTAGTCCTCCTCCTTTATCGGATGCGCTGTTCCGAGCGTGTACTTACAGGTGTTTCCGGGATGAATGTTGTCATCTGAAATCAGACGGTACTCCCAGGTCTTGTGATCGGGATCGGCCGTTGTGGCGAAGGTGCACCAGCGAATGCCTTCGCGTGCCTTGGAGACAACCTCCTCATTATTCACTTCGTTGAGCGCCTTGACCTCGACCATGTATTTGCCGGTCGTCGTCTCCACGAGGAAGTCCGGGTTGTACTGCTGACCGGCCTTCCAGAACAGGCCGAGCTGGTTGAGCGGCGGCTTGATCCAGCGTATTACATCCGGATCCTCCTCGAGAATGATGGAGAACTGCCGCTCCGTGTCACTGTCAAAGGCGCTGGCCGGATAGTACGACTTTTTGTATCCCGTGAAGAGATACTTCTTGATGTTGCTCTTGTCCGTGAACGGCTTGTCGTAGCGTACCTGACCGTCTTTCTTCACATTCTTCACGAACTTGCGGAATACGATGAGGTCCTTCTGGACGATGTGGACGTCCTGCGTCTTTCTGTCCATGTATGCGTAGATCTGTTTTTTTATATCATTCACGATCAGTCCAGCGTAGCGGCGGACGATTTTCTTCTTTTCCTCATCATCACCGGGTATCTGGCTGAGATACTGTTCCACGACGTCGATTATGAAGTCGGCGTCATCGTAGGAAAGCTCACTGATGGAGTCGAGCAGCATGCACGCCAGAGTGTTCCGCGCATCCTCGACCTCGAGAGCCTGCGCGTCCACGACAGTGAGAAGGTGCTGGTTAATCGCGTCGAACCGCTCAATTTTCGCCGTGGCGATTTCAAAATCCTGTATGGTGCGCTTCACTTCGAACCGGTTGAACTTCACCTCGGATGTGGTCTGCACGAGGATCTTCGGCACGGAGATGGCTTTCTCCGAATACTCGGTTACCGTCTTCGTGAACTCTTCCTGCGTCATTGGACGTTTGCTGCCTGCCTTGTTTCCTAGTGCGGGCGTTGTGGCAGTATCCGGAGCCGTTGTGGCAGCCGGGGTTTCCCCGGTCTGCATGACTTCCGGCGCTACGTCAAAAAGACTCAGCTGGTTCGGATCGTCGGACTTCCTATTCTTCAGCTGTGAAGCCATGAAGTTCTTCACATAGGCCTGATAGATTTCAAGCTGTGTCTGCGGATTGCGCACCTGGTCGAAGGATTTGATTCCGGCTGACGTGATCGCCTCGTCGACGAACGAGAGCTGTCCCTCCTCGAAGGTGCTCGATACGTCCACGGACTCCGAATCCTCAACACCGGACTTGTCCAGATCACGATAGCGGAAGATGTCACTGTTCCTGATTTCATCAACAAGCTCCCGGTAGTGGTCGTGCGCCACGATATCGAGCGCGTCCAGGTCCTCGTTGCCGGTCTGCTCACCGAACGGGAGACGCAGGCCGCGCCCGATGGTCTGCATGGCAAGGATGTCGCTCTTAGCGGCGTTGAGCGGGATGATGGTGAACAGATTGTTGACATCCCAGCCTTCCTTCAGCTTGTAGACGTGCAGAACGATTTCTATCGGGTTCGCCGCGCTCTCGATGGAGAGAAGCAGACGGACGTTCTCCTCGGATTCCTCGCCGGTCTGCTTGGAATGGATCTCAATGACCCTGCCCTTGTATTTTCCGTTCATGAAGTCGTCGTTGTCTATCAGGGCGCGGATCTTCTTTGCGTGATCCGTGTCTTTGCAGGCTATAAGTACGATCGGTTTCACATAGTCGAGTTCATTGTTGGCGCAGTATTCCCGCAGGACGGTCTTCCGGTGCTCGTGCAGGGCGAGTCCGTCACGAATCTTCATCTCCTCGATGTCGCCCTGGCTGTATCCGGCGATATTGGAGCGTCCCATGACGACGGGAATCTTCAGATACCCTTCGGCAGCTCCGCGCGCCACGTCATACGAGTAGATGACGTTTGACGGAGACTTCGGCGTGGCCGTGAATTCCAGTCCGAGAATCGGCCGCAGATAGTTGATGGCTTTCATTGATGCCGGCGCATAGTAATGGTGTGCCTCGTCCATGCAGATGACAAGGTCGTCGAACCGCGCCAGCACATCTGCGAAAGATGCACCGAGCGTCTCCTTGAACTTGTGGAAGTTGAACTGCGTGTCGGTCTTGCTGTTGAAGATCTTTCCGATGTTAAAGATGAAAATCTGTATCTCTGACATTTGATCAACAAACAGAGAGCCCTGCTCGTACCTGACCGGATACTGATCGTAAGTCTCTCCATCCCAGACGCGCGGTCTGCCCATCTCAGCCTCAAGTCCCTTGAATATGTACTTCGGGTGTGCCGGATTGGACTCCTTGCGTAGCTTGTCGTAGATGGTATTTCCAGGTGCAAGAATAAAGAAATGCTTGTAACCCTTTGTCTTATACAGATAATAGATGCAGGCTCCCATCAGGCGCGTCTTGCCGATGCCGGTGGCCATGGCGTAGCAGAAAGACGGGAAGTCGAACTTCGTTCTGACCTTCCGGTTGTTCTCGCTGTATTTGGACGCGGCGGCCTCCACGGTCGCCTTGTCGTCGCGCTTATAATCGCAGTGCGTGCTGATGGCGTCGAGATAAGAGAGAGCTTCCTCCTGCGGCGTTCTCAGGCTCATGGCGTATTTGATTTTCGATACCATTCCTGACATTTACCGCACCTCGCTTTCGAAATTGCACTTGTCCAGCAGATCCTTCGGGATCTTCTTCACTTCGATGTTGTCCGGCAGCATCATGTCGGACTGAATCTTCGTCGCATAGATCAGAAGAGACTGTCCCTCGTCCAGGTGCTGCGACAGGGAGCGGATGTACTCCGCGTTGACGAACTCCGTGGTCACATGGATGAACCGCTTCTCCGAGGAATGACCGTGGAAGACGTCCTGCGGCTTGTACTTGAAGCCCTCGATCTTGCAGATCGCCTCGCACAGCATCTCGAACGTGTAGGTCGGGTTGATCTGGTAGACGGGGAGCTTGTCGTTCTTCACGAGCAGACTCGGCGCAAGCTCGTAGAAGTGGTATCCGCCACCACCCTGCCAGTTAACCTTCTGTGAGATACCAGTCTTATCTCCGTTTATGACATTATCCATACGAACCTTACAAAGAGTGTAGGCATGATCGCCCATCTCAATTCCTATCCATCTACGGCTCATTTTGTGCGCCGTTGCAGTAGTAGAACCGCTTCCCAAAAACGAATCAAGCACCCAGTCATTTTTATCGGAGAAGTAACGTATAATCATTTCGATTAACGCTTCTGGCTTTTTCCCGCTTCTAAATTCGACACCTCCTTCGTGTCGGCAATTTCCAAAACTTCCTGCAAGGTCATAAAAGCCACCAATGGGTTTCTTTCGTTCTATTATTTCAGACTCCAACTTGTCTATCGGCACGCCTTGATAGTATTTCCCCTTAGTTGCTCCTTGCCTTTTGGGTCCTGTAAAATAACGGTAATCGTACCTATCATCACCAATTCCATAAACCTTATAAAGAACACCATATCCATCTTCTTCATAACGACCATTGATGTAATCTCTGAAAAATCTTCCAGATGAATTGCCGTCCAAAATCGTCCCTGTTGCCCAAATCTCTTTTAAGCCATATTCATCACCTTCGGCTTTTTTTATTATCTTGTATTCGCTCTTATCGAAAACTGTGACCTTTTTACCACCTAATGTGATTTCTTTTCCTGTGCCAAGTTCTTCTATTGCGTAGATGAACTTGGCATACCCAACCTCGTCATAATCAAAATTAGGAGTTGCCTCAGAAGACTTCCGATATACAAGCACTTGCTCAATTTCTTTATGGAAATCCATGTCGGACTTTAACGTCTTATCTGGATAACGAACACGGATATAAAGGCTCGTGAGATAGTTCGACCTTCCAAAAATCTCGTCGAGCACCACCTTCAAATAATGACTTTCAGAGTCATCAATATGGCAGCAGAGAAATCCATCATCTGCCAGCAGACTATGCAGAAGCAGGAGTCTTTTTCTCATTAGTGAAAGCCATATGCTGTGCTCTACATCATCGTCATAATATTCAAACGCACTACCTGTGTTATATGGTGGATCGATATAAATGCACTTAATCTTTCCGACAAAATCCTGCTGCAGTGCCTGGAGCGCAATCAGGTTGTCGCCGTGGATCAGCATGTTCTCGCTGCCCGGATCGCCGTAGGATTTCTCCGTGTCCTCAAGGAGAATGCGCGGTTCGACCGGCTTTTCCTCATCGTATTTGCCGACCCAGGTCAGCTCGAGTTTTCCTTTTTTATGCATGGCTGTATCTCCTAAAACTTCAGTACGACGCTGATTAGAAGGATGGGATTGTCGGCCTCAAGGCTGGCGTTGAACTCCCTGATTTCCCGTTCGGCCTCGGTTCTGAACCGGGTGTCCCGTTCGTGGAAAGACGCCTGGAACTCCTCGAGCTTCTTCTGCTTCTGATCCGCCTTTTTCCTGATGTCTATCTTTTCGTAGAAATTGTTCGAGGCTCTTTCCTGTTCGCGGAGTTCCTCGATTTCCGCATTCATCTCCTGGTACTGCACGACGAGCTGCTCGTTCTGGATGCGTATCCAGTTTTCAATCTTGCGCCGGTTGTATTCCCGCAGCGGTTCCGTCTGCTTTTCCAGCCTGTCAAGCATCTCGTCGATGAGGTTCTGATAGGTTTTCTGAAATAGTGCGGTTTCTTCGTCCGTCGGTGCGAAGTACCGAACGGTGGAGTCGTCGATTTTCTCCAGTTCCGGCACGAGGTCGTCCTCCTCGAGGTCGACATACCTGCCTTCGTGGTCGCACATAAGAAGCACAGGGAAGAGGATATCAGCGTTGTTGCACATCGCGCCAAGGAACAGGTATCCGTGTGCGCCAATGTTTTGTTCGCCCCAGCCGTCGACTTTCCAGTACTGGACGTCCCCGAACACCTTCGGCTGCACGACTTTGCTCCAGTAGTCGACCTGCTGCAGGTAGCGGTCTATGTCCTTCTTCGTGCCCTCGAGTGCCTGCTTCTTTGCGCCGCTGCTTTCCGTGACCAGAATGTCGCGAAGCTTCTGCGTCTTCTTATCACGCTTCGCATCCAACTTTCTGTTCAGCTTGTTGAACTCTTTCTTGAATTCAGCAGCTGTGTTGCATCGCTGATAGATGTCCAGCACCGTCTTCTCGAAGCTCGTACCGGATTCCAGAGCTCCGATTGCAATGTCGGAGGCTCCGAACACACCCTCGAACAGTTCGAACTTCTTAGAAAGTATCTCGTAGACGCGCTTGTCCGCTTCGTTCTGCGTATTCAGCAGGTTGATTGCGACCACGTCGTTCTGCTGCCCGTAGCGGTGGCAGCGGCCGATTCGCTGCTCGATCTTCATCGGGTTCCACGGCAGGTCGTAGTTGATAACTGTGTTGCAGAACTGCAGGTTCAAACCTTCCGAGCCGGCGTCGGTGCATATGAGTATCTTCGCGTTCTCCCAGAAGTAGTCGACGATTGCGTGCTTGTATTCGACGCTTCTTCCGTAGTTCGCGTTTCCGTAGTTCTTCGCCTGCCACGCCTGGTATATTTCCTTCGACATAGCATCGTCGAATCCTCCGTTGAACAGGATGATGTCTTCCTCACCATACCCGGATTTCCTGAGTTCTTCGGCGATGTATTTCTGTGTCCGTTTCGACTCAGTGAACACAACGGCTTTCTGCGCTATGCCGTGGTCGTGCTGGTAGGAAGATCCGATTTCAAGCGCCTGTTTGAGTGCGGTGACCTTCGAGTTCGTCTTTATGCGCTTCGCCACGTCGATGATGGCGTTGACCTCGTCCAGCTCCTCCTGGATGTATGCCTTTTGTGTGGCGGTGTCTTCGTCCTCGGTTTCCTCGAAGCCGGATTCGTCGATTTCATCCTCGACGAAGCTCCAAAAGAGGTCGAAGCCCTCCTGCGCGTCCTCCGACTTCGTGCCTTCATACAGCTTTTCGAGCCGCTTCTTCAGCACCTCGAATGTCTCTATCAGGGCAAAGCTGGATGAAGCCATGAGCTTGCGGATGACAAGGATGATCAGCGCCCGGTTGGATGTCGGTATCGAATACAGGACATCCCTTTTCAGGAACAGGTTCACACGCTCGTAGAGTTCAATCTCATCCCGCGACAGTTCGAAATCCACGGTCTTGCAGATGCGCTTCACGAAGTGCATGTATCCCGCCACGTCTTTTCGCAGCGTCCTGTACAGAACGGGAGTGAGCTCCCGCTTCAGGCCGTCGTAGTCTTCATCCTTCATGTACCGCTGGCGGAACACCTTCTCCGAGCCGAAGATTCTCGGATCGATGAAGGAGACCAGACCGTACAGATCCATAAGCGAGTTTTGCAGCGGCGTGGCTGTCAGAAGGATCTTCGATATCCCGCCGGAAAGCCCGAACAGCCGTTTCGCGCGTTTCGTGCCGTTCAGGTTGCGCAGGTTGTGTGCCTCATCGATGATGAGGAAGTCCCATTTCACATCCGGGAAGCGTTTCATCAGCTTCCCCGAATAGTCGTAGGATGTGATGACGATCCGGACGCTCTGCCTGTCGGCGAGTTTCCTGTGCCAGTCGTCCGCGTCATGCTCGACTGTGAGCCTGTCCAGGATCACGGGTTTCAGGTCGAACTTCTCCTCAAGTTCCAGTTCCCATTGCTTGCGCAGGGATGCGGGGAGCGCGATCAGCACCGTTTTTGCTCCGGATTCGAGCATGTAGCGCAGGACGAGTCCGGCTTCGATTGTCTTTCCGAGTCCGACCTCGTCGGCAAGCACCATGCCGCCTGTCTTCATGGCGTCGATTGCGGCGCAGAAGGCGTTGATCTGGTGCGGGTTCGGATCGATATGGGACTCGTTCGCAAGGAGGAAGTGGAACGGCGACTTCTCCAGTTCCATGCGCTTGAACCTGCCGTACTGTTCGAGGAGCAGGTTTCCGTTTTCACTGTTGTCCACCCGCATCCTCCTTGTGAAGTTGTGCGAAAATGCCCTCTGCAATTCCTCTTGCCATCAGGGGTGGCACTGCGTTGCCGATCTGCACGAACTGTGATGTGCGCGGTCCCTCGAAGTAGTAGCTGTCCGGAAAGGACTGTATGCGCGCCGCCTCACGCACGGTGATGGAACGGTGCTGTCTGATGTCCGGGTGGATGAAGTAGTGGCCGTCCTTGGACAGGTGCGCCAGTATCGTGTGGCAGCAGTGTTCGTCTCCCTCGACGACCTTGAATCGGTCGGTGAAGGAGTGGCGGTTCTTGTGCGTCTTCAGTTCCTCGGGCAGGTCGTTGTAGTTGAGGCGCTTGTGCCCTTCATTCCAGAGCTCTATGGCTCTTTCGTATATCTTTATGTCGCGGTCAATGTTCGGCCGACAGTTCTGCAGGGTCAGGACATCGTCCTTCGTGCGGATGCCGGTTTCGGTCACGTAGAGGCTCGGCTTTTTCTTCGAGTATGTGTTGTTGCTTTCACCGGGATGGAGTTCCGGAAGGTCAGTAAACAGGTCGTTCACCACAGCTAAGGACTTTTTAACTACGAAGTCCGGGTATGCCAGGTCACTGTTCTTGAGCCATCCAACGATAATCATTCTCCTCCGGTTCTGAAGCACTCCGAAATCCTGCGCATTCTGCTCATGGCACTCGATTTTGTATCCGACACGCCTGAGGTACTTCTGCAGGTTCTTCCAGATGACGCCACCCTGAGCGGATTCAATGCCGGTCACATTCTCGAAGACGAACATGCGTGGCTGGTATTTCTTGAGAAATCGTGCGTAGAGCTTATAGAGGTAGTTGCGCGGGTCTTCCTCCATAGGAGTCTCCATATGGCTGGTCTGAGCTCTTCCGACGAGGGAATAAGCCTGGCACGGCGGACCGCCGACGACTACATCTATCTTCTCGATGCCACGTATCTTCATGATGCCGTCGATGGTCTTGAAGACGGCGGGCAGCGTTTCGTCAGACAGCGTCTCGTTGATGACGGTCTTTGTGACGGAGGCGGGAATCTGCTTCATGAACTCGTCGCGGCTGACCGTTCCGGAGAGGTATTTCCTGTAGAGGGCGAGGTTGCCTGTGTTCTTCAGATAGTAGTATGCGCTGCGGGTTTCAAGCGTCTTCGCGGCGTACTCGTTCATCTCGACGTGCGCTACCGGCCGGAAGCCTGCCTGGAGGAATCCTTCGGACAGGCCTCCGGCTCCCGCGAAGAGGTCTATGAAATTGTAGGTGCTCTGCTTATCCGCCTGTGCCATACTTCTTCCTCACAATCTTCACCTCTTAACAGCATACGGCATGGACGCTCAGTCCACCCGGCTCATGGACGCGCCTCTGTGTGACGTTCCATGGTTCCGCCTGGCGACGGTTCCTGTTTCCAATGTTTCCTCTTCTTCCTGTACGGTTTCCGCGATATCGTTCAGATCAACGTCAAGCGTGTCGCATATGCGGAGGAGCACATCGGTCGTGACATTCTCATCCTTGCCGAGCTTGGCGAGAGAGGATGAGCTGATTCCTGCGTCCTTGCGGAGGTCAGTGCGCTTCATGTCCCTGTCTATCAGCAGTTTCCGCAGTTTCTTGCAGCTCATTTTCCTTTTCATTTGCTTTCCTCTTTGTTCCACGACTCTCCATACAGCTCGGAATTGTTATCGGAGAGCTTCAGCACCATGTTGTCGGCCAGTATCCTCCGTGTGCCCTTCGGGTAGGAGTCCTGCTTGTCAAAGGCGATGAACACCTGCTTGTCTGTTCCCGCATATATCTTCATGATGCCGTCGATGGCTCCGTCGCTGATGTTCTTCGGGATCAGCGAGTCGTGTGCTATGGCGGGAAGCACCATCAGATACAGAACGGCAAGGTTGTACAGTACCATGCCCTTGTAGTTCGTGCCGGTTCCCGTGTCGTCCGGCGTTTCAAACGTATAGCTGTTGTAGCTGTTGAGATGCAGCCGCGGAGCCTTGCGGGCGTCCGTATACAGGGAGTCGTTGAAGTGCTTCATCTTCACGTTGACGTCACGCTCTATATCCGCAAGGATGCTTGTTATCGCCGATTTTGAGCGTGTCAACCGCATGCTTCTTCGCGTCCTGCAGATCCTGCTGCGTCAGCCGGGCATCGTTCTGTGCCTTGAGCGCGTCGATTCTTCCCTTGAGTTCGGAATGCCGGTCGAGGAACTCCTTCGACACGTTCCCGACGAATCCGAGCTCCTTTATCTGATTCCGTACCTTCTGCAGCTACTCCTGCAGAGCGGAAATGAACTGCGCCCCGATTGTTGGACGCTGTTTATTAGGATACAGGCTCAGACCACGGTGGACGCTCTCCGGAATTCCTCCGGGGCGTGTCCACCGAGTCGTATCTGGCGTCGTTTGGTGTTCCAGTGGATGATGTAGTCGTCGAGCTCGGCCTTGAACCGCTCGTACGAGTCGAATTCGCGGTCGCGGTAGAACTCGTCCTTGAGATGGCCGAACACCTGTTCGGTGGCGGCGTTGTCCAGGCAGTTGCCCTTGCGGCTCATCGACTGCCGTATGCCCAGTTCCCCGAGCCGTTCGCGCCACCACGGGTGCTGGTACTGCCATCCCATGTCGCCGTTAAACCGACATCGGTTTAACTCGGATTAAGCCGGGTTTGTTGTTAAGCCGGGGAACGGTTCGGGGTCTTGGTGGCTGG
>ERZ837380.641-NODE-641-length-50850-cov-8.508613_pt1 | contig 50850 bp, 40 predicted proteins | sample MGYA00519685_ERZ837380 | MGnify/ENA primary metagenome ERZ837380 (study PRJEB31850, sample SAMEA3708817) | human gut metagenome | biome: human gut; feature: human-associated habitat; material: faeces | place: China | collected 2014 ...
TCATCTGGTGCTTGTCAAAGTTTCGTTGTTTAATTTACAAGGTGCACGCTCCATTCGCGGAACAGGTGTTATCTTAGCACCTACCGCCCCTTTTGTCAACACCTTTTTTCACTTTTTTCAAATTATTTTTTCAGAGCCAGATAGAGACAAATCCATCCATAGATGTTATAATAGAAAAACCGTTTCATTTTGGAGGTATTTCCCTTGGATTTCCAACATATTGAGGCAACTTTTGGGAAGCTGGAGCACCGTTCGCTCTCGTTTTCGAAAGGTCTTAATATTATAGAAGCGCCGAACGAGTCCGGCAAGTCGACGCTGCTCGCGTTTCTTCGCGTGATGCTCTACGGCTTTCCGCCGCGGGAACGTGGGGCGATGGCAGATAAGAACCGCTACGCTCCCTGGTCGCTCTCGCCGATGCGCGGCACGCTGGCGCTCACATGTCAAAAGGGCGACATCACTTTGCAGCGCGACACCGCGCGCGCGAACAGTCCCATGGGGCGCTTTTCCGCCGTCTACACCGGCAGCGGCGAAGCGGTCGACGGTCTGACCGCCGCTGACTGCGGCGAAACGCTGCTCGGCGTCCCGTGCGAGGTCTACGAGCGCAGCGCGTTCATCCGCCAGAGCAGCCTGACGGTCGACGCGAGCGCCGAGCTTGAGCGCCGCATCGCCGCGCTCATCACCACGGGCGAAGAGGGTCAGTCGTTCAGTGAAGCGTCCGCCGCACTCAAAAAGCAGCTCAACGCCCGCAAATACAACAAGTCCGGCCGCATCCCCGCGCTCGAGGCCGAGATCAGCGCACAGGAGCGCGCGCTCGAGGAACTGTCGCAGCTCACGCGCAGCAAGCGCAAGGCCGAGGAAGCCCTCGCCTCATTCGATGCCGAGGAAGCCTCGCTGCGCGAACAGCTCCGCGCGCACGATCTCTGCGATGCGCAGGACGCCCGCCGCGCCGCCGCAGAAGCGCGGCAGGCATGGCAGAGTACCGAAAGCAAAGCCGAACATCTTCGCCGCGCGCTGATTGAACAGAATGTGCCCGCGCGCGACGCGCTGGAGCAGGGCCGCGCAAGGCTCAACGCACTCTCTTCTTTGAAGGCCGAGGCCGCGGACGCGCAGAAGCGCTGTGATGACGCCGAAGCTGCTCTGTCTGATTTTGACGTAAGACCCGCCGAGCGCCCGCGCTCACTATTACCTTATATAATAGTAAGTGCCGTGCTATTGCTGCTCTTTATATTTGTTTCCGCATTGCCCAGCCCTGTCGCTCTGGCCGGGTGCATCGTCTCCGGTGCTGCGCTGGCTGTACTTCTTGTCTTAAACTGGAACAACACACGCAAAGTTCGCACCGCACATGAGGAAAAGCGCGGCACCTTGGAGCAAGCCCTGCGCGATGCGCGTTCCGACGCCGCCGCACAGCAAAAGCTGTATGATTCCGCCGCGCGCGAGCTGCTCGTGCTCATCCCCGCGGGCGACATCTCCCGCGTTGGCGCATATCTCGACGCCGCGCTGCAAAAATACGCCGAGCTGGACGCCCTGACGCGCGAGGCGCGCGACCTGTCGCTGCGCTGCGAGCTGCTTTCCGCCCGCGCGCCGAAGGGTGACGTTCCCGACGAGCCAGTTGTGCGCCCCGCACGCTCCCGTGCGGAGCTGCAAACTGCGCTCGACGCGCTCGCACGGTGCCGCCGTGAAGCGCAGAGCACCTTTGACTACACCTCCGGCCGCTGCCGCGCCATCGGCGACGCCGCCGAGCTTGAAGCCGCACTCACGCAGAAGCGCGACGAGCTTGCACAAAAACAAGCGGAATACGACGCCATCGCCCTCGCGATGGAATCGCTGCAAAGCGCGAACACCGCACTGCAAAACCGCTTTTCTCCCGCGCTCAGCCGCCGCGCCGGCGAGCTTTTCTCCCGCCTGACGGGCGGCAAATACGAAAGCGTCCTGCTTGACCGCACGTTTTCCGCGCAGGCGGGCGAAACGGGCGAGAGCGTTTCCCATGACGCACAGCTTTTGAGCCTCGGCACGCTCGACCAGCTGTATCTTGCCGTGCGCCTCGCCATCTGCGAAAGCGCCCTGCCCGCGGACGATCCCCCGCCCATCGTGCTCGACGACGCACTTGTCCGCTTCGACGACGAGCGCTGCCGCGCCGCGCTCGAGCTTTTATTAGAGGAAAGCAAATCCCGTCAAATTCTGCTTTTCACCTGCCAGCACCGCGAGAGCGCGTATCTCTCCGGCCGCGACGGCGTCACATTCCTGTCCCTATAATCCCAAATCGATAAAGGAGAAATTGAATGACCACACTGCAAGCCCTTCCCCTGCCTTCCAACTTCGAAGACATCTGTGAGCTGTTTTTGCTCTACATCGCGTACAGCACCCTCGGCTGGTGCGGCGAGATGCTCTACTGCTCCATCCCCAAGGGTCACATCTGCGAAAAGAGAGGCTTCCTCAACGGCTTCCTCTGCCCCATTTACGGCCACGGCGCGCTGCTCGTGCTGTATCTTCTGCACGGCGGCTTCCAGAATCCGGTGCTCACGTTCATCTTCGGTGCGATCGTCACGTCGATCCTTGAATACTTCACGAGCTGGATCATGGAAAAGCTCTTCCACATGCGCTGGTGGGACTACTCTCATTATAAATTCCAGATCAATGGCCGTGTGTGCCTTCTGAACTCCACGTGCTTTGGCCTTGCGTGCGTGCTGCTGTGCCACCTTGTCCAGCCCTGGCTGTGGGAGCGCATCGTGAATCTCGGCTCTACCATCACCGTGCCGCTTGCGTCCTTCATCTTCGGCATCTATCTGATGGACACCGTGCTCTCCATCCGCAGCGCCATCCAGCTCAGCGCCCAGATGGGCAAGCTGCGCGAGCTGCAATCCGAGCTCAAGGACTATGTCGCCGAAAAGCGTGAGGAGAGCCAGGAGCGCAAGGCCGAGCGCCGTGCCGAGGTACGCGAGCGCGCCCGTATGCTGCGTGACGGCGCGGATATCTTCGAGCGCCGCCTGCTCCACTCCCACCCCGACATCCGCAAGTCGCGTGAAGACCTGCTCACCGCGATCCGCGCCCGCCTGAACGAGAGCGAGACCGAGGCCAAGAAAGCTGCCGACGAGCTCTTCGGCGATGAGCGCAAGGCGTAATTTGCCAAGCCGCGCGAGGTTGACTTCCGCGCGCAAACGGTATAAACTAAGCGCGCCGCTGGCCCACCGGCGGCACACCACGCAGCAAAGGAGAATACTGATCTATGAGCGAATGCACCCATAATTGCTCTACCTGCGGCGAGAGCTGCGCTGAGCGCGCAACGCCGCAATCCTTGCGCAAAGCGCCGCACCCCGAAAGCCACATCGGCAAGGTGTTCGGCGTTGTGTCCGGCAAGGGCGGCGTCGGCAAGTCCATGGTCACGAGCCAGCTCGCCGTCACGCTGCACCGCCGCGGTTACAAGGTCGGCGTCATGGACGCCGATATCACCGGTCCCTCCATCCCGCAGGCCTTCGGCGTGCACGACAAGGCCGTCGGCACGCAGACCGCGCTCTACCCCTGCGTCAGCCACAGCGGCATCGAGGTCATGTCCATCAACCTGCTTTTGGAGGATGAGACCGATCCCGTCATCTGGCGCGGCCCCGTCATCGGCGGTGTCGTCCAGCAGTTCTGGACGGATGTCGCCTGGGATGTGGACTATCTGTTCGTCGATATGCCCCCCGGCACGGGCGACGTGCCGCTGAGCGTCTTCCAGTCCATCGCGCTCGACGGCATCATCGTCGTCACCTCCCCGCAGGAGCTTGTCTCCATGGTCGTGGAGAAGGCCGTGAAGATGGCTGAAAAGATGGACGTGCCCATCGTCGGCGTCGTGGAGAACATGAGCTATGTCGCCTGCCCCGACTGCGGCAAAAAGATCTATCTCTTCGGCGAGGGCAAGAGCGAAGAGGCCGCAAAGCGTCACAATCTTCCCCTGCTCGCCCAGATGCCCATCGACCCGAAGCTCGCCGCCCTTGTGGACGCGGGCAAGATCGAAGAGTTCGAGGGCACATGGCTGAACGCCGCCGCCGATGCGCTCGAAAAGACGCACAAGCGCGCCGAATAACTTGAGCATTGACAAAAAATCGCACCTCGTTCGAGGTGCGATTTTTTATGTTCTGTTTGTGGCTCAGTCGTTGGAATAGTTGTCGAAGTAGCCCTGAATGTAAACGATGGGCGTGCCCTTGTCGCCGCTGCCGCTCGTCAGGTCGCAGAGCGAGCCGATCAGGTCGGTCAGGCGGCGGGGCGTCGTGCCCTCGGACACCATATTGCCGACCAGGCTCTCGCTGGTCTTCTCGCGGATGCGCTCTTCGATGGCTTCCTTCAGCGCCTCGCCCTTGAGATCGCCGAAGTCATTGTCAGCGAGGTACTTGAGCTTCAGCTCGTTCGGCGTGCCGACAAGGCCCTTGGTGTAGCCGGGGGAGACGACGGGGTCAGCGAGCTCCCAGATCTTGCCGACGGGGTCTTTGAACGCACCGTCGCCGTAGACCATGGCCTCGATGTGCTTGCCGCTGGCCTTGCTGAGGCGTTCGCCCAGCTCCTCGGCGACCGCCATGCAGTCGCGCGGGAAGAGCTTGACGGTCTCCTCGGTCGCCTTGTTGGAGCCGAGCAGTCCGTATTCGGCGTTGTAGCCGCTGCCGTCGACGCTCTTATTGAGCAGATCGTCGAGGCCGAGCACCACGCGGGCGCCAGCGGCCTTGAGCAGGCGCTTGCTGCGCGCGCGGGTGTGGATGTCGCAGGTGATGACGGCGTCGGTGTAGTTGCACAGCGTCTGCACGCGATTGCCGAAGATGACCTCGACCTCAGCGCCGGCGTCGGTGATGATGCCGGAGTAGAAGTCGATGTAGTCGACGCCCGTGAACGGGTGCACCGCCGCGCCGAATTTCTCGCGGAATTGTTCGAGCGTCAGAACATCGCTGTACGGGTCGACGCCCGCCTCGTCGAGCTTGTCCCAGTCGACAAGGCCGTTGCCCACCTCGTCAGAGGGGTAGGAGAGCAGCAGCACGATCTTCTTGCAGCCCATCGCCATGCCGCGCAGCAGCAGAGAGAAACGGTTGCGGCTCAGGATGGGGAACGCGACGCCCACGGTGCCGCCGCCGGTCTTTTCGCGCACGTCTTTGGCGATCTGGTCGAGCGTTGCGTAGTTGCCCTGCGCACGTGCCACGACGGATTCCGTCACGGCGACGACATCGCGGTCGCGCGGCTCGATACCCGCTTCCTTCCACGCTTCCATCACGGAAGCGGCAGCGACCTCAGCAATGTTATCTCCCTCGCGGATAATGGGTGCGCGCACGCCGCGCACGACAGTTCCGATCGTTCTCATCTTGATCTCCTTTTTATTTTATAGTCAGCGCACAAGGCGCTCTTGCAAAGTCATACAGTTTAGTATTATAATCACGGTATAGGGATAAGTAAAGCATCGTTTTTTGATAATAAATATAAATCGTTCTTATGGTTTAAGATCAGGAGGGTTTGCCAAATGGTCAAGCTGGAGCTCTACCGCGTCTTCCGCGAGGTCGCCGAGGCCGGGAATATTTCCCTGGCAGCGGAGAATCTCTACCTTTCGCAGTCCGCCGTCAGCCAGAGCGTCAAGCAGCTCGAGCAGCAGCTCGGCACGCGTCTTTTCCTGCGCTCGCCGCGCGGCGTCACGCTCACTGAGGACGGCCGCCTCTTATTTGAATATGTGCGCAGCGCCATGGGTCTTCTCGAGACCGGCGAGGACAAATTGCAGCAGTCGCGCACGCTTCAGGCCGGCACGCTCGTCATCGGCGCGAGCGACACCGTGACGAGCCAGTTTCTCCTGCCGCACCTCGACGCCTTCCACCGCCGCCATCCCAACATCCACATCCGCATCATCAGCGGCCGCAGCTATAAGGTGCTGGGGCTTCTCCGCGCCGGAAGGGTCGATATCGCCTTTGCGAGCGCCCCTGGCGATGCGGACGACTTAGAGCACATCCCCTGCTTTGAAACGCATTCCTGCTTTGTCGTCGCGCCGGACTACCCCTGCGACTTCACCCGCGCCTACACGACCGAGGAGATCGCCGCATTCCCGCTCATTCTTCTTGAAAAGAAGGCCTCCTCGCGCACTTACCTTGAAAAATACTTCCTCCAAAGCGGCGTCAGGCTCACGCCGGAGATCGAGCTCGGCGCGCGCAGCCTTCTTGTCGACCTGGCGAAGATTGGCTTCGGCGTTGCGGGCGTCACGCGCGAATTCGTCCAGGGCGAGCTCGCCGCGGGCGAGATCCGCGAGCTTTCCACCGCTTTTTCCATCCCGCCGCGCACCGTCGACCTCTGCATGCTGCGCAACGTTTCGCCCAGCGCCGCAACCGAACGTTTTGCCCGCGATGTGCTTGAAAAATTACAGGGCAAATCCGTTTCCGTTTAAATTCTGCAAGGTTTTCGTCATTTCGCATATCGAATCTGCATAATTTTTGTCATTTTCGCCAAGGCGATTTTCTTGACAAGATTTTTACGGCATGTTACCCTCTTTTTCGCTGCAACGAGCGAAGATACACGGTTTTCAGGATCTTTTTGAAACTGAAAGCGCTGGAAAACTCTGGAGAACTCATTCAGTTGGGTGCCGAAGGGGCAATGCCTTGGCTAAAATTGTTAAGGCTGAATCTCTCAGGCAAAAGGACGGAGATCATCGGCACCATGCCGGTTTTTCCGTCCTCACTTTTTCTCTCTATTGTTTTTTAAGCTGTCGATCTTCTGTTGGACCGGCAGCTTTTTATTTTTTGCATTTTCGACTTTACAATATAAGGAGAGCATCATGGCTTCATCATTCGAGACCACCCTTTTCCCTATCGTTCAGACCATCAACGAATACCTCAGCAACTACGTTTTGGTCATCCTGCTGCTCGGCGTCGGCATCTGGTACACGATCAAAACGCGCTGCGTGCAGGTCCGCTGCTTTAAGGAGGGCTGGAACCGCGTGTTCGGCAACATCACCCTCAACGGCAAGAAGGGCGGCAACGGAATGAGCTCATTTCAGGCGCTCGCCACTGCCATCGCCGCCCAGGTCGGCACCGGCATCATCGTCGGCGTCGCGGGCGCGATCCTCACCGGCGGCCCGGGCGCGGTGTTCTGGATGTGGGTCATCTCGTTTTTCGGCATGGCCACGATCTACGCGGAAGCGACGCTCGCGCAGGAGACGCGCATCGTCGAGCTCGACGGCACGATCAAGGGTGGTCCTGTCTACTACATTACGACAGCCTTCAAGGGGAAATTCGGCAAGTTTCTCGCGGGCTTCTTCGCCGTCGCCATCACGCTGGCGCTCGGCTTCATGGGCTGCATGGTGCAGTCCAACTCCATCGGCGCAACGATGGAGACCGCGTTTGGCATCCCGTCCTGGGTCGTCGGCATCGTGCTGATCGTCATCTGCGCCTTCATCTTCCTCGGCGGCGTGCAGCGCCTTGCGTCCGTGACGGAAAAGGTCGTGCCGCTCATGGCGGCGGTATTCCTCTTCGGCGGCCTCATCGTGCTTGTCGTTCGCATCAAGTACATTCCCGAGACCTTTGCCATGATCTTCCGCTACGCCTTTGAGCCGCAGGCCATCGTCGGCGGCGGCTTCGGCTACGCCATCAAGCTCGCCATCTCCCAGGGCGCGAAGCGCGGCCTGTTCTCCAACGAGGCCGGTATGGGCTCCACGCCCCACGCCCACGCGCTCGCCAACGTCAAAAATCCGCACGAGCAGGGCACCGTCGCCATCATTGGCGTGTTCATCGACATGTTCGTCATCCTGACGCTCAACGCCCTCGTCATCATCTCCACACTTTACGCAGGCGACGGCCCGCTCGCCGGCTGCGGCGCGGCGGCGCTGAGCAGCACCTTCAATAAGACGAACCTTGCCCAGTGCGCGTTCGGCACGGTGTTCGGCTACAAGGCGGGCAGTATGTTCGTCGCGATCTGCCTGTTCTTCTTCGCGTTCTCCACGATCCTGAGCTGGAACCTGTTCGGCAAGATCAACATGGTCTACCTCTTCGGCAAAAAGAGCGCCAACGTCTACACGCTGCTCGCGCTGATTTTCATCTTCCTCGGCACCACGATGTCCAACGACCTCGTCTGGGAGCTGAGCGACATGCTCAACCAGCTCATGGTCATCCCCAACGCCATCGCCCTGCTCGCCCTGACGAGCCACGTCGTCAAGCATTCCCACACGCCCGACCGCCTGTCCGACCGCAAAAAGGACTGAACTTTCCCGCAAGAGTACAAAAGAGCGCGGCTTTTTGAAAAAAGCCGCGCTCTTTTTTGCGCCTCCCGACTACACTTTTTAATGTCATTGCGGGCAATTCCTTTTCGGAATGGTATTCCATTTTCTATTCATTAAAAAAATAAAAGTTCATCATCAATTTGCATAATATTTTTGATGAATCTTTGGCGGTTTTGAAGCCGCCGCTTCTCTTGACTTCTTCTTTACGGCATGTTACGCTTTTACTGCTGAAACAAACGAATATCTACCGATGACGCTTTCGGGATCTCGCAAACCGGAAGCCGAGGAAACTCTGGAGAACTCATTGAATTGAGTGCCGAAGGTGCAAGGCCATGGTGGTTGAATCTCTCAGGCAAAGGGACAGAGAAGCAGGACGTTTTTACGTCGTCGCACCGTTTCTCCTCCCCGCTCAATTGAATGACACTTCCGGAGTTGCTGATTTTCGTATCGGCAACTTCTTTTGTTTTTAGAGGAGAGAGAAATGTTTGCATCCATTGAAAGCGCGTTATTTCCCATTGTAACCAAGATCAACGAATACCTCAGCAACTACATTCTTGTGTTCCTGCTGCTCGGCGTGGGCCTTTGGTACTCCATCAAGACCCGCTTCGTGCAGGTCCGCTGCTTCAAAGAGGGCTGGAACAGTGTGTTCGGCAACCTGTCGCTTCGCGGCAAGAAGCATGACAGCGGCATGAGCTCGTTCCAGGCGCTCGCCACCGCCATCGCCGCTCAGGTCGGCACGGGCAACATCGTCGGCGCGTCCGGCGCGATCCTGACCGGCGGCCCCGGCGCCATCTTCTGGATGTGGATCATCGCCTTCTTCGGCATGGCCACGATCTACGCGGAAGCGACGCTCGCCCAGGAGACCCGCATCGTCGAAAAGGACGGCAACGTCAAGGGCGGTCCTGTCTACTACATCACGACGGCCTTTAAGGGCGGCTTCGGCAAGTTCCTCGCCGGCTTCTTCGCCGTCGCCATCACGCTGGCACTCGGCTTCTTCGGCTGCATGGTGCAGTCCAACTCCATCGGCTCCACGATGCAGACCGCCTTCGGCATTCCCTCTTGGATCGTCGGTATCATCCTCGTCGCGATCTGCGCGTTCATCTTCCTTGGCGGCGTACAGCGCCTCGCCTCCGTCACGGAGAAGGTCGTCCCCATCATGGCGGCTATCTTCCTGCTCGGCGGCCTGATCGTCCTGATCGTCCGCATCAAGTACGTCCCCGCCACCATCGGCATGATCTTCAAGTATGCCTTCCAGCCCCAGGCCATCATCGGCGGCGGCTTCGGCTACGCCATCAAGACCGCGATTTCTCAGGGTGCCAAGCGCGGCCTGTTCTCCAACGAGGCCGGTATGGGCTCCACCCCGCACGCCCACGCCCTCGCGAATGTTGACTGCCCGCACGACCAGGGCGTCGTCGCCATGATCGGCGTGTTCATCGACACCTTCGTCGTCCTGACGCTCAACGCGCTCGTCATCATCTCCACCCTTTACACGGCGGACGGCCCTCTCGCGAGCGGCTATGTCGGTGACATCACCGGCGTGCTCGGCAAGGCCAACCTCGCCCAGACCGCGTTCGGCGTCGTCTTTGGCGAGACCGCGGGCAACATGTTCGTCGCCGTCTGCCTGTTCTTCTTCGCCTTCTCCACGATCCTGAGCTGGAACCTCTTCGGCAAGATCAACGTCTCCTACCTCTTCGGCAAGAAGAGCACCGTGGTCTACACCGTCCTCGCGCTCGTGTTCATCTTCCTCGGCACGATGATGTCCAACGACCTCGTCTGGGAGCTGAGCGACATGTTCAATAACCTCATGGTCATCCCCAACGCCGTTGCGCTGTTCGCTCTCACCAGCCTTGTTGTCAAGCACGCCGATGACCCGAACCGCATTCCTGGCAAAAAGTGATCCTTTCCATCCTCTGTTAAAATAGGCAAAAGCGGCCCCGATTCGTTCAGGGGCGCTTTTCCTGTCTTCACTTCTATCAAACAGGCCGCCGAATCATTCGATGCGGCGGCCTTGTTCCTCTTTGCCTTTTTATGCTTCCAGCAGCTCCCGGAACGCGAGGCCCAGTCCCCGCGTCACGAGCTCCCGCGGGCTCGCACAATACGCGGTCATTTCCTGCGCCAGAAGCTCTCCCGCGCGGCCGTGGAGCCACACGCCGAGTACCGCGGCCTCCGCCGCGCCCATGCCCTGACACAGGAGCGACGCGATCAGGCCCGTCAGCACATCCCCGCTCCCGCCCTTTGAGAGCGCGGAGCAGCCGCTTGTGTTGACGAGCATCCGCCCATCCGGCAGCGCGATGCGCGTCCGGTGCCCCTTGAGCACCAAGATACAGCCGTGCTCGCAGGCAAAGCGGCTCGCAAGCTCTGTCCGTTCGCTCGACGCGATCTCCCGGAGCGTCCGGTCCGTCAGGCGCGCAAATTCGCCGTCGTGCGGCGTCAAAATCGTCACGCGTCCGCGGCGGACGTCCAGCTTTTCCGTGCAGCCCTGTAAGGCGTTCAGACCGTCGGCGTCCAGCACCAGCGGCTCTTTCACCTGCCACAAAAGCGCGTGGACGAGCTGCTCTGTCTCTTTTCCGCGGCCAAGGCCGGGACCGAGCGCTAAAACATCACAGTCTTTGAGCTTGTCCTGCATCCTGTCGAGCGCGGCGAGGCAGAGCCTTCCGTCCGCCTCCGGCAGCGGGAACGGCATTGCGCTCACGCACTTTTGCGCCTCAACCGCCCAGATGCTCTCCGGCACGCCGAGATACACGAGCCCGCAGCCCGAATGCACCGCCGCGCTCGCCGCCAGATACGGCGCGCCCGTATAGCCCACGCTGCCGCCGAGGACTAAGAGCTTGCCGAAGTCGCCCTTGTGCCCATCTTCTTTGCGCGGCGGCAGGAGCGTCTTGGCATACGCGCGGTCGACGATCGTTTCACGCATCGCAGTTTTCCTCCGTCAGTTCGAGTTTTTTCGCGCGCGGCAGCTTCTTGATGGCGGCCTCGCGCCGCAGCGCCGCGCCCTTGTCGCTGCATTGCTCGCGGTACACGACCGCGACAGGCGGGTGCGAGCGAGTGTACTTCGCCCCGTGTCCGCTCTTGTGCATCGCAAAGCGCTTTTCCACGTCTGAGGCAATGCCGGTGTAGAGCGAGCCATCCTCGCAGCGCAGCATGTAGACGTACCAGTCCATCTCAATACTTGAGCACGCCCGTCGTGCGCAGCGCGTTATAGAGCGCCGCCGCAGCCTGCTCGCGCAGGATGGGGACCTGGGGCTCGATATCTTCAAGGCTCATGCAGTACATATTCACAGCATCGCCGTTTTCATCGAACACGGAATTCGTCAAAAGCTCCGCGCTGCGGATGGCCCAGTGTGAAAAGCTCTTATACTTCGGCAGCGGCTGCAAAATGGCCAGCGGGTTCTTGTCCAAAAACTCCCGCGCGTCCAGATTCACAAATTCCACGAGCCTGCCCAGCACCGTGATGAATTCCTCCTGTGTCATCGTCGCGTTCGGGTCGAATTTTTCCCCGCCCACGCCGGAGACAAGGCCGATGGCCGCCATCGCGTTCACAGAGGGCGCGTACCAGCTTCCCTTGGCAACGTCGGTAAAGTATCCGTCCGCCGTGGAGTAGAGGTCAAGCGCCTGCGCGAGCAGCGCGCAGACCTCCGCGCGCGTCATCGTCGCGTCGGGGCGGAACTTGCCGCCATCGCCAAAGACGATGCGGCTCGCCGCAAGCGAATCGATCTCCTGCGCGTACTCGCTGTCCGCCACGTCGGAAAAGTCCAGCGCGGACGATGCGGCAAAGCCGCACTTTTCGCGCGCCTGCGCGAGCGTGAGCTTCCTTTCGCCGCCGTTTTCGCCCCAGTAGAGCTCGGCGTCCGGCGTCAGCGCCGTCAAAATGGCCTCCAGCACGGTGGAAGAGCTCTCCTTCGCCGCGGGAATGTCGATGTAAAAGTCGCAGCCGTTCAGCACCATGCGGAGATACGCGCTGTCTTTCGTCTTCTCGCCGCTCAGCAGGCGCGCCGCCGCAACGGCCTGATCCTGCGGGATGTAGAGCGTCGGCACCACGCCGATGCGGTCGGTCGTGTTGCCGCCCGCGCAGTAGAAGCGGTACGCCGTCACCTTCACGGCATCGCCGTGCAGATACGGGCAGTTCGATTCATCGTATAAGACCTGCGCCACGCCCTTGCCGTAGCTGCGCGTGCCGATGACGATGCCGCTGCCTGTGCCGAGCACGCCGCCCGCAAAGATCTCCGACGCGCTGGCGCTGCCGCTGTCCATCAGCACGATGGCGGGCCTGTCCGTCAGGTCCTTGCCCGAATAGCGCTGCGCGGTGCTCTCGCCGTCCTGATCGACAAAGTAGATGAGGTCTCCCTCGCCCGAAAACGCGCCGAGCGCCGACACCGCCGCGGAGGTCAGCCCCCCGCCGTTGCCGCGAAGGTCCACGATCCACGCGCGCACAGCGCTGTCATTCCCGCGCACGCCCTCTTGAAAATACGTCCCCGTCTGCGTGCCGAAGCTGTCGCAGTCGATGTAGCCCACGCCGCCTGTGACCGAGACGGTCGTATTCGTCTGCGTGACGAGCGCGCGCGTAACGGTATAATCCGCCTGCGTGCCGTCCGCGTGGCGGACGGTGACGGTCACGCTCGTCCCCGCTTCGCCGAGGAGCTTGGCGCGGTGCTCCGCACCGCCCGGCGCGCAGGATTCACCCTCGATGGCGATGATGATGTCGCCCGCGGCAAGGCCCGCCTTCTCCGCGCCGCCGCTCTTGAGGACGGAGACGATGCGGATGCCCTCGGGCACGTAGGTGATCTCCGCGCCGATGCCGGCGAAGCTCACATCACCCTCGACGCCCTGCAAAAACGCCTGATACTCCTCCGCCGTCATGTAGTACGTGTAGTCGTCCGTGTAGGAAAAGAGCTCGTCGAGCGACTTCGCGTCCTGCGCGGCGCGCGGCAGCTTATCAACATAGCTGCGCTGCAAAATATCGTAGGCCTCCTCCACGCTGAGCGCCTGCGCGCTGGTCGTTATCGTCATCGCCGCAGCGCAGCAGAAAGCGCCCAGGCGGAACAGTCTCTTTTTCATGCCCGATTCTCCTTTGTTCGGCAGTTTTCTCCATTATACCGTGCCCGCGGCAAAAAGCAATCGCAAATCCCGCCGCTTCTCCCGCCTTGCCAAGCGGGCGAAAATAGGCTATACTGACAGCATAATGAAAAATTTTTGCTTTTTGGAGGATCTTATGGACGAGCAGAAGACCACCGGCACCCTTTATATCGTCGCAACGCCCATCGGCAACTCGCGCGACATGTCCGAGCGCGGACGCGAAATCCTGTCCACCGCCGATATCATCGCCGCCGAGGACACCCGCCGCAGCGTGGTGCTGCTCAATAAGCTCGGCATCCGCGGCAACAGTCTGAGCGCCAACCACAAGTTCAACGAATACGGCAAGGCGAAGTGGTTCATCGAGCAGCTCGCCTCCGGCAAGGACATCGCCGTCATCACCGACGCGGGCACGCCCTGCATCTCCGACCCCGGCAACGAGCTCATCCGCGCGGCGGTCGAAAACGGCATCCGCGTCGTCGGCGTGCCTGGCTGCTGCGCCGCGGTCAACGCGCTGTCGATCTCGGGCTTTGACCTCTCGACCTTTTTCTTCTACGGCTTCTTCCCGCGCGAGACGGCCGACCGCCGCCGCGTGCTGATGATGATGCGCAAGGGCGACACCGCGACCTACGCCTTTTACGAATCTCCCAAGCGCATCATGAGCGTCATCGACTTCTTCATCGAGGAAAACGCGCAGCTGCGCCTGTGCCTCTGCAACGACATGACAAAGCTCCACGAGATGACCTTCCGCGGCACGCCGCAGGAGGTCAAAGACCAGCTCATCGCGAAGGAGACCTACGAAAAGGGCGAATATGCCCTCATTGTCGAGGTCTGCGATGACTACCGCCTGCGCGAGGTCGAGCACATCACCTCGCCCGAGGCGCTGCTTGTGGACTGCATGGTGCAGAACGACTGCACCGCCAAGGACGCCATCAAAATGCTCCTCAAGGACGAGAACAACACCTACAGCAAAAACGAGTTGTACGCCGCGCACCTTGCGCTCAAAGAGAGGTTCGGCGCATGAGCATCGTAGCCTCCGACCTTTCCGAGCGGCTTGACACGCTCACCAAGCTCGTCCTCGCCGAGCCGGTCACGCGCATCGGGCACTCGCGTGTCACCGTGCGGCCCTTAACGCTGCGCGGGAAGGCCTTTTTCCAGCTCGAATACCAGCAGGGGCAGAAGGTCGCGCACCGCAACGTCGCGCGCGGCGCGCTGCTCGAAACGTTCGAGCAGGAGCTCGATGGCCTGTTCCGCTCCGTCACGCTCTGCACCGAGACGGAGACGCGCCAGTACGTCCGCAAGACGAACGGCGCGTACAACCGTAAAAAGGAGTACATTTTGCAGGAGGGTGAGAACATCCCCGCCCTCGTCGACCTCGGCGTATTTACGCCGGACTTCAAGATCGTCAAGGCAAAATACGACAAATATAAGCAGATCAACCGCTTCATCGAGCTCGTGGACGACGCGTTCCGCGCCTACGGCCGCGACGAGATCACGATTCTCGATTTTGGCTGCGGCAAATCGTACCTCACGTTCGTGCTGTATTACTATTTCGCTGTCAAGCGCGGCGTGCGCGCCAAGATCATCGGCTACGACTTAAAAGAGGACGTCGTCGAACACTGCAATGAAGTTGCCGCGCGCTACGGCTATACGGACCTCCATTTCGTTGTCGCGGATGTCACGCGCGACGTGCTCTACGACGAGCACATCGATATGCTCGTCACGCTCCACGCCTGCGACACCGCGACCGACTACGCCCTGCACTATGCCATCTCGCACGGCGTCGAGCACATCTTCTCCGTCCCCTGCTGCCAGCACGAGGTCAATAAGACCATCCAAAAGGGCGGCGATTTCGACATTCTGCTCTCCCACGGGCTGTTTCAGGAGCGCTTCTCCGCGCTGCTGACCGACGCCATCCGCGCCGCGGTCCTGGAGGACGAAGGCTACGACGTCGACGTCATCGAGTTCATCGACTTTGCTCACTCGCCGAAAAATCTGATGCTCCGCTGTCACCGTACCGGCCACCGCGGCACCAAAAAACTCACCGAGTCCCGCCGCCTCCGCGACCAATACGGCTTTGAGCAGACTCTCCTGTCGCTCGTCGAAAATGGCAGAAAATAAGCCTCGCAGAGTTTCGCGTCCGCAGACGCGAAAGAAATTAAAATCGTTTTTCTGACGACATGCGCGTCAGAAAAACTCTTCTCACTCCGCAAACGTGCGCGCCTATGGCGCGTGCGCTGCCGCGGAGTGCAATCTTTCTCAAAAAAGAGGGACGCAGTTTTCAACTGCGTCCCTCTTTTTTGAATATTTTTTTACTGCGCCGTGCGCACCGTGTCGAGCGAGCGGTTCAGCAGGTTCACGACCGGCGGAGCCACGAACACCATCAGCACCGCTGTAGCAGCGCCGGAGATGATACGCACCACCAGGCCGCCGAAAACATAGGCGTAGCTGTAGTAGTTGTAGATCACGCTGTCGATATACATCGCTCCCGTGTTGAGCGCCGTCACGACCAGCGCCGTGCCAATCAGCGCAAGCGTGAGCTGACCGCTGGAGAACTTATAGCCGCAGTGCTTGGCATACACGCCGACAAGCAGGCCGCGCGCCGCCTGCGGCAGAATCCACAGGATGGTGGTCGCGGTCACGCCATAGGTGAGTAGCTGACCCATGAACGCGCCGAGAAGACCGACGAGCAGGCCGCCGACCGGGCCGTAGAGCATCGCGCCCACGATGACGGGCAGCGACGCGACGGAGATGTTGATCCAGCCAAGACGCACCGTGCCGGCAAAGTTCAGCACAACATAAACGGCGGTCAGCATGGCGATGGTGACCATTTTGCGCGTGGACATGGCCGAGGACTTCCACGTGAAGACCACCGCGGCGATGAGCACGAGGGCGACCGCGATGATGATCGTCCACATGATGGGGGAAAGCGCTTCAATCTGAAGAGACATTGTGAGGACCTCCTTTTTCATAAAAAGATCTTCCCGCGGCTGCGGTGCCGCGCGGAACGGCTTGATCCGGCGAAAAAAGAAAATACCTCTCCCTCCGGATGGCAGGAACCACGCGGAGGAGAGGCCTCACTTAAACTCTCTTCTGAGTGGCAAGCGGATGCGGAAACCATACTGCAAACCATGGGTTTTTCGTCCGTGGGCAACTTCCCATCCCAACGGCACTATTCGCTCTTCGCGTAAACACATGGTTTCCTACTCTGCCGATGCATAAAGCTCTTCAAAACTTAAACTTCATGCAGGCACAGCATAGCAGACTGCACAACGCGCGTCAATCCCTTTTCGACCCTTTTTGCACACTTTTACGTTTTTAAGGTGATATTCCTCTTTTCCCTAATAAATTCAGTCCCTCCAAGGCCCGTTTTTCCTTGACAGGGCCTTACTTTTTTTGCTATTCTAAGGTGTGAGAGAACCGGCATAAGTTCGCACTTTTCAGCTTAGCCGCCGGTAATATATCAATCGACTGAAAAATCAGAGGAGGAACACACACCATGATCAAAGAAACCATGGAATTCCTGTCCCAGTATGACCCCGAAGTCGGCGCCACTATTGAGAAGGAGTATCACCGCGAGCAGCGCAACATCGAGCTGATCGCCTCCGAAAACATCGTCTCCCCGGCTGTCATGATGGCTATGGGCACGTGCCTGACCAACAAGTACGCCGAGGGCTATCCCGGCAAGCGCTACTACGGCGGCTGCTACTGCGTCGACGAGACCGAAGAGATCGCCCGTCAGCGCGCCTGCAAGCTGTTCGGCGCTGAGCATGCCAACGTCCAGCCCCACTCCGGCGCTTCCGCCAACCTCGCTGCGTTCAAGGCTATGCTCCAGCCCGGCGACACCTTCATGGGCATGAACCTCGCCCACGGCGGCCACCTGTCCCACGGCAGCCCGGTCAACATCTCCGGCCAGTACTTCCATCAGGTCCCCTACTCCCTCAACGATGAGACCGAAATGATCGACTACGACGAGGTCTACCGCATCGCGCAGGAGTGCAAGCCCAAGATGATCCTTGCCGGCGCTTCCGCCTATCCCCGCAAGATCGACTTCGCCAAGTTCCGTGAGATCGCTGATTCCGTCGGCGCTTTCTTCATGGTCGATATGGCCCACATCGCCGGTCTCGTCGCCGCTGGCGTTCACGAGAGCCCCGTGCCCTATGCCGACGTTGTCACCACCACCACCCACAAGACCCTGCGCGGCCCCCGCGGCGGCATGATCCTGTGCAAGAACGAGATCACCAAGAAGAACATCGAGACCGGCGAGATGGAGACCATCAACCTGGCCAAGAAGATCGACTCCGCCGTGTTCCCCGGCACCCAGGGCGGCCCGCTCGAGCACATCATCGCTGCCAAGGCCATCTGCTTCGGCGAGGCGCTCAAGCCCGAGTTCAAGGCCTACGGTGAGCAGGTCGTCAAGAACGCCGCCGTTCTTGCCGAGGGTCTGAAGGCTGAAGGCTTCCGTCTGGTCTCCGGCGGCACCGACAACCACCTCATGCTCGTCGACGTCCGCAACTTCAACATCACCGGTAAGGAGATCGAGCGTCGCTTGGACGAGTGCTTCATCACCGTCAACAAGAACGCCATCCCCAACGACCCCGAGAAGCCGTTCGTTACTTCCGGTATCCGCGTCGGCACCCCCGCTGCCACCACCCGCGGTCTGAAGGAAGAGGACATGAAGGAGATCGCCCGCATCATGGGTATGGTCGCCCGTGACTTCGAAGGCAACAAGACCGCCGCTCAGGAGGCTGTTGTCGCCCTGACGAAGAAGTACCCCATCTACGAATAAAATATCTCAAAATAAAAGGAACCGTCCCATCGGGACGGTTCCTTTTATTTTGGGGGATGCAGCCCGCTGCGCGCATAATTTGCCCGCCTTGGCGGGCAAATTCCACACTTGCGGGCCGAGAAGTGTTTTTTCTGACGCACGTGTCGTCAGAAAAAACGATTAAGATTATTTGCCGCCTGCGGGCGGCAAATGCGGCGGGGCGCGCGGGCGTGTTTGCCGCGGTGCGGCAAATGCGGCATGATAAATCCTTGTGGAAAGCGCCGCGGGCTTTGGGCCACGGCGCTTTTCTTATTTTTTGATGTCCAGGACGATCTTGCCGCAGGCGCGGCAGAGGTGGGCGATAGGGCGGTAGACGTCGGATGCTTTGCAGACGAAGAAATCGTTTCCGGTCGGGAGAGAGGTCATCTTGAACGGCTCTTCCGTCCACAGAAGCTCGTAGCCGCTGCCGCCGCGCAGGTAGCCGGACTCCATCTCTTTTGCACAGTAGGGGCAGTTCATGCGAAATCTCCTTTCTTTTTCCACAGGATATTCTTCCTGCACACGGTCTCTCATTTCCGGTGCTTTCGCCTTGAATTTACCATTTTTACCGGCAAAAGGCAAGATTTTCCTTGACAAAAGGGTTGACAGGCGAAAATTTTCGGTTATAATTTGAAATTGATTTTCATTTTCAAATTCAGGAGGCCACTATGGCGACCTATACGACCAAACAGCAAAAGGCGGTGCTCGATTGCCTTTCTGCGCGCGCGGACTCGCCGGTCAGCGCGGCGGCGATTGTCGACGCGCTGCGCGAGCAGGGCGAGCACATCGGCATCGCGACGGTATACCGGCAGCTTGAAAAGCTCGAGCGGCAGGGCAGCGTCCACAAGGTCACGACGGATGAGGGCGCATACTATCAGTTCTGCACCCACGGCTGTGCGTTGGACTGCTGCCTCTTCAAGTGCGAGTGCTGCGGGCGCATCGTGCACCTCGACTGTCACCGGCTTTCGCCGCTCTACGAGCATTTGGAGCATGAGCACGGCTTTTCCATCAATCCCCGCAAGACGATGTTCTACGGCCTGTGCCGCGAGTGTCAGGAGGGCGCATGAAACGCATTGCTTCCTTTCTTTTAGCGCTCGCGATGGTCTTTTCGCTCACCGCCTGCGCCGCGCCTGCGGAAAAGGCGGACGACGGCAAAATCCAGATCGTCGCGACGCTTTTCCCCTATTATGACTTCGCCCGCGCCATCGCCGGCGACCGCGCGGACGTCACGCTTCTGCTCTCGCCGGGGCGCGAGGCGCACAGCTTCGAGCCCACGCCGCTCGACGCGGTCACGATCTCCGAATCCGACGTCTTCCTCTACAACGGCGGCGAGGGGGAATACTGGGTCGACAGTATGCTCGACGCTGCAGGCGAAAATATCGCCGTCGTCGCGCGCATGATGGACTACGTCGACGCGCTCGACGAGGAATATGTCGAGGGCATGCAGGGCGCGGACGGCCATGACCACGACCATGAGCATGGCAGCCACGATGACCATGATGACCATGACCACGATCATGAAGAAGATGAGCACGACAGCGACGAGGTCGAATACGACGAGCACATCTGGACGTCGCCGAAAAATGCCGTTGTCCTCTGCCGCGCCGTCTGCGACGCGATCTGCAAGGCCGATCCCGCAAACGAGGATTTCTACCGCGCGAACTGTGATGGCTACTGCGCGCAGATCGAAGCACTCGACGCACGCTTTGCCTCTCTCTGCGAAAGCGTGCCGCACAAGCTCCTCGTCTTCGCCGACCGCTTCCCGATGCTCTACTTCTGCCGCGAATTCGGCCTGGACTACCGCGCGGCGTTTCACGGCTGCTCGGGCGACACCGAGCCGTCGCTTGCCACCATCAAGTACCTCATCGATAAGGTGGAGGACGAGGACATCCCCGTGGTTTACACCATCGACTTCGGCACGAAAAAGGTCGCCGCCGTGGTGAGCGAATGCACCGGCGCGGCGGTGGACACCCTATATTCGATGCAGACCGTCTCGCGCGCGGATTTTGACGCGGGCGAGACCTACCTCACGCTCATGGAGCGCAACTACGAAGCACTCAGAAAGGGGCTCAACGAATGAATGAAACGCCCATCGTCCTCGCGTGCGAGGACGTCACGCTCGGCTACGAGCACAAACCGCTCCTGGAGCACCTGACCCTCACCGTCCGCGCGGGGGACTACCTCTGCATCGTCGGTGAAAACGGCAGCGGCAAATCGACGCTGCTGCGCTCGCTCCTCGGCCTTCTCTCGCCCCTCGCGGGCAGGATCGACTGCCCTGCCCAGCGCGAGGGGCGGCTCGGGTATCTGCCCCAGCAGACGCCCACGCAGCGCGACTTTCCCGCAACGGTCACGGAGGTCGTGCTCTCGGGCTTCTCGAACCGCCGCGCGCGCTTTTTCTACACGGCGGAGGAGAAGTCGACGGCGCTGATGAACCTCGGCAAGCTCGGCGTGCTGGAATTAAAGGACAAGTGCTACCGCGAGCTCTCCGGCGGGCAGCAGCAGCGCGTGCTGCTTGCGCGCGCCCTGTGCGCGGCAAATGACCTGCTCATCCTCGACGAGCCTGTCACGGGCCTTGACCCCGCGAGCATGCAGGACCTTTACAAAACGCTGCGCTATTTGAACGAGCGCGAGGGCATGGCCATCATCATGGTCACGCACGACATTGAAAACGCCCTGCGCGAGGCCAAGCACATCCTCTGCGTCGACCGTGCGGGCTGCTTTTACGGCACGGTGGATGAGTTTTTATCGTCGCCCGCCGGAAAACGGTTTGGAGGTGAGCGCGCATGAAGCTGCTTCTTTCGATGTTCGCCTATCCTTTCATCGTGCGCGCGTTTGTTGTCGGCATTTTGGTCTCGCTGTGCGCGTCGCTGCTCGGCGTGCCGCTCGTTTTGAAGCGCTACTCCATGATCGGCGACGGGCTGAGCCACGTGTCGTTCGGCGCGCTGTCGGTCGCGGTGGCATGCGGCTTCGCGCCGCTGTGGTTCTCCATCCCCGTTGTGGTCATCGCGGCGTTCATCCTGATGCACGTCGCGGAAAAGAGCCGCGTCAGCGCGGACGCGATGATCGCGGTGTTCTCGGCCTCGGCGCTCGCCATCGGCGTCATTGTCACCTCGCTCACCACTGGCATGACCACGGACGTCGACAGCTATATGTTCGGCAGCATCCTTGCCATGTCGCGCTCGGACGTCATCCTGAGCGTCACGCTCGCGCTCTGCGTGCTCGCGCTCTACATTCTCTTCTACCACAAGCTCTTTTCCGTCACGTTTGACGAGTCCTTTGCCCGCGCGACGGGCGTGCGCGTCGGCACGTACAAGACGATCCTGTCCGTTCTAACGGCGCTCACCGTCGTGCTCGGTATGCGCATGATGGGCGCGATGCTGCTCTCGAGCCTCATCATCTTCCCGGCGCTGTCCGCGATGCGGGTGTTCAAGAGCTTCCGCTCTGTCGTGTGCTTTGCAGCAGGACTCTCGGTCATGTGCTTCTGCCTCGGGCTCACGGGGTCGTATCTGCTCTCCACCCCCGTGGGCGCGACGGTCGTCGTCTGCGACCTTGCGGCGTTCCTCCTCTGCAGCCTGATCGGCCGCGGACGGGGATGATCCACTTCTTAAATTTTCTGAAAGGCTGCGCCTGCAAACTTGCAAAGCGCAGCCTTTCGTGTTATATTTTAAGCAGTAACCCATTTCTTTGTCTGATTTTTGATCTGTCATTTGAAAGGAGCTATTGTCATGAAAAAATTTCTTGCCCTGCTGCTGGCGTTAACGCTGGCACTCTCCCTCGCCGTCCCCGCCTACGCTGCGGACACGGCGGAAGACGAGGACTTTGACTGGGCGGCCTTGGAAGCCGAGCTTGCCAAGGCCGAGGCCGAGCAGCGTGCCGCGGCGCTCAAGGAGCTCGGCGCTGCCGCCGGTCAGATCAACGTTCTCCTGAACGACAAATGCGTCGCCTTCCCCGACGCGGTGCCTGTGCTCAAGGGCGGCCGCACCATGGTGCCCATGCGCGCCGCAGTCGAGGCTATGGGTGCAGTCGTCGATTATGACGCCGCCACGCGCACCGCAAGCGTCAAGATGGGTGACGTGAGCTTCACTCACGTCATCGGCACGGACGTCATCACGCTCTCCGATGGTTCGACCGTCAAGATGGACATCGTTTCCTACATCGACAAGGGCCGCACCATGGTGCCGCTGCGCTTTTTCTCGCAGGTGCTCGGCTACGACGTGTTCTGGGACAATGACTACAAGCTCGCCTTCCTGATGGGCGAGGATACCTGGGCGGCGGCTGTCGACAAGGATCTCACCATCCTCAACAGCCTTCTTGCTCAGCAGAGCAAGAGCGCCGATCTCTCCAAGACGCAGAAGAGCACGCTGACCGCCAAGGGCGCCGTCAAGGTCGTCGACAGCATCAACGGTGACAAGAGCTATCCCTACTCCGGCAGCATGACCGTGCTCGCCGGCAAGGATGCGGCCAACCTGACGATGAGCCTTGACCTCTCCTCCATGCTTGAGCTTTTAGAGTCTCTCGTCGAGGACTCTATCCCCGCCGAGTACCGCGCACAGCTTGCCAAGTTCAGCGCCGAGGCCATCCTCTCCGACAAGGCCTATATCAAGAGCCCGCTTCTCGACGCGATGAGCGAAAGCAAGAGCGGCACATGGTACGCCCTCGGCGAGCTGAACTATTCTGAGCTCTATCAGCAGGTCATTTCCGCCGCGTCTGCGTCTGCGTCTGCCACAACCTTCGGTCACCTGCTCTATGCCATGATGCAGCAGGGCGACGCCAACCACTTCTTTGCTTCCTGGGAAGGCTGCACCGCCGCCGCACAGCTCATCAAGCTGATGTACGCCGACAGCACGTTTGTCAAGTCCGGCAGCGGATATCAGTGGCACTTCGGCCTTGCCGAGCTCGCCAAGCTGATGAACAGCATGGACAGTGAGACGAACTACACCGCCGACTCGCTCAAGAAAGACGGCCTGACCGATTTCGCGCTCGACATGACCGTACAGGGCGCGTCCGCGACGCTCGTGTGCAAGATGGCGATGGCCGATGAGTCCGGTGCGCTCGCAACGCTCAATATGGCCGTCAAGTCGAGCGGCAATCAGGCGTCCGCCAAGGGCAGCGTGCAGGTGCGCAACCTCTGCGAGGTGACGTTTGACCTCGCTTCCACCGCGCAGACGACGAGCGAGAACGTCAAGACCGCGCCTGCCGCGGGCGCAAACATCGTCGACCTCGGCGCGGAAACGCTCCCGATAGCCGGTTGATCCACACCCGCGTTCCGCAGATCACTTACATCATGCAAATAAAAAATGGGTCTCTGCATCTTTGCAGAGACCCATTTTTTGAGACTTCCCGCGGCAGGCTCAGACCGCTTTCGCCTTGGCAAGCATCAGCTTTGCGCCCGTTTTGGAGCAGAGCTTGATCTCGCCCGCGTAGCCGTCGAGGCGCGCGGCCTCGTCAGCCTTGAGCTCGACGCTCTCGTCGCCGACGATGACGTGAACCTCGCCCACGCCGCAGTAGATGAGCGTCATGCCCTCGCAGCCGTGGACGGTCTTGTGCTCGAGCGCCGCAAGGTGCTCGCCGCGCATCTTGCCCTCGCACTTGCCCTTGCGGAGCATGAGGTTGAAGTCGCGGCAGCGGCCCCAGGAGTGCGTGTCGTCGCCGCCGTCGAAGCGGTGGACCTCGTAGGGATTCAGCGTCAGCTTTTCGCCGCCGTTGTGATTGAGCTCGATCGTGCCCTCAAGCGTCGAAATGAGGCGCTCATAGTCGGGCAGGGCCGTGAAGTCGGACTCTGCGTCCTCAACGGTCGCAGAGCTGAGTCTCCACAAAAAGTCGCGGTCTGCGTACACCGCGCTCGCGGGCGCGATGCCGAGCTGGGTCGTCAGGCCGCCGGACCACTTGGTCGTAATGTAGTCACTCGGCGTTAAATGCTGGATGGTCATGGAAATACAACTCCTTTGCAAACTGCAAATGGCTTCGGTGTGCGCGCACCGAAGCCATTTTTTGATGAATCTTTTCGTTTAGCCCTCGATGAGCTTGACGATCTCAGCGTAGCACTCGTCGGCAAGGGGCAGAGCGTGCGCGAGCAGGGCCTCGCCCTTGGCGCGGTACTCAGCGGCGAACTCCTGATCCTTCAGGGAGCCGACGTTGATGAGCACGTTGAGCCATGCGCCCTGGATACCGGCCTTGAGGGACAGGAACGCAACGCCCAGGTCGCTCGCGGAGGTGTCGTTGAAGCGGCCCAGCAGGGACTGTGCAAGCGTCAGGGTCTCGTCGATGAGCTCCATCATCTCCATCGGGGTCTTGGTGCAGCCCTTCAGGCCCTCCTGGATGGCGGCGGAGCGGGCAGCCTTCTCCTCGTCGGTCGCCTTGGGCATACCGAACGCGGCGGAGACGACGTTGAACGCCTCGGTGTCGCGGTCCATAACGTCGAGCAGGCGGGTCTTGAGCTCGTTGCCCTTCTTCTCGACCTCGGCAGCATGCTCGGCATACTCGGCATACTTCTTGCGGCCCTGAGTGAGGCCGCCGACCATCGCGGTCAGCGCGGCGCCGATGGAGCCATAGAGTGCGGCGCAGGAGCCGCCGCCCGGCGCGGGAGCATCGGAGGCAACGGTATCGGCAAAGCCGGTAACGGTCATATCAGCTAACTTCATCATGTTGAATATTTCCTTTCATCATTTCGCGCCGTTTTCGTCCCGCGCGGGCATCGCCGCACCTTTACGGTCAGCCGCCCCTCTTGGAGCAACCAACGCCCGCACGAGCCAAAAGCGTCGCAGACTTTGCCGCCCTCCGGCGGCAAACGATTTTAATCGTTTTTTCTGACGACAGAAGGTGAATTGCCGCAAAGCGGCAAGAGAAGCCGTCCTGGGACGTGCGCGTCAGAAAAAACACTTTGCAGTCCGCCAGCGTGCGAGCGAAAGCGAGTGCGACGCAGCGGACTGTAAACCAACCAGGAAAAACGGCCTGCCGCTTTTCCTGGTTGCGCTCAAAAATGCGCTTTCAGCGCATTTTTGAAGTATTTTATTCCATGTCGATCAGGTGATACTCCATGACCTGCTTCTTGCAGTCGAAGTCCTTGGCCTTGAGGTAGAACTCGGCGCAATCGATCAGAGCCTTGGCGGGGGTCAGGCCGACGATCTCGCTCTCGATGACGCGGGTGCCGTAGCGCTCGGCGAGGGCCTTGATCATCTCATAGGTGACATACAGCGGGGTATCCTCGTAGTTGACCATGTTCATGGAGACCTGAGCAATGCCGCGGTCCTCGAGCATGAAGCCCATGGCCTTGCAGCTGCGGAAGCCGCCCGAAGAGCCGCGGATGACCTTGGCGATCTTCTTGGCGATCTCAACATCAGAGGTCTCGAGGTTGCAGTTGAAAGCGACCAGCGGCATACGGGCGCCGATGGCGGTGATACCGGCGGTGGGGTGGATCTTGCGCTCGCCGTAGTCGGGAGCCCAGTCGGGCTGCAGGAGCTTCTCGGGCATGCCCTCGAACTCGCCCTTGCGGCAGGTGGCGAGGTTGCGGCGCTCGGGACGGGTGGCGCTGTCCTCATACAGGAAGGAGGGGACCTTCAGCTCGTCCCAGATACGCTGGGCAACGCGCTTGGACATCTCGACAGCTTCCTCAACGGTCACGTCCATCTGGGGAACGAAGGGGATAACGTCGGTAGCGCCCATGCGCTTGTGCTCGCCGTGATGCTTGTTCATGTCGATGCGCTCGGTGGCGACCTTCGTCAGCTGGAAGGCGACCTCCTCGATGGCCTCGGGAGAGCCGATGAGGGTGAAGACGCAGCGGTTGTGGTTGCCGTCGGTCTGGGCGTCAAACAGGGTGCAGCCGGGAACGCTCTTGGCGGTCTCGACGAGGGCGTTATAGGTGGCCTCGTCCTTTTCCTTGGAGCAGCTGAAATTGGGGATGCATTCGATCAACTTTGCCATGGTTGTTTTCCTCCGTCAATTTATTTTGTATCGTCATTTTGCTCAGGCAGGCGCGCTGCGCCCGTCCATTTTTGTTCAGCGTCGCCATTATATCGCGGCCCAACGGGGGAGTAAACAGGTTTTCTTTCTCTTTTTTCAACGGCGGCTTAATTTTTTTAAGTCATCTTCTCCTCGACGAAGCGCTGCACACACGGGGCGCTGAGCACCGCGCTGTTCCATGCCAAAACGGCATACGAGCGGATCGGCAGACCGCGCACAGGCTTTGCCTTTAAAGGTGCGCCCGGATGCGTGCTGAGGATGGACTTTGGCAGAAAGCTGATGCCAAAGCCCGAGAGCACCATCTGCATCGCCATGGGCGTATCGTAGCAGTGGCAGGTCACATTCGGCGTAAAGCCGCTGCGCTGGCACTCCTGCACCAAAAAGTCGTTGTAACTCCACAGGTCGTCCGAGCGCAGAAGGCACATCGGCACACCCTCGAGCCGCTCGATGGGCACCTCGTTCAGTTCTGGCGCGGGGTCCAGATCCTCGCGCATGATGAGCTCGAGCTTATCCTCGCCCAGAATGCGCTCCTGCAATCCGCTCGGCTCGCGCGCGGCGGTGCGCAGGAACAGTGCATGCAGCTCGCCGCGGTTGAGCGATTCAATGAGCTCCTGCGGCGAGCCCACACGGATGAAGAGCTCCACCTGCGGATAGCGGCTGTGATATTCATTTATATAATGTAACGCGTACGACATCGCCGAGTAGATGACGCCGAGCTTGATGCGCCCGCTCATGCCCGTCCCCACGCTGCGCACGCTGTCCTCCACGCGGCGGATGTCCTGAAAGATCTGCTGCGTCTGCTGATACAGGCTTTGTCCCGCGTCGGTGAGGGACATGCCCTTGCTGCCGCGCAGGAAGAGCTGCACGCCGAGCTCTTCCTCGAGCTGCGCGATCTGGCGCGAGATCGGCGGCTGCGCCACGTGCAGCTCGCGCGCCGCGGCGGAGATGCTTTTCTCCTCCGCCACCGCGCAGAAGTATTCCAGCTGTCTAAGCTTCATCGCTTGTCCTCCATGTCATACTTTTGCGGTATGGTATACAGATAAATTAAGTACTTTTCATTATAGCACATCTTTGTTATAATGCAAGTTGTAAAGAAAAGTGAGAATTCTGTTTTCATTTTTATCGGTTTTTACAGAAATATTTTTATGAAAGTGAGGAACCCACCATGATCAATCTTGCAGACGATGCGATGACGATCAAGCTGGACTACGAGCTTCCTGAGTACCCGAAGTTCGAAGAGGGCTACCGTCGCGCACCCCGCCGCGAATCCCACCTGACCGAGGCCGATAAGGCGCTCGCCATCAAGAACGCTCTGCGTTACATCCACCCCGACCATCATGAGCAGATGGCCAAGGAGTTTGCGCAGGAGCTCGAAGAGCACGGCCGTATCTATGGCTACCGCTTCCGTCCCGAGGGCAAGCTCTACGGCAAGCCCATCGACGAGTACAAGGGCAAGTGCATCGAGGGCCGCGCCATTCAGGTCATGATCGACAACAACCTCGACTTCGACATCGCTCTGTATCCCTATGAGCTCGTCACCTACGGTGAGACCGGTCAGGTCTGCCAGAACTGGATGCAGTACCGCCTGATCAAGAAGTACCTCGAGCAGCTGACCGATGAGCAGACCCTCGTCGTCATGTCCGGTCATCCTCTGGGCCTGTTCCACTCCCACAAGATGGCTCCGCGCGTCATCATCTCCAACGGCCTGATGGTCGGTACCTTCGATGACCAGGAGAACTTCAACCGCGCTGCCGCGCTCGGCGTTGCCAACTACGGTCAGATGACCGCCGGCGGCTGGATGTACATCGGCCCCCAGGGCATCGTCCACGGCACGTTCAACACGCTGCTCAACGCCGGCCGTCTGAAGCTCGGCATCCCCAACGATCAGAACCTCGCCGGCCGTCTGTTCGTCTCCGCCGGTCTTGGCGGCATGAGCGGCGCTCAGGGCAAGGCTGCTGAGATCGCCGGCGCTGCTTCCATCATCGCTGAGGTCGACGATTCCCGTATCGAGACCCGTTACACCCAGGGCTGGGTCAGCCACCGCACCGACTCTCTCGAAGAGGCCACCAAGATCGCTCTCGATCACCAGAAGGAAGGCAAGCCCTGCGCTGTCGCCTACTGCGGCAACATTGTCGACCTGCTCGAGTACCTGTACAACAACAACGTCCATGTCGACCTGATGAGCGACCAGACCTCCTGCCACGTGCCTTATGACGGCGGCTACTGCCCGCAGGGCCTCACGTTCGAGCAGCGCACCGAAATGCTCGACAAGGATCCCGACGGCTTCCGTGTCCTCGTCGACAAGACGCTGCAGCATCACTATGAGATGATCTGCAAGTTCCACGAGCGCGGCACCTACTTCTTCGACTACGGCAACAGCTTCCTCAAGGCTGTTTACGACTCCGGTGTGAAGAGCATCTGCAAGAACGGTGAGAACGACCTCGACGGCTTCATCTTCCCCTCCTACGTCGAAGATATCCTGGGTCCCTGCCTGTTCGACTTCGGCTACGGCCCGTTCCGTTGGTGCTGCCTGAGCCGCAACCCCGAGGATCTGCACAAGACCGACATGGCTGCCGCCGAGTACATCAAGGCCCACAATCGCCGCTATCAGGACTACGACAACTATGTCTGGGTCCGCGATGCCGAGAAGAACAAGCTGGTCGTCGGCACCCAGTGCCGTATCCTCTATCAGGATGCCATGGGCCGTATGAACCTCGCGCTCAAGTTCAACGAGATGGTTCGCAACGGTGAGATCGGCCCCGTCATCCTTGGCCGTGACCATCACGACACCGGTGGTACCGATGCGCCCTTCCGTGAGACCTCCAACATCAACGACGGCTCCAACATCATGGCCGAGATGGCGACCCAGTGCTACGCTGGTAACGCTGCCCGCGGCATGAGCTACATCGCCCTGCACAACGGCGGTGGTACAGGCATCGGCCGCGCCATCAACGGCGGCTTCGGTATGGTCCTCGACGGCTCCGAGCGTGTCGACACCATTCTGCGCATGTCCATGCCTTGGGATACCATGGTCGGCGTTGCCCGCCGCAGCTGGGCGCGCAACGAGAACGCCATGACCACTGTCGCCGAGTACAACAAGATGTACGAGGGTCAGGATCACATCACCATGCCTTACGTCGCGGACGAAGAGCTCTGCGAGAAGGCCGTGAAGGAATACATGCACTAAGAAAACACTTCAAAAAAGGGGCTTTTTACAAAGCCCCTTTTTTGAACTGGATGCGCCCTAAGAGTGTCGGAAAAGCGGCAGAGCCACTTTCCCGAGAAGGATTCGCTGCGTTCTGTGCCTCGGTTGTCCGCTGAAAGCGGACAATTCGACACTCACTCCGCGCAAAGTGTTTTCTGCCACGCACATGTCGCGGCAGAAAACGATCAAATTCCTTTCGCGTCTGCGGACGCGAAACTCTGCGAGGCTTTTTTGACAAGCCATCGAACAGAATGCTCTTTCCAACAGTGAGAAAGGACAACATTTACTATGAAAAAGTTACTGGTCAAAAACATCGGCCTGCTGGCGACGCCGGAGGGCAAATCCGCCCATCGCGGCGAGGAGCAGGGCAAGATCAAATTCTTAAAGGATGCGTGGGTGCTCATCGAGGACGGCGTCATCGCCTCCGTCGGTACCGGCGCGGTTCCCGCCGTCGAGGGCGCGGAAGTCGTCGACGCGGAGGGCCACCTCGTCACCCCCGGCCTTGTCGACGCCCACACCCACCTCATCTTCGGCGGCTGGCGCCAGAACGAGCTGGGTCTCAAGCTCCACGGCGCAAGCTATCTCGACATCCAGAACGCGGGCGGCGGCATCCAGTCCACGACGAACGCCACCCGTCAGGCCAGCGAGCAGGAGCTCGCCGCCAAGGCCTCCAAGGCGCTCGACGAGATGATGGGCTTCGGCACCACCACGGTCGAGGCCAAGAGCGGCTACGGCCTCGCCACCGAGCATGAGCTCAAGGCGCTCGAGGTCATCAAGGACCTCAACGATCACCACCGCATGGACCTCGTCGCGACCTTCATGGGCGCGCACCTTGTCCCCGCGGAATATAAGTCCAACCGCGAAGAGTACGTCCGCCTCGTGTGCGAGGAGATGATGCCCAAGGTCAAGGAGCAGGGCATCGCCAAGTTCTGCGACGTCTTCTGCGAGGCCGACACCTTCACCGTCGAAGAGTCCCGTCAGGTGCTCGAAGCGGGTCTCAAGTACGGTCTGCGCCCGAAGATCCACGCCGACGAGATCGAAGCCATCGGCGGCAGTCAGCTCGCCGGCGAGATCGGTGCGATCTCGGCTGAGCACCTGATCGTCTGCCCGCCGGAGGGCATTGCCTCTATGGCCAAGGGCGGCGTCATCGCATGCCTGCTGCCCGCGACGAGTTTCAACCTCGGCGCGGTGTTCGCGCCCGCGCGCGACATGGTCAAAGCCGGCGTGCCCGTTGCAATGGCGACGGACTTCAACCCCGGCTCCTGCCCGTGCCTGAACATGCAGTTTGTCATCAACCTCGGCTGCCTCAAGTACAAGCTGACGCCGGAGGAGGTCCTCACGGCTGTCACGCTCAACGGCGCCGCGGCGATCGACCTTGCTGACAAGGTCGGCTCTGTCGAAGAGGGCAAGCTGGGCGACCTTGTCATCTGGGACGCGCCCGACCTCGACTACATCTGCTACCGCGTTGGCAGCAATCTTGCAAAAACCGTCATCAAGCGCGGCGAGATCGTGTAAGAGAACGGTAGAGGGAGAACATGATGGATCGGACTGACTACCAAATCCTCAACCTCCTCCAGGACGACAGCCGTTGCACGCTGCGCCGCATGGGAGACCTTGTGGGGCTGACGCCGCCCGCCGTGTCGGAACGCATTCGCCGGATGGAGGAAAGCGGCGTGATCCGCGGCTATCACATCGACATCGACCGCACGAAGCTCGACTGCAACATCACAGGCTTTATCTCTGTTGCGCTCGAGCCGGACAAGTACGACAAATTCTGCGATTTCTGCGCCTCGCAGAGCGCCATCATCAGCCACTATCACGTGGTGGGTGAGTTCAACGCGCTGCTCCGCTTCGCCGTGCGCGACACGCAGCAGCTCGACCAGCTTCTCTCCCTCATCAAGAAGTTCGGCGACTCGCGCACCTCGATCGAGCTCAAGACGCTCTTCGACAGCAAGGAGATCCCGCTGCCGTAACACAACATTCCCTTTGCACCAAGCAGGGCGGCTTTGGCCGACTCCGCATAAGAAAACATGCGCCGTAAAAGGCAAATTTTGCACGGACTCCTTCGTTGCGCCGTCTTGCCATGCGTCAGCATGCCCGCGCCGTCGCGCCTCAGCTCCGCACAAAATTTGCTCTTTTTCGGTGCAAAGCAGTTTTGCCAATGAATTTTTGAGATGAAATCAGCTGAAAAAATCTCCCCATACTGGCGTATGGGGAGTTTTTTTCGGTTGTATTTCAGCCAAAAAGGCGCAGGCAAAACCGCATGTTTTCTTATGCGGAGTCGGCCTTGGGCCGCCTTGACTTTTTTGCGCATTCTGAATACCGCTTTTCTTTTTTCGGACCATTCCCGCGCATCTGTGTGTTGCGAAAGAGGGCGAAAACTGCTATACTTTAATTTACTGAATGAGCATCATTTGGGGAGGGAATCTATCGTGCAGCTTGAACAGAGGCAGACGCTGAGCCAAAAGCTCGTGCTGACGCAGACGATGCGCCAGTCGCTCGACTGTTTGCAGCTCTCCGCGCCGGAGCTTGCCGAATACGTGCAGGAAGTCGCGCTCTCAAACCCGCTGCTCGACGTACAGTCCCCCACCTATTACGAGACCGAGCTCCCCAGCGAGGCCGCTCCCGCCGAGCGTGAACCGCTCGAGGTTCGCGAGGCGGACTCGTGGCGCGGCGTCACCTCCTCCGGCATGGAGGATGTGCAGGACTTCACCGCCTTTTTGACGCGCGAAAAAACGTTCCGCGACCACCTGACCGAGCAGATCGGGCAGATGAAGCTCGTCGATGATGAGCTTCTGCGCCTGTGCCGCTTTTTGATCGACTGTCTCGACGAGCGCGGCTATCTTGACTGCCCGCTTGAGGAGCTGTCCCGCGAATTCGACATCCCGCTCTTCTCGCTCGAGCAGGCACTTTTTGCCGTGCAGATGCTCGACCCGCCGGGCGTCGGCGCGCGGAATCTGTCGGAATGCCTGACGCTCCAGCTCGCGCAGGGCCGCTCGCTCGACCCGCTGGCGCTGAAGATCGCGCGCGACGGCTTAGAAATGCTCGGCAAGCGCAACTTTTCCGGCCTTGCCGTTCTGCTCGGCGTCAGCGTCAACGAAGCCAAGGCCGCCGCTTCCAAGGTGCTCGCGCTCAACCCGATCCCCTCGCGCAGCTTTGCCGGCAGCGAGCAGATCGCCTATGTCGCCCCCGACGCGGAATTTTCCGTGCAGCAGGGCCAGCTCGTCATCGAGCTCAACGAGCGCATCCTGCCGCGCCTGTCCGTCAACGCCGAATACGCCGCGCTGATGAACACGAGTGACGACCCCGAGGTCCAGCGCTACGTGAAAGAAAAGCTCTCCGAAGCACAGGCCCTCATCAAGGGCGTCCACACCCGCTGCGACACGCTCGTACAGATGCTCACGCTCATCGGGCGTGAGCAGCACGGCTTTTTCTGTGGCGGCGAGGCACTGCTGCCCGTGACGATGCAGCAGCTTTCCGAAAAAATGGGCGTCAGCACCTCCACCGTGAGCCGTGCGGCGCAGAATAAATACATTCAGTTCCAGGGCAGGATCATCCCCGTGCGCAGCTTTTTCACCACGGCGATCCGCCCCGACGCGGCAGTCTCGTCCCACGCGGTCAAGCAGCGGCTGCAAAGCCTCATTCGCGCGGAGGACCCGGCCGCGCCGCTCTCGGACGAGGCGCTTCGTCTGGCGCTCTCGGCTCTCGGCATCGAGGTCAGCCGCCGCGCCGTCGCCAAGTACCGCGCGGAAATGGACATCCCGTCCTCGTCCCAGCGCAAAAAGCGCTGAGCGCGGGGCGCGATCCAATATTTTATCAGGAGGAGCATGCTCTATGGCCAGCGTCTACGACCGCACCGACATCTACGACCTCTTCGACTCCCCGAAAAAGGATGCACAGACCCTCTCCCACTGGCAGACCGTTTTCGACGGCAGGCCCATTCGCTCGGCGCTCGATGTGAGCATCGGGACGGGCTCGCTCACGCTGCCGCTCGGGCAGCTTGGCGTCTCGCTGTACGGCTCCGATTTGAGCGACAGCATGCTCGCGCGCTGCCGCAAAAAGGCGGACGAGCGCGGCATCGCCATCGACCTGCGGCAGAGCGATTTCCGCGACCTGACGTCTCATTTTGACCGCAGCTTCGACTGCGTGATGAGCACCGGCAACTCCCTTGCCTACGTGACAAACAACGAGATCACCAGCGTTTTGGAGCAGATGGACGCGCTCGTGGAGCCCGGAGGCTGCCTCTACTTCGACCTTCGCAACTGGGACCGTATCGTGGGGCAGAAAAAGCGTTTTTACTGTTACAATCCCGCCTTTCTGCCAAACGGCGACCGCGTGAACCTCATGCAGGTCTGGGACCATTTATCCGACGGCTCCATTGTCTTCAATCTTGTCTACACCTTCGAGCGCGATAACAAAATCTTCCAAAAAGAGCGTTTTGAGGAGCACTACCACCCCGTGCCGCAGAAATTACTGCTCGACAAGCTCACGCAGCTCGGCTATCAGGACATTCAGGTCAAGGCCTTCCCCGTGCAGTTCGGCGTGTTTGACATCGAAAACAGCGAGTGGTACTGTGTGCTGGCGCACAAAGCAAAATAATCGTTGCCTCTTTTCGCAAAAAGGGGCATGATGGGAGATAATATCGTGCGCGGCGGCCAGCGCCGCGCGTTTCAACAGGAGGAAATTATCATGGACGGTATGAAAAATATCAGCAAGGCAGAGGTTCTGACCCTGCGCGATCAGGTCGCCTATCAGTCCGGTCAGGTCGTCAGCCGCACGCTGGCGCAGAACGAGCACGTGAGCGTCACGCTCTTCTCGTTTGACAAGGGTGAGGAGATCAGCACCCACAAATCCGGTGGCGACGCGATGGTCACCTGCCTCGACGGCGTGGGTCGGATCACGATCGACGGCGTCGAGCACATCCTGCACGAGGGTGAGAGCATCGTCATGCCCGCGCGTCACCCGCACGCGGTGTACGGTCAGGAGCAGTTCAAGATGCTGCTCGTCGTGGTGTTCTGATCTTTTTATTTACCGAAAAGGTGCGAAAGCAGTCTGTTTTCGCGCCTTTTTCGCGCCTTTTTCGCGCCTTTTTCGCGCCTTTTTCGCGCCTTTACCGCAAGGTGGCGCATTATCGCGCCGCATGCTCCTTTGCGTGGCCCGAATGAAGCTTCATCCATCGGCCCAATTTTTCGCTTCCGATTTTAACATATCATTTTCTCATTGATACTTGACAAAATGTAATGGCATGGTATAATGATGCCAATTTCCGTAGCAAAGGAGGCGATCGTTTGAACACCATGGTTACGTCCAAAAATGTCAATTTTGGAGTAAGCTGGCGACTGATCGTTGGCGTAGAGGGGCATTCGTCCGAATCTATGCCGTCGAAGCAGTCGGCAGCGGTTTGATCGACCTCATTTTCCAAGGCTCGGTTTGATTCGTTGCCTGCAATGATCGGCAGCATGGATCCGGTATGCTCCATTGATCTGGCAAAGCACTTGTGGAATGTTCCACAAGCATGGGAGTATCCCCTTGCAGTGTCAGAGCGCGGGAACAGACCGGTTTTTTTGTTACCCGAATCATTCAGGACGGGGCATTTTTGCCCCACCGCCATGAAAGGATATTTCTCACCATGAAACGCAAGCTCTCCGCCAAAGAATACACCTATGTTGCCAGCATGCTCTTCGGCCTGTTTTTCGGCGCAGGTAACCTTATTTTCCCCGTGCACCTCGGCCAGATGGCCGGTTCCAACGTTTGGCAGGCCATTCTGGGGCTTCTCATCACGGGCGTGGGCCTGCCGCTGCTCGGCGTGGCCGCGCTCGGCATCAGCCGCTCCAACGGTCTTTTTGACCTGAGCAGCAAGGTCAACCGCCCCTACGCGATGTTCTTCACCTGCGCGCTGTATCTGACCATTGGGCCGTTTTTCGCCATTCCCCGCTGCGCGACGACGTCATTCACCGTGGGACTTGAGCAGGTGCTTCCACAAAATGGCAGCAGCACGCTGTACCTGCTGCTCTTCTCGGCGGCGTTTTTCGCCGCGGCGCTGTTTTTCGCGCTGCGCCCGGGCAAGATCCTGACCTGGGTCGGCAAAATTCTGAACCCCTGTTTTCTCGTCTTCCTCGCCATTCTGGTCGTCGTCGCGCTCCTCTCTCCGAGTGCGGCCATCGCGGATGTCGAGCCGCTCGGCGACTATGCGTCCCAGCCGTTTTTCGCCGGTTTCCTCGAAGGGTACAACACCATGGACGCGCTGGCGAGTCTTGCCTTCGGCATCATCGTCGTGCAGGTCATCCGTGACCTCGGCGTGGACGATCCCACCGCTGTGGCGGGCAGCACCGTCCGCGCGGGCATTTTCAGCAGCCTTCTGATGGCGTTCATCTACATCGCCGTCACGATCGCCGGCACGCAGAGCCGCGGCGTGCTTGAAGCCAGCGAGAACGGCGGCACGGCGCTCGCGCAGATCGCGCAGCACTACCTCGGCTCCGCCGGTCTCTTCATCCTCGCCGCCACGGTGACGCTCGCGTGCCTTAAAACCGCCGTCGGTCTCATCACGAGCTGCGCCGAGACGTTCACCGCGCTCTTCCCCGACGGGCCAAAGTACCGCATCTGGGCAATCATTTTCAGTCTCGTGTCGCTGCTGTTTGCGAACCTCGGCCTCAGCGCCATCATCAGCTATTCGCTGCCGGTGCTGATGTTCCTCTATCCGCTCTCCATCGCGCTCATTGCGCTGGCGCTGCTCGGTAAATTCTTCGGCCACGACCGCACGGTGTACTGCTGGACGATCGGCTTCACGCTCATCGCTGCCGTTTACGATCTGATCATCGCGCTGCCCGAGAGCGTGTTCAACGCCATCCACGGTCCGGCCATCAAGGCGTTCGGTCAGCAGTACCTACCGTTTGCCAACCTCGGCCTCGGCTGGATCTGCCCGACGCTTATCGGCGCGGCCATCGGCCTTATTCTGCACTTCATGCGCGGGAACAGGGCCAAGGCGTGACCCCCTTACAAGTCAAAAATCCGTCCGGTCGATGACCGGACGGATTTCTTTTATTTATCGCGTGTTTTCGCCGCTCACAGCGTCGCGGCAAACTTCGTCACCGCGGCAAGGCCGTCTCTGAGCGTGTTGACGTCGCAGGCGTAGCCGACGCGCATGCTGTGGGGCTGCTCGAAGCAGTCGCCCGGCGTGACGAACGCACCGGTCTCGTGGTACATGCGCTTGCAGAACTCGTAGGAGGGGATATCGAAATCGTAGTAAACGAGCGCGGTCGTACCGGCTTTGGGCTTGGTGTAGAAAAAGTGCGGATTTTCCTTGATCCAGTCATCGAGGATGGCGAGGTTCTCGCGCACGATGCGCTGATTGCGCTTGAGCATCACGTCGCTGTGGCGCAGGGCAATGGACGCGATCGCATCGTCGAACATGCCGCAGCTAATTAAATTGTAGTCGCGGTGCGACAGGAACGCCTTGCGCGCCGCTTCATCGTGCGTGGCGATCCAGCCCATGCGAAGGCCCGCGAGCGAGAAGACCTTGGACATGCTGCTGACCGAGATGCCCTTTTCGTACAGGTCGACGATGGATTCGCACCACTCATCCTCCTGCGTCAGGTGGCGGTAGACCTCGTCGCAGAGGATGTACGCGCCCACGCCGCGGGCGATCTCCACGATGCTCCCCAGCAGTTCCTTACTCATCAGCGCGCCGGTGGGGTTGTTGGGGTTGTTGATGCAGATCATTTTCGTCTCGGGCGTGACGAGGCTCTTGAGCTCATTCAGGTCGGGGAGATAGTCGTTTTCCTGCTTTAGGTGCATGATGGCGACGTCCGCGCCGATGGACTCGGGGATGGAGTAGATCTGCTGATAGGTCGGCATGATGCTGACCACACGGTCGCCCGCGGAAATGAGCGAGCAGAATACGTGATGGTTCGCGCCTGCCGCGCCGTGCGTGAGCACGACCTCGTCGGCTTTGATCGTGTGGTAGAGCTTGGAAATGCCGCCACGCAGCGCCTCACTGCCCCAGATGTCGCCATAGGTCAAGCGCTGGGCACAGAAGTCCTTCAAAAAGTCCTCCTTGTTCTCGCCCGTGAGCTCGAAAAGCTCGTCGAGCGAAACGGAGTCGACGCAGGTCTCGGCGATGTTGTATAGCGCACCCACCTCGTACTCGTTCATCCATTCTTCCACAGCAAAGGGCTTGATGTTCATATCGTTCTCCTTTTCTCTATAAAAAAGTAACAGCACCCACGACCCAGCCTTATCCGGTCGCCCGGAATACCTACGGCTCAGTCATGGATGCCTTTTCTCCCCGGCCGGTGCCAAAGGAGGCATTTCATATCAGATTGATTGTATTATAATGCAGTTTTTCAGATTGTCAAGCGGGAAAACGCAAAATGTTCAATCTCTTATCGGGTGAATATTCAGTTTTCCGCATTGCTCGCGCAGACTTTCCCGCCGCCGCGTGGCACAGCGTCTTTTTCTTGCCCTTTTTCGCGCGGACTGCTATACTGGGAAAAACGACGAAAGTGAGAACGATCATGCCGAATTTTGATCCGTTAACTTACCGATATTCTTCCCGCCGCAACGTGGTCTACGCCAAAAACGGCGTGTGCTGCACGTCCGTTCCCCTCGGCGCACAGGTCGGCCTCGACGTGCTGAAAAATGGCGGCAACGCCGTCGATGCCGCCGTCGCCATGGCCGGCGCGATGCCGCTGCTCGAGCCGACGGGCAACGGCCTTGGGTCCGACTGTTTCGCGCTCGTGTGGATCGAGAAGGAGAAAAAGCTCTACGGCTTGAACGCCAGCGGCGTTGCGCCGATGGCGCTGAGCGCGGACGAGGTTCGCGCACAAGGCTTTTCCGAGGTGCCCGAGGAAGGCTGGCTCCCCACGATGGTCCCGGGCGCGCCCGCGGGCTGGGCGGCGCTCAATGCGCGCTTTGGCACAAAGCCGCTCTCCGAGCTCTTCGCCCCCGCCATTTCCTACGCCGAAAACGGCTATGCCGTGCCCGTCAATGTCGGCAAGCTCTGGGCGCGCGACAGCAAGCGCATCGCCAGGGTCATGGCGCAGGACCCCGCCCCCTATGAATACTGGTGGAAGAGCTTTATGAAGCCGGACGGCTCGCCGTACCGCGCGGGCGATGTCTTCCGTTTTCCCGCCTATGCCGACACGATGCGCTCCCTCGTCGAGACGAACTGCGAGAGCTACTATCGCGGTGAGCTGATGGAAAGGATCGTCGCCCATTCGCGCGCCACGGGCGGCTACTTCTGCGAGGACGACTTCAAGAACTACCACCCCGAATGGGTCGAGCCCATCACGCAGGACTACCGCGGCTATACCGTCTGCGAGATCCCGCCCAACGGCCACGGCATCACGGTGCTGATGGCACTCGGCATGCTCAACGGGCTGACGCTGCCCGAAAAGCGCGAGGACGCGGACTACTATCACAAGGTCATGGATGCCATCAAGCTCGCCTTTGCCGACACGAAGACCTACGTCGCCGACCCGCACTATATGAAAACAAAGGTCAGCGAGCTGCTCTCGCCCGACTATCTCGCTGCCCGCCGCGCACTCATCACAGACAAGGCGCTCGAGCCCAAGGCGGGCGACCCGCACTGCGGCGGCACGATCTACCTCTGCACCGCGGACGCAGAGGGCAACATGGTCTCGCTTATCCAAAGCAACTACTGCGGCTTTGGCGCGGGCATCGCCATCCCCGGCACGGGCATCTCGCTTCAGGACCGCGGCGCGAACTTCTCCCTCGACCCGAAGAGCGATAACTATTTGGAGGGCGGAAAGAAGTCCTACCACACGATCATCCCGGGCTTTCTGCTCAAGGACGGCGAGGCCGTCGGCCCGTTCGGCGTGATGGGCGCGTTCATGCAGCCGCAGGGGCAGGTCGAGGTGCTGACGAGCACCATCGATTACGCCATGAACCCGCAGGAGGCGCTCGACGCGCCGCGCATCCAGTGGATCGGCGGCAAAAAGCTCCAGATCGAGCGCGAGGCGGGCGAGGCGATCGCCGAGCAGCTGCGAGCAATGGGGCACGAGGTCGAGATCGTCGACGACCGCACGGCCATGGGCCGCGGCGAGATCATCTGGAAGTGCGAAAACGGCGTTTACGCCGCGGGCACCGAACCGAGATGCGACGGCACGGTCGCAAGCTGGTAATAAAGCAAAAAAAAGAGGCTTCCCGACGGGAAGCCTCCTTTTTTGCAGATTTTCAAAATTAAACCTTGGCCTCGCTGTTGTGCTTGCTGGCGACGTAGCTTCTCATCGAGTTCACGACGATGGTCGCGCCGAGCACGATGAGCAGCACCGCGATGATGAGCTGCAAGCCGTTGGCGATAAACACCGCGCCCCAGGTCGTCTCGCCCGCGGGGATGGTGACGGCAGCGGCATTTTGGATGGCGCTCACCATGGCCATCAGGCGCTGCACGAGCGCCGTGAACGTGACGCAGAGCATGATGACGAGCGGCGGGAAGAGCATCTTGTTGCTGCGGCCCGTGACCTTGAGGAAGACGCACAGCGTGATGAGCACGAGCGCAGAGAGCAGCTGGTTGGCAGAGCCGAACAGCGGCCAGATGTTGGAGTAGCCGATCTTCGTGAGCACGTAGCCGAGCACAAGCGTCAGTACCGTGGAGAAATACGTGTTGCACAGGAGCTTGCGCCAGAGCTCGGCGTGGGCCATGTCGTCCACGCTGAAAAGCTCCTGGAAGCTCATGCGCGCGATACGCGCGACGGCGTCAAGGCTCGTGAGGGCGAGGGCGGAGACGCACATCGTCATAAAGACCGTGGCGGCGTAGTTCGGCACGCCGAACATCTCGAAGAAGCCCGCAACGCCGCGGCTGAAGATCTGGAACGGGGTACCGGCGGCGGGAGTGCCGTCCGCCGCGGCGGCCGCACCGGCCACGCAGAGTGCGAGCACGGCAAGCAGGCTCTCGAGGATCATCGCGCCGTAGCCGACCTTGAGCATGTCCTTCTCGTTTTCGACCGTCTTGGACGACGTGCCGGAGGAGACGAGGCTGTGGAAGCCGGACACCGCGCCGCAGGCGACGGTGACGAACAGGATGGGGAACATCGTGCCGAGCTTTTCATTGTTGAAGCCCGTGAAGACGGGGAGGTTCATCGTCGGATGTGCAACGAGAAGGCCGACGACCGCGCCCGCGATCATGCAGATGAACATGAAGGTGGTCATGTAGTCGCGCGGCTGCTTCAAAAGCCACATCGGGAGAACGGCGGCGAAGAAGATGTAGACGAACGTGATGTAGCTCCAAGACGCCTTGCCGAAGATGAGCGGGCAGTTCATGCCGACAGCGAACGAGGCAACGATGCAGAGAATGCCGAGCACGGCTTCCTTCCAGCCCGAGAGGTTCAGCTTCTTCTGCACAAGGCCGAAGACGACGGCGAACACCATGAACATGATGGACACCATACCGGCTGCGCCGTTGGTCTGCGCGGCGTCAGTAAGCTGCGTCACGCCATCGACCACGGTGTAGGCGTTGAACGTGCCGGCGACCATGTCGGCGAACGCTGCGATGACGATCAGGCAGAACAGCCAGCAGAACAGCAGGAACAGCTTGCGGCCGAGCTTGCCGATGTACTTTTCGATCAGCATGCCCATGGACTTGCCGTCATTTTTGACGGAAGCGTACAGCGCGCCAAAGTCCGTCACAGCGCCGAAGAAGACGCCGCCGAGCAGCACCCACAGCAGCACCGGCAGCCAGCCGAACGCGGCGGCCTGGATCGCGCCGGTGACAGGGCCCGCGCCCGCGATGGAGGAAAACTGATGGCTGAAGACGGTCCAGCCGTTGGTGGGGACAAAGTCCTTGCCGTCGTTATACTTGACGGCGGGCGTCTGCGCCTTGGGGTCGATGCCCCAGGTCTTGGCGAGCCAGCGCCCATAGAGTGCGTAGGCGGCGACGAGGACGACCGCCGCAATCAGCACGATGACGAGTGTGTTCATGTGATTTCCCTTTCTTTCCTAAAAAAACTGTGTTCTTCGCCAATGCCGGGAGCAAAAAGAAAAGCCCCGCCTCTGCTGCGGATTTTCCACAATGAAAACCCATCGCAAAGACGAAGGCCAATATCGCGGCGATATCCGCCGCAGATCTCAACTTCCGCGTTACCACTTTGCTTGCCGGAAGGACCGGCCGCTCGACCGCTGCCCGAACTGTTCGGAGAGCGTACCCTGTTAACGGTGGGGGACCGGCTGTGATTACTTGGCGTTTGCGCCTTTCACCGCGGCTGCTCACAGGGGATGGCCTGCCCGTTCCTTGCTGCCGTTTTGCACCACCAACGGCTCTCTGAAAGCGGTGATCCGGGGAAGTCGTGTCCTGCTCAAAGCATTTGACGAATGATGTGTGTACAATAGCCCCATCCTCCGCCGTTGTCAATACAGTTTTGTCCACGCGGAGCGGATTTCGTCGAAGAAAATAGACACCCCATCACTTCTCCGCCGCCGCTTTAGGCAAAATGCAAATGCGAAATACAAATAAAGCTATGCCGAAGCGAAATGGAACTTGGCCGGCAACGCAGTCATAACAACGGGATGCTTTCAAATTTTGACCTGTTTCGGCAGTTTTCGGTTTGCCGAATTTCCGTTTAAAATATTTTAACGAAATATTATTTTTTCTTTCTTGACAAAGGCATGCTCTTATGTTAGCTTTAAAATGCAAAATGAATCAACTGATCGGATGATGAGTTCGGGAGAGACCGCGGAATATTCTGCCGCGGCGCCGAAGGGGAACGCAGAAGCTCTCAGGCAAAAGGGCCGAACTCGGACGACGCTCCGAAAAGTGCGTTTACGCACGCCGAAGGTGCAACCTGCCGCGATGACTCGGGCGGGGAATCTCTCAGGTGATCAACGGAGGCACAAAGCTCAAAAGGGAGTTTTGTGCCTCTTTTTTGATGCTTAATTTTAATAATTTTTATAAGATTCATTAAAATTATTGTTTTCGGAGGATGCACACTATGGAAAAGAAGACCCCTCTTTACCAAACGCATGTGGACATGGGCGGCAAGATCGTCGAATTCGGCGGCTTTCTGATGCCCGTACAGTATCCCACCGGCGTGATCGCCGAGCACATGGCCGTGCGTGAAAAGGCCGGACTGTTCGATGTTTCTCACATGGGCGAGCTTCGCCTCAAGGGCCCCGACGCCGTCGCCAACGTGCAGAAGATCATTACTGCCGACATTTCGAACATGAAAGACGGCGAGATCAAGTACTCGATGTTCTGCAACGACAATGGCGGCATCATCGACGACTTCATCGTCTACCGCTGCGCAGCGGACAATTACTGGCTCGTCGTCAACGCGGGCAACCGCGAAAAGGACGCCGCCTGGGTCGAGAGCCACCTCTCCGGCGACGTCGACTACCGCGACGAGGGCAACGACTGGGGCCAGATCGCCCTGCAGGGCCCCAGGTCCGGCGACATTCTCAAAAAGCTCTGCGACGAGCAGTATATCCCCGCCAAGTACTACACCTTCACCGAAGACGTGCCCCTGAACCTCGGCGAGCGCACGATCCGCGCCCTCGTCTCCCAGACGGGCTACACCGGTGAATACGGCTTTGAGATCTACTGCAAGGCCGAGGACACAGTCGACCTGTGGAAAGCACTTCTGAAGGCGGGCGAGCCCGAGGGGTTGATCCCCTGCGGCCTCGGCGCGCGCGACACGCTGCGCTTAGAGGCTTCGATGCCGCTCTACGGCCACGAGATGAACGACGAGATCACGCCGAAGATGGCGGGACTTCCGTGCAAGCTCACGGGCAAGGACTTCATCGGCCGCGACGCGCTCGTGGCGCTCGGCACGCCGAAAATGAAGCGCATTGGCATGAAGGTCGTCGGCCGCGGCATCGTGCGCGAGCACTGCGACCTCTACACGATGGACGGAGAAAAGATCGGCTGGGCGTCCTCCGGCACGTTCGCGCCCTATATCGGCTGCGGTGTCGCGATGGGCTATATCCCCGCCCAAGATATCGAGATCGGCAAGCACCTCAACGCCGACGTGCGCGGCCGCATGGTCGAGCTCGAGATCGTGCCAATGCCGTTCTACAAGCTCGAACGCTGAAATAGAGGTTTTTGACCGAATATTCGGAAACCATTTGACCGTCAATCACAAACAACATTCACTGAGAACGATTTTGAGGAGGAAATTACCATGAACATCCCTGCTGAGCTGAAGTATTCCAAGTCCCACGAGTGGGTCAAGATGGACGGCGACGTCGCCGTGATCGGCATTTCTGATTTTGCCCAGGATGCGCTGGGCGATGTGGTCTTTATCAACCTGCCCGCCGAGGGCGACAGCGTCACCGCCGGTGAGAGCTTCGGCGATGTCGAGTCCGTCAAGGCGGTCTCCGACGTGATCTGTCCCGTCAGCGGCACGATCTGCGAGGTCAACGAAGCGCTCTCCGACGCGCCCGAGACGCTGAACTCCGACCCCTACGGCGCATGGATCATCAAGGTCTCCCCCGTGACCGACACTGAGGCGCTGCTGGATGCCGCCGCTTACGAAGCGCACTGCGCGCAGGAGGGTTAACATGGGCTCTTACGTTCCCACCACGGCTGCGGAACGGGAAGAAATGCTCGCCGCCATCGGGGTCGACAGCCTGGAAGGGCTGTACAAGGCCGTCCCGCAGGAAATGCTCCTGCGGAGCGGCGGGCTGAACATCCCCGAGGGCCTGAGCGAGCTTGAGGTGCGCGAGGCCGTCACCGCCATGGCCGAAAAGAACAAGGTCTTCAAGACTGTTCTTCGCGGCGCGGGCGCCTACCGCCATTTCATCCCGTCGGTCGTCAAATCCGTCACCTCCCGCGAAGAGCTTGTCACCTGCTACACCCCCTATCAGGCGGAGATCAGCCAGGGCGTTCTGCAGGGTACGTTTGAATTCCAGACGATGATCTGCGAGCTGACCGGCATGGACGTCTCCAACGCCTCGCACTACGACGGCGCGACCGCCGCGGCCGAGACGATCCCCATGTGCAAGGACCGCAAGCGCACGAAGGCTTACGTCTCCGCCTGCGCCCATCCGCAGGTCATCGAGGTCATGAAGACCTACTGCTTCGCCTCGAATACCGAGCTTTTTGTCGTCCCCACAAAGGACGGCAGAACTGATCTCGACGCGCTCAAGGAAGCGCTCGGCGATGACGCCGCGTGCTTCTACCTCCAGCAGCCGAACTACTTCGGCCAGATCGAAGACGCGAAGGCGGCCGGTGAGATCGTCCACGCCGCGGGCGCAAAGTTCGTCATGGGCGTGAACCCCATCGCCTGCGCCATTCTGCCCACGCCGCGCGCGATGGGCGCGGATGTCGCCGTCGGCGACGGTCAGCCCCTCGGCCTCGACACGGCGTTCGGCGGCCCGTTCCTCGGCTTCATGGCCACGACATCCGCCATGACGAGAAAGCTCCCCGGCCGCATCGTCGGCCAGACGAAGGATGTGGACGGCGAGATTGGCTACGTGCTGACGCTGTCCGCGCGCGAACAGCACATCCGCCGCGAAAAGGCCAGCTCAAACATCTGCTCCAACCAGGCGCTATGCGCCTTCGCCGCCGGCGTCTACATGGCCGCGATGGGCGAAAAGGGCATGAAGCAGTGCGCGCGCCTCTGCACCTCGAAGGCGCACTATTTCGCCTCCGAGCTTGAAAAAATCGGCTGCACGCTCAAGTATCATGGCGAATTCTTCCACGAATTCGTCACCGAAGTGGAATGCCCCAACTGCCGCAGGAAGATCCTCGACGCGCTCGAGGCCGAGGGCATCCTCGGCGGCGCGGAGGTCGAGGGCGGCATCCTCTGGTGCGTGACCGAGCTCGTCTCTAAGGCGCAGCTTGACAAAGCCGTTGCCATCGTGAAGGAGGTGCTGTAAATGAAGCTCATTTTTGAACTTGGCGTCGAAGGCCGCGGCATGACCCTCATGCCGGAGTGTGACGTCCCCGAATATCAGCTTCCCGAAGAGCGCAGCGAGGCGCTGCACCTGCCCCATGTGAGCGAAAATGAACTCACCCGCCATTACACCGCCCTCTGCAAGCGCATCCACGGCGTGAACGACGGCTTCTATCCCCTCGGCTCGTGCACGATGAAGTACAACCCCAAGATCGACGAGGACATGGCGGCGCTGCCGGGCTTCACCCAGCTCCACCCGCTCCAGCCCATCGAGACCGCGCAGGGCGCGCTCGAGGCGCTGCACACGTTAGGCTCTGAGCTTGGCGAGGTCTTCGGCATGGACGCTGTCACGTTCCAGCCCGCGGCGGGCGCGCACGGTGAGTTCACGGGCGTTCTGCTCATCAAGGCCTATCATACCGACCGCGGCGATACCGCGCGCACGAAGATCATCGTGCCCGACTCCGCCCACGGCACGAACCCCGCGACCGCCGCGATGTGCGGCTTCCAGGTCATCAACATCCCGTCCGGCGCAGACGGCTGCGTGGACCTCGACGCGCTGCGCGCCGCCGTCGGCCCCGACACCGCGGGATTGATGTTGACGAACCCGAACACCGTCGGTATTTTCGACAAAAACATCCTTGAGATCACGAAGATCATTCACGATGCGGGCGGCCTGTGCTATTACGACGGCGCGAACCTCAACGCCGTCATGGGCGTCGTCCGTCCCGGTGACATGGGCTTTGACTGCATCCACAGTAACCTGCATAAGACGTTCGCCACACCGCACGGCGGCGGCGGCCCCGGCGCAGGCGCGGTCGGCTGCAAGGAATTCCTCAAAAAGTACATGCCCGGCCCGCTGGTCGTCGAAAAGGACGGCAAGTACGGCTTTGCATACCCCGAAAAGTCCATCGGCCGCGTGAAGATGTTCTACGGCAACTTCGACGTCGTCGTGCGCGCGCTGACCTACGTGCTCACGCTCGGCAAGTCCGGCATCCGCGAGGCGGCGATGAACGCCGTGCTGAACGCGAACTACATGCGCGTCAGGCTCAAGGATACCTTCACCATGGCCTATGACGAGATCTGCATGCACGAGTTCGTCATGTCGCTTGTCGATCTCCACAAGGAGACGGGCGTCTCCGCGCTCGACCTTGCCAAGGGCATGCTCGACTTTGGCCTGCACCCGCCCACGATGTACTTCCCGCTCATCGTCCATGAGGCGCTCATGATCGAGCCCTGCGAGACTGAGAGCAAGGAGACCATGGACGAGGTCTGCGGCATCTACTGCAAGCTCTTTGAACTCGCGCACTCCGATCCCGAGACGCTCCACACCGCTCCCCACTCCACGCCCGTCCGCCGTCTCGACGAGGTCGGCGCGGCGCGCAACATGGTTTTACGGTATCAGTTTGCCTGACGAAGGCAGCGCATATCTCAACATCACGCAATGCCGCCGAAAAGTCGGCGGCATTGCTCTCAAAAAGGAACGAACTATTATGGCTCATTATGAACTCATCGTCATCGGCGCGGGCCCCGGCGGCTACGAAGCCGCGCTCCATGCGGCCAAGCTCGGCAAAAAGGTCGCCGTCGTCGAGAAGCGCGAAGCGGGCGGCACCTGCTTAAACCGCGGCTGCATCCCGACGAAAACGCTGCTGCACTCTTCTCAGATCTTCCACGACGCCAAGCACGGCGCACACTCCGGCATCCACACCGACGATATCCGCGCCGACATGACGGAGATTTTTGCCTACAAGCGCGAAATTTCGCAAAAGCTGTCCTCCGGCATTGAATCGCTTTTCAAGATCGCAAAGATCGACTTTCTGCGCGGCACGGCGCTCATCACCGCACCCGGCGCTGTCCGCGTGACAGACGCCGAGGGCGATGCCAACGACTACACCTGCGACGATATCCTCATCGCCACCGGCTCCGTCCCGTCCCGCCCGCCGATTCCCGGACTTGAGTTCGCGATGACCTCCGACGAGCTGCTTGAGGGGTGCGACCACCTGTACCGCTCCATCGTCATCATCGGCGGCGGCGTCATCGGCATCGAGTTTGCGACGTTTTACGCAGACCTCGGCTGCGAGGTGACCGTCATCGAAGGCATGGACCGCCTGCTGCCCAACATGGACAAGGAGCTGGGCCAGAACCTCGCGCTCATCCTCAAAAAGCAGGGCGTGAAGGTCTTCACGAACGCGATGGTCCAGAGCGTCGAGAAGACGGGTGAGGATATCGCCGTCAACTTCACCTGCAAGGAAAAGAGCGAGACCGTCTCCGGCGAGGCTGTGCTCTGCGCCATCGGCCGCCGCCCGTACTGCGACGGCCTGTTCGCGGATGGCATTTTTGTCGAGATGAACCGCCGCAGCATCGCCGTGAACGAGCGCTACGAAACGAGCATCCCCCACATCTACGCCATCGGCGACGTCTCGGCCAAAATTCAGCTCGCCCATGTGGCGACCGCGCAGGGCATCGCCTGCGTCGACCTGCTCTGCGGAAGGGAAAATCACACATCCATGTCCGTCGTGCCGAGCTGCATCTACTGCCGTCCGGAGATCGCGGTCGTCGGCCTCACCGAGGCCGAGGCCAAGGAGGCGGGCATCCCCGTCAAGGTCGGCAAACATGTCATGTTCGACAACGCCAAGACGCTCATCGCCGACCCGGGCCGCTGCCTTATGAAGTTCGTCGCCCACGCCAAAACACGCGAGCTTCTCGGCGCGCAGCTCATGTGCGAGCATGCGAGCGACATGATCGGCGGCGTCTCGCAGGCGCTCGCCAACCACATGACGGTCGATCAATTCCTGCTGGCCATGCGTCCGCACCCCTCGTTTGAAGAGGCGATGACCGCCGCGCTCGAGGACCTTGCGCAGAAGCTCGGCTGAAAGGCCGCGGATGAAGCTATCGGTCGCCTTTAGACAGGCGATACCGCTTTTATGCAAAATTTGCGTTGCAGCATACGATGGAGTATGCTACCCTTAAAGTGAAAAATTGCTCTGACGGGGAACGCTTCTTTGAAAGCGGCGCACCGAAAGCGTGATAAGGGAGAGGAGAATCATCCATGAAAAAGCTATTGCCCATCATTTTGACGCTGCTCCTAGTTTGCATTGCCGCACCTTACGCCTCCGCCGCGAATGTGGGGCTTCGCCGCAAAACCTGTCAGTCGACGGCGTCGATGCGGACTGAGACAAATACAACATCGACGGCAGCAACTATTTCAAGCTGCGCGACCTTGCGCAGCTTCTGAGCAAGACGGACAGTTGCTTTTCCGTTTCGTTCGATGAGCAAAGCAACGCGGTCGCGGTCGTTTCCGGAAAAGAATATATCCCCGTCGGCGGCGAGCTTGCGCGCGGGCAAGATCATTCCAAAACAGCTGTTGTCAGCAAGCAGTCCGTTTTGATCGACGGAAAGGCTGTGGACGGTCTTTCCATCTACAACATCGGCGGAAACAACTATTTTAAGCTGCGCGACCTCGGCAATGCGCTCGGCTTTACCGTCGATTATAATGCCGACAGCAATACCGCCATCGTTTTGAGCAAGGGTTCCACAGCAGTCTATCAAAACGCGTTTGAAAAGCTGCTCGAAGACGTGAACGAAAAACGCCGCGCCGATATGGCAAGCGAAGTGACCTTTGACGGGTTTGAGGACTATCTTCAACACCACCGCGGCGAGGTCGAGATCACACAGGCAGAGATCGACAGTCTGATGGACCTGAATCACCCCGGTAAGGCGACGCTCACCCGCGCGGAAGCGCTCGAGGATGTGGACCTTTACTTCCGCGCGCTGCATTACTCCTACGGCGCTTACTATTATTTCGGTGAGGAGAACTTCCAAAAGGCGGAGAACACGATCCGCGCGAAGCTTTCCTCCTGCAAGACGATCACAAGGGATCAATTGATCTCTCTGATGTACTCCAACCTGCTTTTCGTTCGGGATGGACATTTCTGCATTGCCGGGCGGTATGAACCGGCCTATGAAAGCAGTGTCCAGTATTTGTACTATTACAGTGACCGCAGCTTCGGCAAGGATGCGAACGGGTATTATCTGCTGGGGGAAAGCGAAAAGTGGTACTATACCTCCTGCGGCAACGCGAACGCGGAAATGCAGCCGTATCTTGAAAAGAGCGGCCGCGTGTGCTATTCCCTGCGCCAGTTCTGCCCTGCAACAGCAGCACATACAACGGACATCATTACTCTGACAAAGGGCGGCGAAACAAAAACGGTTTCGCTCACATGGTCGCTGAGCCAGTCCTATCTGGAAGACGGTTCGCAGGTCCCGGATTATCATTATCTGAAATCAAACGGTATCGCCTTGATAACGATTCGCAGGTTTGACTGGAATTATGAGGAGACAATGGACGAGTTCGTCCGCACCGGTTCTGACCTTAAAAACGCGAAGCTCATCATCATTGATGCCCGCTCCAACAGCGGCGGCGATGAAGACTTTATCAAAAACTGGCTGAAAAGCTACACGGGAGAAGAACCCGAACAGAAAACGATTATTTCCAACTGGGGCACTGCTATGTTCGATAGGACCCAAGCCTACGCGGACCTGGGTGAAGAGTTTGCCGCCTTCCGGACAGGCGATAAGGACTATGAGCTGTTTCAGGGAAAGCTGCTGGCAAACAGCACTCCGATTCTTCTTCTGACAGACAGCATGTCCGGCTCCGCCGGCGAGAGCATCGTGACCTATTGCAGGACACTTGACAACTGCCTTGTGATCGGCGGCCCAACGAGAGGCGTGCAGCTGGTCGGAAATGTGCGAGGCTGGACGCTTCCAAACTCCGGCATCGGCTTCCAGTTCGGTCAGGCGCTCCACTTTATCTACAGTATGGAAAATGTGGAGGGCAAGGGCTACGCCCCGGACCTGTGGTGCAACCCGAAGACCTCGTTGCAGGCGGTTTTGAGCATGGTGGAGCGCTATGACCTCGGCTCCGCCGAGGGCGTGGCCGCCCTGCGCGCGCAGCTGCCGAATATTCTGACCAAGTAGGCAGGCACTTCCCATTAAATGTCCCACAACGTAGGATGAGTAGAAAGAGAAGCATTCTACTGAACCTGTCTTATGGCCATATACCGCCGTCATCTGAACGCAAAACCGCTCCCGAGATCATCTTGATCTTGGGAGCGTTACTTTCTCTATTATGATTGCTTTTGTGCCCAAAAACGGCCTTTTGCCGGAATGTGTTAGAAATGTGTTAGAAAAGTGTTAGAAAAGGCTATGTCCTCATATACGTCCCCATTTTGCGTTAAAAGCAAGTAACGCACTTACGAATTCTCTGTATCCTCAACCAATGCTTCACACGGAAAACCGGGCACTTTGTAGCAAAGCACTTTACCCAGCGGATACTTCCCTGAACAGGCCGGAAAACTTCTCAGCTCTCTTATGAAGTTCGACATCCTGCTTCGGTGCGCTCTGCCGCCATTCAAAAAGTGCCTCTGTCTGTTCAACATAACGCGAAGGGTAGTCTTCTAAGTATTTACCTTCTGATTTTAAGTATAAACCTTTTAATCTACGAACTGCCATGTTACCTCTCCTTTTTCTCTCTAATATATTTTCCCCGCCGATATAGCTACCGACGCAAATGGGACGAACATTTTGCTGCCGTGGCGGTTAACCTCTGCGCAGTACCTCTTGCTGCAAGGCAGGCACCCGAAACCGGGTGCCTGCCTTGTAAGCTGAGTATTTGCTTTTTACTTGCCCTGATAGGCGCGATACAGGAACGTCACGATCTCCGCGCGCGTGCAGTCCGCGTTGGGGCTGAACGTCGTGT
>ERZ837380.650-NODE-650-length-50249-cov-5.908933_pt1 | contig 50249 bp, 44 predicted proteins | sample MGYA00519685_ERZ837380 | MGnify/ENA primary metagenome ERZ837380 (study PRJEB31850, sample SAMEA3708817) | human gut metagenome | biome: human gut; feature: human-associated habitat; material: faeces | place: China | collected 2014 ...
ATATGGATTTTGGTTTTATGCAGTCCATGATGAGAAGTACAACCTTACCAGCCCAGGATATGTGGTATGCTGGAAAGCCTTTTAATTATTATTATGGCGGACAGTATCTTGCCGTATTCCTTACGAAACTGACTGGAACAAATGTAGAGATCACTTATAATCTGATGAGGACTATGGTTGCTGCTTTTGCCTTTGTTCTTCCCTTTAGTCTGGTACGTCAGATGCTGAAGGATAAATTAGGAAAGGACAAAAAATGGACTTTAGATCTTAGTGGTATTCTGGCAGGGATGGCGGTGTCTATGAGTGGGAATCTCCACTATATTATTTATGGGATCATTCTCAGACTGCTGAAGATAAAAACAGATTACTGGTTTCCAAGCTCTACCCGTTATATTGGTTTCGATCCGGCTGTGACTGGGGATGAGACGATTCATGAGTTTCCGTCCTATTCGTTTGTACTGGGAGATCTTCATGCCCATGTGATTAATGTTTTTCTGGTCCTGACGGTACTTGGAATTTTATATTCCTGGATGAAGACAAATTCGGGAAAAAGCTGAAGACAGAGAGAAATCGGACTTCTTGGAATGTTTCTTGGAATGTTCCTTTTTTCTAATACCTGGGATTTTATGATCTATTACGTTGTGAGCTGCGGGGCATTGCTTTTCGGAAATCTGAAACGTTATTCCTTTGGTCCTTTTATAAATTCCGCATTGAAATGGAATGTGATACAGTGGGGGGAACTGCTGACGGTTGCTTTTCTTGCATCCCTTCCATTTCATCTGACTTTTCAAAATGTGATGGTTCAGGGAATCGGAGTAGTAAAAATACATACTGCTTTTTACCAGTTCTGTGTATTATGGGCATTCCCGCTTCTGGTCTGCGTGCCATTTGTTATCGGAATTCTGAAAAAAATACGAACATTCCCAGATAAAAAAATTCGAAGTTTTTTTAGTGATGTAAAGTATCCTGATTTGTATGGACTGGTTCTTGTACTTTGTGCTATGGGACTAATCTTTATTCCTGAAATTGTTTATGTGCGAGACATTTATGAAAAAACAGCTCCAAGAGCCAATACCATGTTCAAGCTGACTTATCAGGCATACATCATGTTTGGAATTATGATGGCGTATATATTGGTTTCATTTACAGCAACCAGAATAAAAAGATGTAATGGTACTGACAATGCTGTAATATGTAAAGGATTGCTGAGATGTCCAAGATGTCAGGCTCTGACAGGGATCATTGCAATCCTGCTCCTGATTTCAACTTGCGGATACCTGGAAAATGCAATCGTTCATTGGTTTGGAGGATTCCCGAAAAGAAGTGCATACCAGACACTAAACGCAACGAACTATTTGGAAAATGCTATTCCTGATGATGCCGCTGGAATCCGCTGGCTGAATGCTAATGTCAATGGACAACCTGTTGTTCTTGAAGCCAGTGGTGACAGTTATAAGGATTATGATAACCGTGTTTCGGCAATGACAGGACTGTCAACGGTTTTAGGCTGGTATGTGCATGAATGGCTGTGGAGAAATAATTTGGAAGAGGAAAATCAACGAAAAGAAGATGTGCAGACCATATACACTTCAAGCAACGCTGAGCAAATAAAATCCTTGATAGAAAAGTACAAGATTTCCTATTTATTTATTGGAAGCTGTGAAGTTGAGAAGTATGGAGAGATCAATAGCGAATTCTTAACTTCGCTGGGAAAAGTTGTTTTCCGACAGGGTGAGACGATGATAATTGAGGTTTTCGATGGGGAGAGGGGTGATTGATATAAAAAAGATAAAATTTTGTAAAATGTGTTACCTTATGTAAAAAAATACGATTAATTATATAGATGGCAAATTTGGGCAAAGGAGGTTATGCATGATTGTTTATCAGCCATACAGAAAATGAAAGGAGTCTAATCATATGAAACATAAGGTAAAGATTATAATACTCAGTGTTTTAGGAGTTTTGCTTGTGGGATCATCAGTGGCATATGCATACTCACAAAAAGGCACTCTGATCTCACAGAAAACAGAGGAGCTGCCTGACGGAAATATTTATGTTGAAGAATTATATGAAATAGATCAGTAAGACAGAAACAGAGGGGATGGCGTATTGATACGACATCCCCTTTATATGGCGAGAGTTGTTAATTACTCTAAAAATAAGTTAAACAAACTGAAAGTTAGCTGAATATGCATTATATAAGCAAGAATGTTTTTTTCGAAAAACGAATAATGTTAAACTCAATTCGCCATTCAATATCGTCTGATACTGGTTTGAAGTGTAGAGCGGAGTAAGCAACATGGAGATTTGCCTGATTGTTGTTGCCACACAGGATTATAGTTGGCTCGTCCGCACCACCGATAATATCAATACAGGCAAGATCAGTTTGTACTTCCGGTGAAAAAGAGTCTGTTGCAGGAGCAACTTCTAAAGGTTTATCGTTATCAGCACAATCATGAATCGAAATATCATTGTCCGGTTCAGGAGAAAGTGTATAGCTCATAGTGGTAAAATGTGTGGGATACAACCAACGGTCAGAGTCCATGCGGTTTTGAGAAAGTGTCTGCTGTTCCAATTTTTGCACAGTTAATGTATATTTTGTTTCACTGACCGGATGGGAGAAAGCAAACTGGTCACCGGGAGAGTGTATCTTAAAATGCGGTCCAGGCATACGAAATGGTTGTTGCTCTATTGTAAGCGAAAGAGATTTTATTGCAGGACGGCGTTTATCTGGCCACAGAAATGCCGCCCTAAAAATCATCCATCCATAGGATGTATCCAATTCGTAGTGTTTTAATACCCATTTTGCTTCCGGTTCATTGTTTATTTCGTCCGGTAAACATGGATTAAAGACTACTGAACAGCTGTGAGAGGCCTGCATTGTTGTTCCATTTAATTTTAAACAAGGAATAATATCAAGGCAAAGCGGGTTGTCTAAATCTATTTGCAGTTGTTGTTCTTGTGTAAAATTTAAACAGGAGTCATTTTCGGGGGTTAAATCCCATTTTTTCATAAATTCGCGAATATCCTCTGCCAGGGTACACATACAAAAATCCAAGACAAGACCCTTGTTGCAAGAATATGCCGCGGGAATAATCCAATGATGTCCAGCCCATTCAAATTGCTTATCCAATCGGATTTCTGTTCCGGCACGGTCTTTTCCTGAAGGCTCCCAGAAGTTTCCGTCAAAATAAACCTTCCATTCAGGGATAGGCGCTTCTGCATCCGGGTTCATATCAATATCATGTGTATTATCTTCACAGCACCTTGCTCTCACAGAGGAAAGGTCAATTACGCTTTGTAAAAATTTCTGAAATATTCTGTTCATAATGATCTCCATAATTCTGATTTTCTGAGTTACTTCTTGATGATATCATAAAAATGTTTTATTTCACATTTTCATTTATTTTCTATGTCTTGGATCTTGAAGGGAAATATTCTACTCATACTACATATCGTAAAAAATTTCATATGGTAACAAAAAAATCCATTTTTTTAAATCAGAAAAAAGTCTACTACTCATTCAAGTAATGGGCTCCTTACTTTGGTTTGTTAAGATATACTAGGTAAAAAGGAGAACAGTGTTTGAAGCATTTTTACTTTATGTGATTACTTGTATATGGGCAAATATAGAATGGTACTTTAGAATGGGCTATGGTAAAATAAGACAAAAGCTTAAAAGGTTTTTGAAGACAAAATAACGTTAAAATATTTTAGACATACAATGTCTGGTTGAAAATTAGTGGATTCTCGTTTTATGTCGTGGTAATTTGGGAGCATGTTGGTAAGCTGTAAGTGAAAGAGAGGTAGGAGCATGGACACGAAAAAGATTGGAGCTTTTTTAAAGCAATGTCGTAAGGAAAAAAATCTGACACAAGAGCAGCTTGCTGAAAAGTTTGGAGTATCCGCAAGAACAGTTTCCAGATGGGAAACAGGAACAAATCTGCCGGATCTTAGTATACTTGTTGAACTTGCTGAGTATTATGATGTTGAAATGAGAGAGCTCCTGGATGGAGAAAGGAGCCAGACTATGAATAAAGAGATGAAAGAAACTCTGGACAAAGTTGCAGTGTATGAAGAATGGGCGAAACGAAAAGCATTAAAAGCTGGAAATCTTGCATTTGCATCAATGTTTATGATTGGTGTTGCGGCAATTATTATTCAGATGCTATTGACAGTGGATATTCGCTTTGTTTTAGGAGAAACAATAAGCGTTTTAGTAGGAGGAATCCTGTATGCAGCTATTATGGTATACAATGGAATATGGGATAAATGTCTGCCAAAAAGTGCTACCATATGGAGAGATTTTCTTACCAGTGTGATATGTGCAGAAATTTTTTCTGCCATCTATGGTGTATGTTTGTTAAGAATGGGAGCTACAGAAACACAGATAACACGATTAGCATTGGAGTTTTTGATTGGCATTACTATTGTGGCATTTATTATTCTTAGAATCTTGGCATTTATCAATCAGAAAAAGAATCAAAGGCCAGCAAATGATCAGGATGAAAAAGCGGCTTCATTATCTAAGATGGAATATATTAAGATTTACAATGCACAAAATATAGTAGAGACAGAACAAATCATGGAAATGTTAAAGCAAAATGGAATAGTAGCTTTTTCGCAGGAACCAGGTGCGAATGTTGCGATGCATGGGGCACCTGGATTTGGAATATATGGGGTGGATATATTTGTAAAAACCGATGATGCAGAGAAGGCGGCAGGGGTGATCAAGGAGATTAATAACCAAGAGAATGAATAAAGAGTAGATAATTTGGTGAATATATGTTAATTTAATTATAGACCGTAGGAAGGCGAGGGTAATGCCTGAATCCAAATATTCTATTTGCGGGTGGGCGACTGTTAAAATAGTCGCCCATTCTTTTGGAATACTCACTACATCTCTATTTTGGGATTAGAGGAGAGAGGGGCAGGAAACTATAATTTACTCTTCCATAGGAATTTAGGTTTTTAGGTCACCATCGGATTTTTCAAGTTTGTCAGGAATGCACTTTAAAAACATTTCAAACAGTGGTTTTATTTCGGATGAAACAGAGGGAAGAAAATGTTCCCTTATATAGGCATTTCCCAGGTTCGATTTTATAAGTTTATTGAACTGTCTTAAATTCTCAAGTAAATGAAATCTTTCGCCCCATTTGATATATTGTTTTACGCATTTCTTAACTGCTGCCTTGCAGCCGGCATTGTAAAGTTCCAAATTCTGTTTGATTAATGTGTAGGCATCGTATTCATCAGGATGAAATTTTTGGATTATTTTTTCAGCTTTTATTTCTGTTTTAGTGGTGGGAACGGGGATTTCTTTTTCGAAAATCGATGCAGGAAGTCCGTTTAACCATTTTCTAAGTGTATCTGCATCAACCCCATAAGATTCAGCAGTAGATTTATCAATACGACCAAATTTAACGGTCTGATAATGCTGTTTAGCAGCCTCACGGCGTTCTTCTTCCGTACGTTCATCGGTTGCCTAGAGAAGTCGTATTACGGCATAAATTTCTGGACTGAATATCATTTCCATAACATACATAATCCATTTATGGAAATGACCGTAGATAAGGAGATCATTTAACAGTGTTGTACAGCTGTAAAGAGTTTTCCGACGTTGATTACGTGTAAAAGGATCATCTGTATTCCAGAATTGTATGATCTCATTGAAATTATATGGAATGCTCCAGAAACCGGCATTATATATTTCTATGTGCTTCTCCCAACATTCAAAAATTTCGGTTTCTTCCGGATAAAATTCTCTTGATTTTTCAATCGCTTTTTTTCTTATTTCATCAGTCATTTTTTGTCCTCTTGTAGATACAGCATAACACCATAAATACAGCAAATATAGTAGAATCAGACAAGCAAAAAGCGATTCTCTGTTTTGTATTTTGGGGATAGATTTTGGAACAGGATTTTTTGTAAAAATCGCATATTGTCAACTTTTAAACATCAACTTTTAAGAGAGTAAAAGTTGCACGCCTCTAGGGAAACAGAATTGTTTTTCCAGGGAAAAAGTTGCCCTTTTCGGATAATAGTTGATACTTTGTAAAATAAAAGTTTTTAAAAGAGTGTTTTATAATGTGTTTTTAGGTGGATTTGATGCGAAAATGGGAAAAATTTTAATAAAAGTTGATGTCAACTTTTAGGAGGAAAACATATTCATAAAAGTAAATATTTGATAGGTTTTCCTTCTGGAATAAGGATCATTTTGGTATATAAAAAGATCTATGTTTAGGGCAAATCATAAGAAAGGCAATGGATCCGGATTATTCTGTAAAAGGCATAATAATTATAGAATTAAGTATATTTGCAAAGTTTATAAAACAAAATGAAGTGTGCTATAGTAATACAATATGTGGCTTATTATGTCGTAAGTGGCATAATAAAAAGGCCATTATGTCATAAGTGACATAATAAGAAATCCATAATGCCATAAGTGACATAATAGAAAATTCATTATGTCATCTACGACATAATAAAAAATTGATTATGTCAAAAGTGACATAACACGAAAGTAATGAGGTTATATATGTCATAGCTGAAATAGAGGACGTGGAAAAGACAGAAGGTGATCTGAATATAAATATTAGAGAAATTATGCAAAAATCGATTTTGAGGCGATATTGATGGGTTTTGCGATGATATTATAGGGTTTTGCGTTAATATTGTATGATTTGGAAAAAGGCGTTGTAAGCAGGAAGTGAGAAATCTGTGTTTACTAAAGGCAAAAATGCTTTTTATGCGAAAATAGTAGGATTTGAAAAAATGATTGCTCCGTAGATTATGATTAAACAGAGAATAGACTGGCAGAGTAGAAGAAAAAATAGAATTGCGATATACTGTAAAAAAAGCGGGGGTATAGTGGTTCAGTTGCCAAGACAAAATGATTGACAAAATATGGAAAAAAAGTTATTCTATTAAGAAAGGTAATATTGTAGAGATTTTATATATGAGTGGTTCGTCAAAGACTCATATATAGGAAGTTCGGTGAAAATCCGACACAGGAACGCTACTGTGATGAGCAAAAGCTACAAGTCAGGTCTATCCCTACAATGTTGTGCATCAACCCTCGGTTTCAGGGTGGCACGGTATTTTGTGACTGGGTCGTGCCATTGTAGGGTGCGGCTTTTTTTATAATAAAGCCGTATGTTATCAGCATATCCCAGAACACCAGGATATTCCCAATACGGGAGAGGAGGAGAAAGGCAGATCCAGACTCGTGGTCTGTGCGGGACAGAAACCGCTGCCCTAAGGAGGAACTACAAGAAATGAGTATTCAAAAAGAAAAGGAGAGAACAAAATGAGAAAAACATTCAAAAAATTAGCAGCCGTAGCATTAGCATCAGCAATGACATTAAGCTCCAGCGTAATGGCATCCGCAGCAACTATGAACGTTTATGTAAGAAAGTGGACACAGACCAGTTCAACAAATACTTATGAAGGAACAGTAACACCGAATCCGTTTGGCTTGAATCCGGTAGTAAAAGTAAAAGGTGTAACTTCTGGTATGACTTATAAGGCAGCTCTTGAGAAAGCAGAAAGCGTGGGATTAAACACTACATGGGATAAAAAAAATCCAAATTATCTTACATCTGTTGGATATAAAAATTTTCTGTGGGAAAACAATGGAGCGAATCATAATGTAAATAAAGACGATAAGGGCAACACCATTGGAGCTATTTGGAAGGGAGATTCTTGGATGTGGTATACAGGAGATAATCTTGGATATGATGTTGCAAAATATCCGGAGACTACATTAGGTGAGACATTAGTACCAGCTAATTTAAAGGATGATGATGTCTTTTCTATGGTATTAAGCTATGATCATTCTGAGTTTGCTTGGGGAACTCCGGCAAAAGAGGATAATCAGTGATGAAAAGAAAATATTTAGCAGTTATCTTAAGCCTTTCAATGGCATTTTCGGTATCCAGCCCAGTAATGGCTTCTTCTGATGAAACCCAAGTTATAGAAGAAGTCTCAGAAGACTTATTAGAAGAGGAGTCTTTTGATGACGAAGCAGCGGACACTGATTTTATTGAAGATGATATTGATGAGGTGGCTACAACAGCAGAAGCAACTGATGATTTTGATACTGCACAATTTCCTGATATCGAGGAAGATTTTGGAGATGGAAGCGGTAGTGTTGTTGCAGTAGGTGATGGTGAAACATCTGAGGATGGCTGGACGACATTGGAGAAAGAATCTAGTATTTCTTTTAAGTATGATGAAAGTAACAAAACATTATATTTTAAGTGTTCTGGAACAGCAGAGATGCCATCAAATAATCAATCAGGAAGCACAGCTCAATGGGCTTTAGCATTAAAAAATAAAACAAAAGAAGTAGAAAAAGTTGTAATAGGTGAGGGTATTACTAAAATAGGTCAGAACAATTTTGATAATACGTATTCAGATTGGCCTAATTTGAAAGAAGTAGATCTTGCGTCTACGGTTACAACAATTGGTAATGCTTCATTTTGTGATGTTGCTGCTTTACAGACAATCAATTTAAATGATGTAGAAAAAATTGAACAAGGTGGATTAGCAGGAACTGGCATAGAACAGGCTGTGTTTGATAAAGAACAGGTTGAAATAGGTGGTTCAGCATTTGAAAGTTGTACTAATTTGAAATCGGTATCTGTGAAAGACATTATAAACTGGGGAGATGCTTCATTTTCCGGTTGCAGAAGTCTTACAACATTTTTATGTGAGAAACCAATTGAAGAATTGCCACGACAGACATTTAAAAGGTGTGTTGCGTTATCTACATGTGCTATAACAGGCGTAAAAAAGGTTGGAGCATCTGCTTTTGCATCATGCGCATCTTTGACTTCGTTTGATTTTTCAAATGTAACAATTTTGAATGGAATGGCATTTCAAGGGGCAGGACTGACAAAGGTTGCTTTTACCACTAAGGATTTAACTTTGGCATACGGAGTATTAGATTGCGAGAATTTGGTGGGAATTTGCTATCCAGGAACTGCAGAAGAATGGAAAAATGTATCAGAAAATGCTGAAATTGCAGATACAGTTGCCGTTCACTGTAAAGCTGACACAGTGGAAGCAAAAGTAGCAACTTGTACAGAAGATGGTTGGAAAGAAGTAGGCGTTTGTGAAGTATGCGGTGAGCATTATTCTTATCCAACTGATGAAAATAAACTTCCCGCAACCGGACATACATGGTCAGAAGATTATGTAGTGGATAAGGAAGCTACCTGCTCTGAAGCTGGTGAAAAGAGTAAACACTGTACAGTCTGTGATGCAAAAGAAGACGTGCAGGAGATTCCGGCACTTGGACATGATTTCGTCTCCAAGGTAACAAAGAAAGCAACCTGCACAGCAGATGGCACGCTTACTTATACTTGTAGCAGATGTGATGAAACAAAGACAGAAACCATCAAAGCAACAGGTCACAAGTGGAGCAACTGGAAAAGAACAGCAGCAGCTACAGTATTTAAACCAGAAGTTCAGACCAGAAAATGCTCTGCATGCAATAAGAGTGAAACCAGAAATGTAGGTAAAAAGCTTGCACCGAAAGCAACTCTTAACGCTTCTACTGTAACCTTAAAAGTAAAACAGTCTACTTCCAGACTTAAAGTTACCAGACTTGCAAAAGGTGATTATGTGAAATCCTGGAAATCTTCTAATAGAAAGATTTTCACAGTAAGCGGCAAGTCTAACGGAACCTGCAAGATCACTGGCAAAAAGAGTGGAACTGCGAAACTGCAGATTACCCTTGCCAGTGGACTGAAGAAGACCGTTAAGGTAAGAGTTCAGACAGCAGCAGTAAAAACCTCAAAAATCACAGTATCCAAAAATGTAACTGTTCGGAAAGGAAAGAGAGTGACACTGAAGCCAGTCGTAACTCCATTCACATCCCGTCAGAAGGTTACTTATACAAGTTCCAACAAAAAGATTGCAACCGTTTCTTCCAAGGGCGTTGTAACCGGAAAGAAAAAAGGTACTGTAAAAATAACAGTAAAATCCGGATCTAAATCCGTTAAAGTGACTGTCAAGGTAAAATAATTAAGAGTTGAAGAGCTCTTCTTCCGTGAGGAAGAGGAGCTTTTTTTAAAGAAGGGACAAAATGAAAAAAACAAAATTGTGGAAAAGGATAGCCGGCTGGCTACTTGTTTTTCTTCTTGTATTACAGCTTCCTGTAAATGCCTTTGCGGGAGAATGGGTGGATAATACACCATATTCATCTGAAGAAAATTTTACAGATGAGCAGGATATTTCAGAAGAAAGCGATTCATCAGGTGATCAAAACGATGTAGAAGAATCGTCAGATTCAGAAGACCAAATTGATATCGAGGAAGAGATTCCTGCAGAAGATTCGGTTGATGTAGAAGAGGAAACTGATACCAGTTCTGACCTTGATATGGAAGAATCTGGCGTAAGTGAATTTACAAGTGAAGATGAATTCACGGACGGAAGTATTGCTCTGTTCAGTGATGGAACAGACCAGTCTGAAGATAAAACAAACGAAGAAAAAGAAATACAGGTAACTGTCAGTATCAGTAAAGATGGAAAATTTCTTAATGATAAAGACGAAAATCCAATGGCAGGACGCACCGTGACCTTAACTGGTCAGTCCTCCTATACCATGGACGATGCTTTGAAAGCAGCACATAACTTGTATTACCCGGGTGGAGCAGAAGCTGGGTATGATTTCCATGAAGATGAAACTGGAAATTTTGATGGTTTAATTTATAAGCTCTGGGGGTATGACCGGGATTCAGTGCCTGATATTCGTTTTGCACTGAATAATGACAGTGCGAATTACCAGGAATCCCTTACCAGGAGCGTTGAAAATGGGGACAACCTTCATTTTTATATCCAGCAGAGAAAGGGAAAAGACCGGTTTGCCTTTTTTACAGAAACAGAAAAAATGGTCACGCAGGGAGAAACTGTAACCTTACGGCTGCGCCAGAGCAATGTGTATGGTACCGCGTTTTCGGATTGCAGTAATGCATCCATTTATATTGATGGTGTGAAACAGGAAGGACTGCTCACAGATTCGGAAGGGCGGGTTACACTTCCTGCTTTGGAGGCAAGAGATGTTCCCTATTTTGTTACAGCAGAAAAATTGGTGGAAACAGAAGATGGTTCGCTGGCAACCGCAATCTCAGCGGCTTATGCCAATGTAACAGTTGTTCCGGCATCCGGTCAGACGGGGGATTATCTCGATGCGGTGAGCCTGAAGATCACAGATGGGGAAACTCAGAAAGAATACCGTCTTGATGGATTAAATTCTGAAAGTGCATTTATGTTGCCTGCGGAGCTGAGCCATGGACAGATGGCGCTGCATGTGGACACGAAAGAAAGTTTTCCGGAAAACGGATCGGTCTATGCGGTATACACGAATCCGGCAGATGAAACCATATGCAGGGTGAAACTGGAGAACGATGGTTTTTCCGTATTAAAGGGTACTAGTGTCAAGTACAGTTATAAGGCAATCCAGTCATTCCAGCTTGAGGTGCGACAGAGAGGAAATGTTGTCCAGTCTGTACAGATTCCTGTTTCTTATAAGACGCGGCTTACGGAACTAACAGTGGAAGATTCCTGGGGGCATAAACTAGGATGCAATTTGATAGACACGCTGGATGACCAGCAGATGGAAGTACTTGTTCCACAGAATACGAAATACATCAACATTAATGCATATTCTCCTGACTGGGGATATCTTTCCAATTATCCGGAACTGTTATCTTTAGACGGAGCGGAACTTACAAATAGTACCTTTGGCTTAAGATTTACCCCTGACTGGGATCTGCACAATGAGTATAAATTATGTATCCACTTGCCCGAAAGTGAAGAGAAATATATTGCGGAAGCTACCGATTATACGATCATTTTTAAGAAGGGCGAGACCGACTATACACCGGTCCTTTCTTACCAGGGACAGGAACCTGGTGATTATGGTGTCATGCAGGGGGAGACGGCAGATGCTTTTGTGATACAGCCGGAGGTACTGCGGGAAGATGCGGGGAAACTGTCCTATCAGTGGTATCAGGGGGATTCCTTTGATCAGATGGAAGAAATCGAGGATGCTACGGCGTCATCTTATCAGGTGCCAACGGATAAACCCCATTATTATAATTATTACAAATGTATTGTTTCCTATGAAATAGACGGAAAAACTTATTCAGCTGAAAGCAGCTTATATAGTGTAAGGGTATATCCTTTGACTTTGGAAGATCCACAGATCGCTAAACAGCCAGCGGATATGACCGGGGTGAAAGGAGTGCCGCTGCAGGATAAATTATCTGTGGAGCTTTCAGATATAAACCAGCCAGATGTTAACGCAAAATATCAATGGTATAAAAATACAGAAGAGAATACAACCGATGGAACTATGATTCCAGGGGCAACAGAGTCTTCCTATGCGCCAGATATACAGGAAGCAGGAAAGACTTATTATTACTGCAGGATCCGGTATCAGCTGAAGGCTTATACAAAAAAGCAGAATAAGACCATAAACAGCGGTTTCGTATATTCAGATGCTGCCTGTGTCACCGTCACAGAAGCACCTCTCCCATGGGAGGGAAACGGAAGTGAAAGTTCCCCATACCTTCTTAAGACAGCTTCAGATGTCGAGGCATTGCGCGACAAGGTAAATACAGAGGGATTTTCCTTTGAAAATACATACTTCCAGCTTACAGCAGATATCACCCTGCCAACTGGATGGAAGCCTATTGGTGTGACAAAAGATGGAAAGAAAGATCTGCATAACGGTGCGAATCTGAATGTATTCAGTGGTATCTTTGATGGAAACAACCATACAGTGACTATCCCGGAAGGTGGTCTTCCGCTGTTCGGATATGTGCAAAATACCAGGATCAGAAACCTGAACATCTATGGAACAAAGATTGCCGGATATGGTCTGGTCAACAACTTTGAAGGTGTCGGACTCTCCGGAACGGCTGTTGAGATTGACAATGTTACTTTGAAGAGTGGATCCAGCACTCTGAAAGCAGGACTTCTGGGTGCGAATAAGACCATGAGTCCTTATGCCGGATGTTCTTCTTCCTTTGAAGCAACCGTACGGAATTGTACCATTGAAAAGGATGTTGTCATTGGATATGACAAAGATATGAATGAAATCGGTGCGATTGCCGGCCGTATGCAGGGTACCGTGGAAAACTGTGTAAGTTATGCCACCGTTTATGGAACCAGGTATGTTGGTGGAATCATCGGAACCCGTGACAATGCCATGGGAAACTGCTCCGTGATCGGCTGTAAATTTTATGGCACCGTAGAGGCTTCCGGTGAAGTGGCCGGTGGTATTGCGGGCGGCGGTTATGACAATTCCACTGCCCCGAACGGATGCAAGATAACTATCAACAGCTGCAGTTCAGAGGGAAGCATCACCGGTTCTGACAAAGTCGGAGGCATCCTGGGTGCAGACCTTTATGTGGCGCAGACCTGGGATAACTGCACTTATACCTTTAAGAACAATTCCTTTACAGGAAAGGTACAGGCAACAAAGGCAGACGCAGCATATGTAGGAGGTATCATTGGTTTTTATGACAGCCTGAACCGGATCGATGACATCACCAACAATTATTATGCAAAAGACTGCGGGGCAGATAAAGGGATCGGTTTTGTAAGATACATTGATACCAACTGTCTGACCCATGAGACGGCAAGCGGAGCCACTTATGTCAATACAGAAAAAGAAACCACCAGCTGCCCGAAGGTGGAAGGCTGCGGATGGCAGACCGGATATAACCGGACGGATGATCCACTGGGGGCAGACCAGAAAAAACTGGTCTCTACAGAAGGCCTGCGTGTTTATGTGGATTCCCTGGAGCTGACTGGTGATTACCGGACAGAGTTTTACCTTGGGGAGGACCTGGATCTCAGTGGAATGAAAGTGGTTGCTGTGATCAGTGACGGAACCAGACAGGAGCTTTCGCTGACAGATCTTACCATAGAGGGATATAACAAGGATAAACGTGGGGAACAGAAACTGAAAATTTCCTATAAGGAAGCCTTCGTGGAACTGACCGTTAAGGTATTGAAAAAAAATGCCGGTACGATCACGGTAAGCTTTACGCTTCTCGGAGACTCTGTTCATGGCAGTGCAAAGGAGGATCAGGAACACACCCTGCGAAAAGGAAATCTGGATACCTGGATCGCAGCAAAAGATTACACGATCGATGGAAATGCCAACGTCCTGGAACTCTTAAAAGAAGTGCTGTCCAAAAATGGAATGAGCTGTCGTACATTGAGGGATGAGACCTACATTGCGGGAATCACGAAGGATGGTCAGGAGCTTGCAGAATTTTCCAACGGACAGAACTCCGGCTGGATGTATACTTTAAATGGAATCCACCCAGATCTTGGAGTAAAAGAGCAGTACCTGGAAGACGGGGATGAGATCGTATTCCATTATACCGATGATTATACCCTGGAACATGACCATGTATGGGACAGCAAATGGAATTTTGATAAGGATGCCCACTGGCATGAGTGTGTTGCCATGTACGGAAAATGTGACATCACGGATAATACGAAAAAGGGTGGCTACCAGAAACATTCCTATGGAAAAGGAAAGCAGATCAAGGCTGCTACTTATAAGACAACCGGACTGATGAGATATACCTGCCAGGTCTGCGGATACGAAAAGACGGAAACGATTCCTGTAATTGCACATACGCATAAATACACCTGGAAAACTACGGCAAGAGCTACGGTATTCCGTCCGGCGAAGCAGGAAGGAACCTGTTCCCTCTGCGGTAAAAAACAGACACGGAACTATGGAAGCAAATTAAAGGCAACTATAAAACTGAACGTATCCTCCATTACCCTGAAGCGGAAACAGGCCACCACAAAGGTGAAGGTTTCCATGGCATACGGGGATTCCATAAAGTCCTGGGCTTCCAGCAACAAAAAGATCGTGACCGTTGATAAGAAAGGAAAGATCAAAGCCGGAACCAAAACAGGAACGGCAAAGATCACCGTTACCTTAAAGAGTGGAAAGAAAGCGACTCTGAAAGTAAAAGTCCAGACTGCAAAGGTAAAGACTACGAAGATCAGCGGCCTCAAGAAAAAACTGACCATCAAGAAAGGAAAGAGCGTTACTTTAAAACCAGTGGTCAGCCCGATCACTTCCCAGGAGAAAGTGACCTACCGTTCTTCCAACAAGAAGATTGCAACAGTCAGCTCGAAGGGCGTGGTTAAAGGCCGGAGAAAAGGAACCGTTACCATCACAGTTAAATCTGGAAAGGTGACAAAAAAGATAAAAATTACAGTTAAGTAAACAGAATAAGGGTGTAAAAGGTATCAAAAAGCAAATAGTGTTTTTGGTACCTTTTCATCCGATAGAGGATAATTATGAAGCAACTGAAAAAAATATATTGGAAACGGATCGGGGTAATAGGAATCAGCTGTTTTATGCTTTTGTGGAGCTGTCTCCTTACGGGCTGTGGAATCGGAAAAGGGGATTCCGGAAAACCTGCTGCCTGTACCATTTCGATAGACTGCCAGACGATCCTTGACAATATCGGTGATCTAAAAGAAACCAAAAAAGAATTTGTCCCGGAAGACGGCTGGATACTTCCGGAAATGGAAGTTAAATTTACTACGGGCGATACCGTATTTGACATCTTAAAAAAGATCTGTGGGGAAAAGAACATCCAGCTCTCTTCCAAATACACCCCGTTATATAAAAGCTATTACGTGGAAGGCATCAATCAGCTTTATGAATTTGACTGCGGAAAAAATTCTGGCTGGATGTACAGTGTAAACGGAGAGTTTCCTAATTATGGGGCGTCCAGTTATAAGCCAAAAGACGGAGATCAGATTGAATGGAAGTATACCTGCAATCTTGGAAGTGATGTTGGAAACCCATACAAAGATAAGAAGTAAAGAAATTGTGAAAAGTAGTTAAACTGGTATGAGATAAAGACCAGAAACATTGGCGAACATTGACAGAAATAAGGCGTATCGTTATAATTAGAATAACAAAAAAATCGAGCGTGGTTCGGCTGATGGAAGCCGATTTAAGGAAATCCGGTGCGATTCCGGAGCTGCTTTTTCCTGTGTGAAATGTATCGAATGAAAAACGCCTTATGAAAGCATTTTGAGCCAGTATATCCAACACGTCAGGCAAAGAATACAAACATGTAAAAGATATACAGTTTGTATGATCCGAACGTTGGAAAGGAGATCATATGCGTTCACAGAATGATAAAGCAACATGGAGTATTTTACGGTTTGATCACCGTACATTTACCGCGCAGCTCGCCCGGATGCAAAAAGTGAAACCGGTGACAGAGATACCTGATAAGTATATTTATATTGATGATTACTGCTTTAAAGGTGATGGAAAAATAAAAGAAGTCATCCTGCCTTCTAGCTGCAGGATTATAGGCAGGGAGGCTTTTGCAAGTTGCCAGTTCCGCAAGCCGGTGATATTTCCGCAAACTTTTCTGGAGATAAAGGAGGGGGCTTTTGCTGAGAATCACTCTCTAAAAGAGGCTACATTCCCTGCATCAATGGAAGCAGTGGGGGCGTATTGCTACAAAGGATGTACAGCCCTTAAAACAATAAAATTTGAAGCAGATTCTAAATGTCTGAAGATTCCGGAGAGTTGTTTCCATTCCTGCACACAGTTAAATAAAGTGGTATTTCCGGACAAAATAAAGAGTATAGAAAACAGAGCCTTTTACCGTTGCAAGGAATTAACGGAAATTACGCTGCCGGATACACTGGAAGAAATTGGTTTGGAAGCTTTTTATTTCTGTGGCTTTGAAACCCTAGAATTACCAAAAGGGCTTTGGAAGTTGGACCACAGGTCCTTTTTCGGATGTAAAAAACTGAAAAATGTGTACATTCCGGCAAATATTACATTCATTGGAGAGGAAGCTTTTCATGGATGCAACCGACTGGAATATCTGGAGATACATCATGATCCGGAATATATTGGTTCCCGGATTGTAAATAAAAATTGCACTATACGTTGTAAAAAAGGAAGCAAAGTGGATTTGTACTGTGAAGAGCAGGGATTAAAGAGGGAGTACATTTAAACGTGTTATCAACAAATAAGACCGAGAAAAGAAACAGACAGCCTGCGGATCAATCCATCATTGATGCTTTTTCCACATGCCATCCATTTTTGAATTTTTTTTATTTTGCTGTAGTACTGTTATTTACTATGTTTAATCAGCATCCCGTCTTTATCTGCATTTCTTATGCGGGTGCTTTGTCTTATTCCATCCTTCTGCTTGGAGGAAAAAGGACACTTAGGCAAAGCTTTCTCTTTACCCTTCCCAGTCTTTTGATCGTGGCTCTTCTGAATCCACTTTTCAATCATTATGGAGTCACGATGCTATATTATGTAGAAAGCAGTGGAAACTGGATCACTTTGGAGGCCTTAGTCTATGGAGTAGTCCTTGGAGCGGTCATGTTCGTAGTGATCCAGTGGTTTTCCTGTTATAATAAAGTTATGACAAGTGATAAATTTATTTACCTGTTTGGAAGGCTGATACCGGCCCTTTCTCTGATCCTTTCCATGGCACTTCGCTTTGTCCCCAGATTTACGGGGCAGCTTAAAGTGATCCGGAACGGTCAGAAATCTATGGGAAGGGATGTTTCAGAGGGCAGTCTTTTTAACCGTATCCGTGCGGGCTTTAACATGCTGTCGATACTGGTTACGTGGGCTTTGGAGAATGCCATAGAAACTTCGGATTCCATGCGGAGCAGGGGATATGGATTAAAAGGCAGGACTGCTTTTTCCATTTACAAATTTACGAAGAAGGATAAAAGCCTTCTGGCAGTGATGGCAGCTTTATTCCTTGTATTTGCCACTGGCTGTATGAATGGGGCTTCTTATGCAAGTTATGATCCCCGTATTTTACTTGCTGGTTTTACCATTCAGGGACACCAGGCTCCGGTATCTGTTCCAGTAGTTGAAGCAATGCTTACATACATCTGTTTCGCATGTTTTTGTTTCCTTCCGGTGATCCTGGATGTGACGGAGACTATCCGTTTTGCCAGAAGCCGGAAGCATTGTGAAACAGATCTGGATATGACTTACAAAAAAATCTACGAAACTCTGGAACAGGAAGGATAATGATCATGAATCTTGTAGAAGTAAAGGAGTTTAGCTTCGCATACCCGGAATGTTCCAGGAAGGTTCTGGACCATGCGAATCTGAAAATAGAAGAAGGAACGTTAAATGTGATCTGCGGACGGAGCGGATGCGGCAAAAGCACGCTGTTGCGCCAGTTAAAAACCGTGCTGGCCCCGGTTGGAAAGTCAGAGGGAGAAATCTTTTACCGGGGGATGCCGCTTTCGGGGATTGACCACCGGACACAGAGCCAGGAGATCGGTTTTGTCATGCAGAACCCGGATAATCAGATCGTAACGGATAAAGTCTGGCATGAGCTTTCCTTTGGACTGGAAAGCCTGGGATATGACAATGCGACTATCCGGCTGCGGGTTGCGGAGATGGCCAGCTATTTTGGTATCCATCAGTGGTTTTATAAAAATGTCTCAGAGCTGTCAGGAGGGCAGAAGCAGATCTTAAACCTGGCTGCGATCATGGCAATGCATCCATCCCTTTTAATACTGGATGAGCCTACGTCTCAGCTGGACCCCATCGCTGCTTCTGATTTTCTGGAAACCGTAAAAAAGATTAACCGTGATATTGGAACAACGGTGCTCCTTACGGAACACCGGCTTCAGGATATCATCCCTTATGCGGATAGGGTATTTGTCATGGATAAGGGGAATGTTTATCTGGAAGGAACTCCCAGGGAAATCGGGGTAAAATTAAAGGAACAAAAACATGGCATGTTTCTTTCCATGCCGATCCCTATGCAGATCTATGGTGAGACAGACAGTCAGGCAACCTGTCCGCTGACAGTCAGTGAGGGAAGACAGTGGCTCTCCCGTTACTGTAACGAAAAAGGAATTGCTTCGGATAGTCAGCGAAAGAGCGAAAGCACTGAAAAAGTCAGATACACAAAAACAGATAGTTCGAAGAAAGAATTGTCCATTCAGGCGAAAGATGTCTGGTTCCGGTATGAAAAGGACAGTCCGGATGTTGTCCGGGATCTTTCCCTGGAGGTAAAAAAGGGAGAGTTCTATGCACTGGTAGGTGGAAACGGTACGGGAAAGAGCACTACGCTGTCTCTTTTAAGCCGGGTGCGATGTCCATACCGTGGGAAGATACTTCTGGAAGGGCGGGATATCCGTTCGTATAAAGACCGGGATCTGTATTGTGGGCTTTTGGGAGTCATGCCGCAAAACCCACAGAGCATTTTCTTAAAGAAAACAGTCCTGGAAGATCTGTATTCTGTGATCGGGGGCAGGAGAGAAAAAATGTCTTCGGAATATCAGATTCATATGAAAAAAGAAAAGGCTATAGAAGGGATCGTAAGCCTTACCAGGCTGGAAGGGCTTCTGGAAAGACATCCTTATGATCTGAGTGGCGGGGAACAGCAGAGGCTGGCACTTGCCAAAGTCCTTTTGCTTCGTCCGAGGATTCTCCTGATGGATGAACCTACGAAGGGAATGGATGCAGAATATAAAGAAGAGATCGGAAAGATCTTAACCCGGCTGAAACAGCATGGCCTGACGATCTTTATGATCTCCCATGACGTGGAATTTGTTGCAGAATACGCGGACAGGGTAGGCCTGTTTTTTGAGGGAAACATCGTTACCAGCCAGAATACCCGGGAGTTTTTTGCCGGAAATAATTTCTACACAACTGCAGCAAACCGGATGGCAAGGCATTTGTTTCCGGAAGCTGTGACCGGAAAGGATGTGGTTATGTGCTTACAGAGCAGCAACTGGACCAGTTTATAGATGAATTCTGGGAAGATATCCCAAATGAAAGGGCAGAAGATGGGCCGGCAGAAGATCTGGAAGAATACACCCTTCCTTCTGATGGGATGATCATCCGGCAGATGGAAAAGAAGGGGAAAGTCAGCCGGAGGACCTGGTTTGCCCTTATCTTGATGCTGTTAGTGGTTCCGCTGCTTTTGTATCTGTCGGTCAGGTTTTTTCATGGAAGGAAATACCTGATATGCAGCCTGATCGTGATCGTGGCTGCGATGCTCCCGTTTTTTATGATGTTTGAAGGGCGCAAACCAAAAGCACGTGAGATCATGGTGATCTCTGTCCTTGCAGCGATTGGTGTTGCAGGCAGGGCTGCCTTCTTTATGGTCCCCAGTTTCAAACCGGTGGCGGCTATTGTGATCCTTACCGGTGTTTCTTTTGGGGGAGAGGCGGGGTTTCTCGTTGGCTGTCTTATCATGATGTTATCCAACATGTTTATGGGACAGGGCCCCTGGACACCATGGCAGATGTTCTCTTTTGGCATCATCGGGTTCCTGGCAGGAATTCTTTACCAGAAAGGAATCTTAAAAGCAAGGAAACGGGATCTTTGCATTTATGGATTTTTAAGTGTGGTGCTCATCTATGGCGGGATCATGAATCCGGCAAGCATCTTAATGTCTTACGGATACATCACACCGGCCAGCCTGGTTGCTTTCTATATTTCAGGAATCCCGGTGGATCTGGTGCATGCACTGTCAACTGTGATCTTTTTATGGTTTTTGAGCAGGCCGCTTCTTGAAAAACTGGAACGCATTAAGAAAAAATACGGGCTGATTGAGTCCGGGAAAGAGGAAATGCTTTGATCTATGTCAGCCATTTGCTTTGCGATGAAGATATGAAAGAGCTCTGCTGCCAGTACGGGACCGGGGTGGAGAGCATTGAGTTTTCCATTTCCGACAATCTGGACCAGCTGGAAAGAAAAATAGAACTGTATCAAAAAAGGCTGGGGCAGATGGGAAATCCACCGCTTACCCTGCATGGGCCTTTCCTGGATTTAAACCCGGCATCTTTTGACAGCCAGATAAGGAAAGTGACGATGAAACGGTTTGACCAGTGTTACCAGGCAGGAATTCGCCTTGGAGCAAAAAAGATCGTATATCATTCAGGGATGATCCCTACGGTATATTTCCGGGAAGGATGGGCGGAACAAACAGGCCGGTTTTTCCAGGAGTTTTTGAAAGACAGGGAAGGTCCCCAGGTCGTCATGGAAAATGTCCTGGATGAAGACTGGCGGCTTCTTTTAGATGTATACAACTTCGTGGATCATCCAAACTTTAAGCTGTGTCTGGATATGGGGCACGCACACTGCTATTCGGAAATTTCGGTCCTCGAATGGGCGAAAGAACTTGCTCCATATGTCGGACATGTCCATATCCATGACAATGCAGGGGACAGGGATTCCCATTTGGGTTTAGGAAAGGGCACGCTTCCCTGGGAAAAAGTATTAGAAGTCCTTTCCCGAACGGAGGAACGGACCTGGACGATAGAATGTTCCAATAAAGAAGACGTGCTTCTCAGCGTAAAACAGATAAACGAAAAAATGAGGGGGAAATTATGAACAGATTAAAAAAAAGGACATGCCAGTTTCTGGTGTTAGTTACCACAGCGGGGCTTTTGACAGGCTGCGGGGGCGGAACCCCAAAGCTGGAAGATGCACTGAAAAAGACAGCTGCTTATGAACAGGAAACCGTAACTTCACCGGCATCAGATACCCTGGGTGGGGAATGGACAGTGATCGCACTTGCCCGTTCAGGAGAAACGGTAGATGAAAACTATTTTGAAAAATACCGGGCCAATCTTGAAAAACGTGTCAAAGACCAGGAAGGCGTGCTCAGCGATAACCGTTATACCGAGTATTCCAGGGCAGTCATGGCCCTGAAATCCATAGGGAAAGATCCGACAGATATTGGCGGCTATGATATCGAAAAGCCGCTGGAAGATTTTGATGCAGTGGTCTCACAGGGTTTAAACGGTGCCATCTATGCACTGATCGCCTTAAATGCCGATGACCCGGATGCCAATAAAGACGGGGAACTGGAACAGAAATATCTGGATTACATATTGGAACGGGAAAAAGCAGATGGCGGATTTTCCCTGGATGATAACGCCAAAGACGGGGATGTGGATCTGACCGCCATGACACTGCAGAGCCTGGAACCATACCAGGATGAAGAAGATGTAAAGGAAGTCATTGACAAGGGTGTGGAATTTCTGGCAGATATACAGGACGATGATGGCGGTTATACCGCATTTGGTGCAAAGAGCTCAGAATCTATTTCCCAGACCGTGATCGCCCTCAGTGCGGTAGGCGTAGACTGCAATGAGGATGAACGTTTCCAGAAAGATGGAAAAGGCCTGTATGATACCCTGATGACTTTTTATCAGAAGGATGGAAGTTTTAAACATACCCTGGACGGGGAAAGCAACCCCATGGCAACAGACCAGGGATTCTGTGCACTGGTGGCTTACCAGCGCTATCAGGATAAGGAAAACAGCTTTTTTGATATGACAGACCACAGATAAGGATGGAGGAAAGAAAATGCCGCAGAAGATAAAAGAACTCCAGGATCAGCTGGAGCGGATCATTAAAGGAAAAAAAGATATCACAGATAAGATTCTCATGGCAGTGCTTGCAAAGGGGCATGTACTTCTGGAAGATGTGCCTGGTGTTGGTAAGACCACAACCGCACTGGCACTGAGCCGTCTTATGGGAATGGAATTCAACCGTATCCAGTTTACACCGGATGTTGTCCCTTCCGATGTGACCGGATTTACCATGTATGACAAACAGAGCGGACAGTTTTCCTATCGTGCCGGGGCTGTCATGTGCAACCTTTTGCTGGCAGATGAGATCAACCGTACTTCCAGCAAGACCCAGTCCGCCCTTCTGGAAGTAATGGAAGAGGGAAGAGTGACGGTGGATGGGGAAAACCATTGCGTGCCATCCCCGTTTGTAGTCATTGCCACAGAAAACCCGGTGGGGTCTTCCGGTACGCAGCTCCTTCCGGAATCACAGCTTGACCGTTTTATGATCAGTGTCAGCATGGGATATCCGGATCACCAGAGCCTGGTGGAACTGTTACGGGACAGACAGAAGGAAAATCCCCTGGAAAATGCAAAGACCGTAGTTACCCGGGATGAGGTGCTGAAACTCCAGAAAGAGGTACAGGAGATCTATGTAGCAGACCAGGTGCTCGACTATGTGGCAGACCTTGCGGAAGCTACAAGGAAACATGTGCTGATCACGCTGGGATTAAGCCCGCGTGGAACCCTGGCACTGGTAAGGATGGCAAAAGCAGCTGCTTACATGAAAGAAAGGGATTATGTCATTCCAAAGGATGTGCAGGAGGTATTCAAGGACGTTGCGGCACACAGGATGATTCTGGATTCCAAGGCGAGGTATCAGGAAAAATCTGCCCGTGAGATCCTTTCTGAGATCCTGTCAGAAGTGCCGGAACCGAAGGTGGAAGGATGATAAAGGACAGGATCCTGTGGCTCTTGTGGCTGGTCTGCATGGCAGGAGCAGCAGTAATTACAGGCACATGGCTTTTTGCAGCGGTTCTTTTGCTCACCGTTCTTATTTTGATCTTTTCTGCAGGGAGTGTGGTTTTGTCCGGAAAAAAAGCCATTATCAAACTGCATCTCCCAAAGGCATCAGAGAGAATGGAGTGTTTCCATGGAAAAATGTATTTGGAAAATCAGTCTGCATGGCCGGTATTTGGCGGGGCAGGAGTGCTCAGATGGGAAAATCTTTTTACCGGGGAAAAAGGGGTAATCCCGATTTCCTTTTCCCTGGGAGGAAAGGAAAAGCAGGTCATTGAATTTGAGGCTGGAAGCAATTGGTGCGGCTGTATCAGATTTTGTTTTTCTGACTGGAAATGCCAGGATTTTTTCCGTGTCTTTTCTTTAAAAAGGAAGGCTGATACATGCGCTTATACTGTTGTAATGCCGGAAAGACAAAAAGGTGAGCTTTCCCTTTTTACAAGGGAAGGATTCGACATGGAAAGTTTCCGTTATTCCGGAAGCCGCCCGGGGGATGATCCGGGAGAAACTTATGACATCCGGGAATACCGTTCCGGTGACAGTATCCGGCAGATCCACTGGAAGTTGTCCGGAAAGCTGGATGACATCATGATCCGGGAAAAAAGCTTCCCGGTGGATGATACGGTACTGATCCTGGCAGAAGCATTTCAGGCAGACCGGGATCCGCAGCGTGCGGAAACGGTGGCAGAAGTCTTTTCCGCAGTCCTTCAGAGCTTTATGGAAAAGAAGATCTCCTGCCAGGCCGGTGTCTATGACCACAGCACTGGGAAGTTCCGGCTGGAGAAGATCCGTACAGAAGAGGACCGCGAAAACATCCTGTACCGCTTCCTGCGTTATGGAAGTGATGCAAAAACACCGGTCACAGTACGGGAATATCTGAAAGACCCGGGAATACAGAATTTTGCAAACTATGTATATATAACCGGCGACCCGCAGGACAAAGAAGCAGAACTCCTGGCAGCAAAGGGAGAAGTGACTATCGTAGGATGCGGCACAGGCGGCAGAGACAGTGGAGGAGAACAGGTATTATGGAAATACGGATCACAGAATCCAAAAGACAGTCAAAAACAGCATATGGAAAACAACTGTCCGGTATCCTGCTGGAAACTGCACTGATCTGGCTTAGTGCAGGCGGAGGGCTCCTGCTTTTTATGAGTGTCCTTACTGAGCAGGAACGCATGGCACCGATTTTGGGAAGCGTGCTTCTTATGGCAGTGTTCTGTACTGCAACAGAAAGAATGGGAAAATATGGGCTTTATGGACGGATGGGAATGGGAGCGGTTTCCATCGCAGGGATCTTCCTGTTCCATGGACAGCTCTTAGACGGCATGGCATTATACTGGAATGATATGGCAGACATCCTGGGAAGCCGTGCCGGGATTTATCTGGAACGGTTTGAGACTGCCGGGATACAGGGAGAGGATGTCTCCCGCCTGATATTTCTTATCTATCTTGGGATAGCAGCGGCAGTCTGCGGATTCCTTATCCTGAAATTGAAGTTTTATCTACTGGTGCTTGCCTGGGCTCTGGTACTTCCTGCCCTTTCGGGAATCCTTGGTATGGAACCGGATGCAGGCACAGGAGTTATTTTTTACATGGGGATCCTTTTGGAACTGAATCTTATCCTTTCCCGTTCTGGAAGGAAACGCCACCGGGCAGAGAGCAGCCGGGCATTTTTGACAGGAAGCATCCTGGCATGTGCGGTAATGCTGGCAGCCGGGATTCTTCTGGAACAGTTTATGCCGTCCGAAGACTATGGTTCCTCGACACTTGTCACAGAAGCTAAAAAAGAGGCCCTGGACGGGATCAGCAGCCTGCGGTACAAAAAAGGAAAGATCAATACCCTTCCAGATGGAAAGCTGAAAGAATGCGGTGCCTGGAGTGCCTCAGACGATACGGCACTTTCCGTTACCATGGAAAATCCGGATTCTCTCTACCTGAGAGGATTTGTGGGAAGCGTGTATGACGGTTCTTCCTGGGAAAGCCTGGATACGGAGGATGCCTATAAACAGAGGACGCTCTTTTACTGGCTCCATCAGGATGGATTTTATGGGGAGACCCAGCTAAGCCGTGCAAGGGCACTTGCAGATGATGATACCCTTTCTGACAAAGTATCCGAAGTGGATATAAAAAATGAAAAGGCAGACAGCCGTTATCTCTATACCCCTTATGAGATCACAGAACTGCCTGTCGGATACAGGAAAGAGACACCGTTTGCTGACAGTATGTTAAAAGCAAAAGGACTCTTTGGAGCAAGAAACTATCACTATCAGGCAAATGGAAACCTGGTAAAAGATTTTACGGTGCTGGGGGCAAGGGTCTATCAGGCACTTGCCAGGGATGAAGGGGATTCCTACCGTGATGATGAGAGTTATTACAACGCATTTGTGTACAGCCAGGACACGAAGCTGTCCGGTGCACTGGAAACCCTGTTCCGCAAAGAACTGGGGGACGGTGGAAACCGGGAGCAGGGGCATACCGATTACTATACAGCGATCAGCAGGATCCGTTCCTATCTGGAAAAGAACCTGACTTACAGCACGGCAGCCGATCCGTATACCGGACAGGGGGATTTTGCAGAGGACTTCCTGACAAACACCAGGATCGGCCACAGTGTCCATTATGCCACGGCGGCGGCACTGATGTTCCGCTATTACGGGATCCCATCCCGTTATGTGGAAGGATATCTGGTCACACCGGAAGATATCAAAGATAAAAACCCGGGGGATACGATAGAGATTCCGGGAAAAAACGGACATGCCTGGACCGAGATTTATATGGACGGCCTTGGATGGGTTCCGGTAGAAATGACACCGGAATACTACAATGTCATGGAGGAAGCAGACCTCACGACAGGCCTGGAGGCAAAAGGGGCCAAAGCAGCTGCCATCCCGGAAGCACAGGACGAACCGCCTGCACAGGAGAACATCCAGACACACTGGAGCTTAAAACTGGCACTGTTCGGAATCGAAAAGCTTCTGATCCTCCTGCTTGCGGTATTTGACCTCTTCTGCCTGATATTTATCTTTACGGTCTGTGTGCTCCGCATCCACGCAAACAGAAGACGGAGAAAACTGTTTGAAAGTGAAGATGACCGCCAGGCGGTTCGCGCCATGGCCGGATATGCGCGGCTTCTTTATTATCATGGCCCTGAGCTTTATTCGGAAGATGCTATGAAGTGTTACCGAAAAACAAGCGTTATCGGGGAAAAGGCTGCGTTCAGTCCCCATGCTGTATCAAAAGAAGAACGAAAGGATACCGCTCTGTGCGTGCAGAAGATGAAAAAAGAACTGAAAAAAGCCAGAAGCTGGTATGGAAACTGGATCATGAAATATATAGAAAGGCTGTATTAAGGAGGAAATGACCATGAAAAAGAGAAAAAAGAATAATCGGCTTTCCTTTCTGACAGCTATTGTCTGTCTCCTGCTTTTTGCTGGAGTATTATTTCTGGGAATGAAAAACTATGAACCGGAGAAAAGTGAAAATCCGGTACAGGGGGTGAACAGTGAAAGCTCTTTAAAGGGATATCTTGGAAAGGGATATGCTTATGCCGGAAGCCAGGAAGATGCTTCCACGGGTGAAGAATCTTCCTTTGAAGAACAGGCACAGATCCTGGAAGATGAACCGGAGGAAGAACCGGAAAAGAAAAAGGAAGAGGCACAGGCGACTGTCACCCCGGAGCCGACATCAGAGCCGGAAGCTTCCCAGACACCGGAACCGGACAGCCAGAAGGAAGATACCCAAAAAGGGGATACCGATCCGGAAGACGGCTCTACAGGAGAGGATAATGACAGCTCCAAAGACAATACCATCCATTATGACAAAAATGGTGACCAGGATGATGACAGCCGGAAAGAAACACCGGACCAGGACGATGACCGGAACCAGGATGGGGCGCAGGTACCGCTCAGTGCAACGCCGACGCCATCTCCGGAGCCGGAACCGACACAGGAACCGGAGGAAGACCATTATCCAACGATCGCTACAGACCTGACTGACGGGGAAACGGTAAATGCCGCGTACCGTACATTTTATGTACAGGCGGTAGACTGGTACGGGAACAGCTTATCCTCTACGGCACTGGAAGTAAATGGAAACGGTGAAAGACTTTCTTCAAAAGGGGAGCCTTCGCCGGGAATCCTGGCTTACCGTCTGGATCTGAATGAGGGCAGCAACACTGTGGATATCAAGGCAACGGATGATGAGGGATGGAGTACCACGCTTCCAACGTTTACCATCTATAAAGGGGATGAGAGCCAGGAAGAACCTGCCGGCTCCATCACGGTCAGCATTGAGGCGGGGACTGTCGGACTTGGGACAATCCTGCCGGCGACATCCATCGACTTTTATCAGGGCGAACAGCTTTCCTCCGTGGTCTTAAGGCTTCTGCAGAACAGCGGGTTTGACTGGAGAAATGATGGAAGTGCAACAGGAGGTTTTTACCTGAAAGCTATCGGACGCGGCGGCATCACTTCCGGAGCTTCGATCCCGGATGACCTGATGGCGCATCTGACAGAAGTAAACTGCCAGCTGTCCGGGCATGATGCCAACTGGCTGGGAGAATTTGATTTTACCATGAATTCCGGCTGGATGTATTTTGTAAACGGTGAATATATGAACATTGGAATGTCGGGCTATTTCCCGGCAGACGGTGACGAAGTAAGGCTTCGCTTTACCCTGTATTCCGGAGCAGATCTGGGTGTCGGGGATAACGGCGAAGTATGGGGGGACTGGTAATGAAAAAAAACAATTTAAAGAGACCGATCATTAACAAATTTATTATCGGGACCCTTTCTGCAGGACTTCTGGCAGGAGGGGCTGCACCAGAAACAGATGCGATCTTTGTCAGGGAAGTTTATGCAGCAGACAGCACAGAGGGGGCGGAAGTGGAAACGCCGGCAGAACCATCGGTACCCGCAGAACCTACCGCCGTTCCGGAGCCGACTGCAGAACCGGAGCCGACCCAGATACCGGAACCAACCGCTGTGCCGGAACCGACTGCTGCACCAGAGCCAACTGCCACTCCGGAACCAACCGCTGCGCCGGAACCGACGGCAGCTCCAGAGCCTTCCGTTACGCCGGAGCCTTCTGTTACACCGGAACCGACCATCACTCCGGAAGTTAAAAGCAGCAATGCGGATCTGAAAGAATTATATATATCCAGCTCCGATACCTGGGGAAAAGGGATCTTAAAACTAGATCCCGCATTAAACAAGGACCGTGACAGATACAAGGCGGTTTATGACGGGGAACGCCAGAGCCTGAACATCTGGCTGACAGCGGAAGAAGAACATGCCACGGTCAAGATCTATGCGCTGAGCGGAGTGAAGCATTCTACCGTGGAAAAAGATGAGACCATCAAAGAAAGCAACGATGGAAAGGGGCATGTTTACTGGAAGATCCATTTCGGAGACCAGGAAAAGGAAGCTATGGTCCGGGTGCAGGTAACCGCACAGGACGGCACCCGGAGGGATTATTACCTGACACTTGGGATTACGGACCAGACCCCGCCGGAACTGAAAAAGATCAGTGCCAGCAGGATATCCGTGGACCAGGCCTCAGTAGTATATAAGACCAGTGAAAGGGGACAATGCTATTACCGTGTTATAGAGGCCGGTGCGAAAGTACAGACCCCGGATACCTCAAAAGAGGGAAGAGAAGTACTGAAAGGAAGCGATACCCTGACCATTACAGGCCTGTCAGAAGGTGAAAAAGATGTGGTGATCGTGGTGAAAGACCTTGTGGGCAATGTAAGCAGTCCGCTGGTGATCCGGATCCCTGATGTCAGAAAGAAGAATAACGGGACAGCGGGAAATGGGGGCAATGGAAATTCCGGTTCGATCGCCCAGAGACCCGGATATGGTGGGAATAAAAGTGAAGCCGGAGTCCCGGGCAAAGGCAATAATGGGGAAGGATCCCTTACAAATCTGAAAACGGTTGGCGGAAAAGGCACGTCAGATGGAAAAAACGGATCGGACAACACGGAAGAAAACAAGGAAAAGAAACTGACGGCTTATGCAGGTACGAAGAAAAAAGGCTCCGGTTCCGGTACATCAGGTGAAAAGAAAAGCAGCAAAAAAGCGGATGCCGTAAAAGACAAAACAAAAGAGAAAACAGAAGAGTCATCCACAGAAGAACTGACTGAAAGCAAAGAAAAAGAGACTACATCCGGGACAGCATCCGCTTCCTCCAAAAACGAAGGAAAAAGTATCCCGGAACTGGTAGGAAGTAAAGTAACAGACACCTGGACGCACATGAAACTCTTTACCAGGATTCTATCCTTATTTGCACTGGCAGGAGTTTTGTACCTGCTCTTGTGGACAGGAGCGAGACGCAGTTTCAGAAAAATAAAAAGCAGGAATCCACTGCTTCAGCAGTAAAAAATCCAAAAGGGAGGTAAACATCAGATGAAAGGAAGACTAGGAAAATGGCTGGCAGTCCTTCTGTCGGTGAGCATGCTGGCAGGGACAGCTCCGGTCTATGGAGCCGACATATCCATGGAAAGTGATTTTTCTTCCGAGGCAGCAGAGACGGAAGCACAGCCGGATGTCCAGGAAGGGACCGAGATCACAGAAGAGCCGAGAGACAGTGACGTGGAGATCACAGAAGAACCGGAAACAGAGCAACCAGAAGATGCGGAATTCTCAGAGGGGGAATTTAACGGCGAGGATCAGGAGGAACTGGTCATGGACAGCTCTGACGATGAAGATTCTGCAGAACTTACCTTTGAGGATGCTCCATTTGCCGGGGAGAACAGTACGAAAGAATATCTCAAGGATCTCAGTGTGTATTCCGGCTATGGCGTTAAGGATCCTCTGGAGATCAGCCGCAGGGAAGATTTGGATGAAACTTATGGCGGGAAAACCTATACCGTTGAGATCGGATCCAGTTATAATTCTACCGGATTTTATGTAACGGCAGATCTGGGGGCCGATGCGCCGGAGGGATCAACGATCCGGTTATCTGCCTGCGATCTTGATGGAAAGACGGTTGAGAGTGAGATCATTGCAACCGGATATACCGATGGAAAACGTTATAATTTTTCAAATGTTTTTACAAAGGATAATGGAAAAAGGGCTGTTTACACAGTAACAGCCGGTACAGCCACAGACAGCCAGACTTACAAGATCGTAGTGCTCCGGAGGCTGGATCTTTCCATGATCGGCTGTTACCTTCCCTCGGACACGGACATGGCCAAAAACCTGATTTCAGAATTTGACAGTGCCGGTATCACCAGGGATTATGATGTGACAGTGGGTGAGAATACAGAATCTGTAAAAGTTTCTGCAAAAGCCTTTAATGACAAGTGGTATGGCCTTACCGTAAACGGACAGGCAGTATCCGGCAGCAATGCCATTGAGATTCCTCTTGACGGTTCTGAGACCAGGATCACTTTCCAGATGAACGAAGACGGGACTTATCAGGATCCGGCTTATCAGGATATCACTTATACTTCCACAGGCACCTATACGATCACCGTACATAAAAAAGCAAAGTCCTCGATCACTTTTGTAACAGATCCATCGGATGCAGTGGTCAGTGTATATGATTCTAAAGGGGAGCGTGTGGAACCTTCCAAAGATGCTTCTGTGTATGATTCTCTTTATTACGGGGATGAGTATACCTGGAATGTGTCACGACATGGATATATTTCCAGAAGAGAGAAGTTTACGGTAGGTGAGGAAACAGAGATCCAGGTAAAACTGGAACAGCAGACGGCAACGCAGCCAGAGATCACGGATAATGACTGGAGCAGTTACCGGAACAGTGAAACAAACAACGGGATCACCAATACCTCCACGCCGACCAGCAAGGATACAACGGTGCAGAAATGGTCCCTGCATCTGGATGCAAAGGGATGGGATGCAGCACTTACCCCTCCACTGATCCTGGGCGGCTATCTTTACGTGGCATCCGGACAGTTCATCTATAAAATAGATAAAAATACCGGGGATATCGTGCAGACCAGTGAACAGATGCACGGAAATATGCAGTATGCCATGATCCCGCTTGCTTATGCGGAAGGAATGCTTTTTGCACAGATCGGCGGCGGACAGATCCAGGCACTGAGTGCCACTTCTTTAAAATCCCTCTGGATCAGTGAGAGCCTGGGAGGCCAGACACTTTCCCCGATCACCTATAAGGATGGATATATTTATACCGGAACCTGGACTTCGGATACAACCCCTGGTTCTTACTTCTGCCTTTCTGTTACAGATGAAGACCCGTCAAAAGGTGATGAGATAAAATACTGTACCTGGAAATATAACCATAAGGGCGGTTTTTACTGGACAGGTGCTTATGCGTCCGAAAATTATCTGGTGTTTGGTTCTGATGACGGGGCCGGTGATGCCTATACTTCTATCCTGTATTCAGTTAATACGCACACCGGACAGCTGATCGACAAGCGCACGGACATGATCGGCGATATCCGATCCACCATTGTTTATAACAACGGATATGTTTATTTTACGACCAAAGGCGGCTATCTCTACCGGGTTGCCATGAATGCAGATGGTACTTTCGGTGCAGTGGCAAGCTATAACCTGGGCGGTGCGGCAACATCCACACCGGTCGTCTATAAAGGAAGAATCTATGTAGGTGTCTGCGGAAACGGCGGACAGTACAATGCGGATGGGGGACACCATTTTGATGTCCTGACAGAATCTGCTTCCGGTCTTTCCATTGCATATAAAGTTTCTATCCCAGGATATCCGCAGGCAGCACCGCTTCTTTCGACCGCTTATGAAAACCAGGACTTTAATGGAGATGGCAAAGCGGATGGACGTGTTTATCTGTATTTTACCTACAATGCAAAACCTGGCGGTATCTATATGCTGACAGATGAGCCGGGCCAGACTTCCGGAAAACCGAAAGAACTCTTCCGTCCGGTACTCGCACAGCAGGAGTACTGCATCAGTCCGATCTGCGTAGACAGGGATGGGACACTTTATTATAAGAATGACTCCTGTTATCTGATGGCACTGGAAACAAATGGAGCTTACCTTGACAGTGTATCAGCAGAAGCAGATACTGGCCGGGTCAGCTGGGAAAAAGCATTCCAGCGTTCGGAAAAAGAGCATACCTTAAGGGTTGCTGAGAATGCTACAAAAGTGACCCTGACATTTAAAGCACCTGCCGGATGTACCCTGACTGTCAACGGAAAAGCTTCCAATGGAACTTATGTGGCAGATGTAAGATCCGGACAGGCAGATGTTACGGTTAAAACAACACTGAACGGAAAGAGCAGGGATTATATCTTCCACCTTACCAGCGGGCTTGGAAATTCCTCCCTGGCAAACCTGGTGGTAAGTACCAGCAATACTTTTACAGATACTTCAAAATATCTTACATTATCACCGGTATTTGACAGCACCAAAACCAGCTATACCGTTTCGTATCTTGCAGACAAAGAGGAAAATAAGGAAAAGTTCCTCCGCCTTTATGTGGAACCTTCAGATGGGGATGCCACGGTAACGGTACAGAAAGTAAAAGGTGTTGAGAAAGTATCCATGCCGGTTGTGGCAAACGGAAAAACGAAACGTGTAAATGTATACTGGGAAACAGATGCAAGCGAAGCACAGGTGAAGATCACGGTAACAGCTGCCGGAAGCGGAAAAACAGACTATCTTCTTACCATACAGCGGAAAGAAAACGTTCCGACACCAACACCTACAGAAGTACCGGAGGTGTTCGGACCATGGGAAACGATCTCTGCAGCCACGGTATTTTCACCGGCTGTACAGATGCGTACCAGCAACAAGGGCCGCAAGGAAAAGAGAACCGTCGGCAAAAAACTGACACCTACGATCAAGGTAACGGCTACCCGCATTAAGCTGAAAGTAAAACAGTCTACTTCCAAAATAAAGGTTTCCGGACTTGCAAAGGGTGATTCCGTTAAAAGCTGGATTTCCAGCAATAAGAAAATCGTTTCTGTAAACAGCAAGGGAACGATGAAAGGCTTGAAAGCCGGAAAAGCCAAAGTGACCATTACACTGGCCAGCGGCAAGAAACAGGTCATTTCCATTACTGTGCAGAAAACAACGGTAAGAACAACAAAGATCACCGGACTGAAATCAAGCGTGACCGTTGCAAGAAATAAAAAACTTACGCTGAAACCGGTCATCAGCCCGATCACTTCCCAGGAGAAAGTCACCTACAGTTCTTCAAATAAGAAGATCGCAACGGTAAGTTCCAGTGGTGTGATCACTGGAAAGAAAAAGGGAACAGCCTATATCACAGTGAAATCTGGAAAGATCCGCAAAAAAGTAAAAGTAGTAGTTAAACAAAAATGATTTAAGCAGGAGCTGCCTTTCATGAATACACATGGAATGGCAGCTCCTATTTTTTGAAATTATATAATATTTATATTAAAATGTAGAATAAAAATATGGTAAAATATAGAAAAAATAGTGAGAGATGATAAATATGGCAAAAAAATCACCTGAAGATCAGAACGAAATTCCCTTTTTAGAAAAGTTTATGGTGTCACAAACGTATGATATATTTCGCTTTGGAGGTAAAGAAATAAAAAATGATGAAGTTGGCATACAAAGAATGCTGCAAAATTTCTCAGGACTTTTAACAGAAGAACAAATTCGGGAGAATATGAAAAAATATAATCTCCCTAAAATGTTTGAATTATGCATGTATGATTTGGAATCGGAAAGATGTCCCCAAATTAGAGTATAAGGCATTACTGAAAAAAAATCCAGAGTTCTCCTATTGCACAAATAAATAAAGCCATGCATGCAGTCTTAAAATTGGATGGAGTAAAAATCAGTCAGGTGTGGTAGCCTGGCTGATTTGGGGGGAGAGCAGATTATAAAATTTTGAACTAATTTGTTGAGATATTTTTGTTATCTGCCTGGTAATCTTTCTCTTCAGTGTAAGTATCTATCAGTAATTTGAAGACATTATAGGCAGAAGCTTTTATGTCTGGAAGAAATTCAGAGCGGATTTTCTCTGGTGAAGTTTGATTTTGAAACAATCCGTTAAGTTCCAGTAATTTCTTTTGTACATATTCTTTGCTACAAACAAGAAACCATTGATCGACAACATGCTCTAAGGCATCATGATAAGCTTGGACATATAAATTAATACCTTTGGAAATAGTTTCGTAGGAGTCTGCTTTATCAGGAAAGTTCTTCTTAAGATATTGCGAGGCTCCGGCATTAATAGTGGGATTGGCACCAAACATACGGTGAGATAATGGACGTTCCGGCTCATCATGTCTCCATTCCTGAAGTGTTTCCAGATTAATATCATAATCTCTGATAATATCTGCATCTTCATCGGTATAACCGCGCTCCAGAAAATCCTTTTTAGCACGTTTCAAGCGTTCATTATTGGATATGGAATTGCATTGCCAAAGCAAATATATAATAGCGTAACTTTGCGGCGGTGCTATGATTCGAACGATATCATATAGGTGTTGCTTACCGTATCCAGTAGCAATGGTATTATTGAGCACGTTGAGGGGAAAGACCAGTTCAGAATGATGTACACCATGATCGTAAGGAGACATTGTATCGATCCAGTACTCAATAATTTTGTCCATGTTGTTTGGTGCAGAGCGATAAGCAGAAGCGTAAATTTCTTTATACTGTTCCCATTTTTCATAGACACTGTAATCATCAGGGAAAAGCTCAGCTAGTCTGCGGCGGGCTTGTCTTATAAGTGGCTCCTGTTTATTTACTTCTATCATATCCTTATTTTTCCTCCTGTTCCCAGATTACTGTGCCGTTACGTGCCTTATAAATATAGGAACTGTTCTTGTTTGAATCTTGCACATCACGATAATTGCAATTGATCACGGTGAGAGTATCAGGTCCGTATTTATCATTTATGGAATTTATCGCTTTGTGGATTTTTCCCATTTTGGCCTGGTGCATTTCTTTAGTGTAAGAATCATCAAATAATACAGCCAAATTGATACAGGACAGATCAGTTTCAAACTGAACGATTTGAACGACGTGTCCTTTATACAATTTGATCAACTTTGGGATGATTTCGTCTAGAATCTGCTGTACAGGAAGAACAGTAGCAAGGTGCTTGTATGCAGTTTTATTTTTGACTATTAATTCCTGAGAAATTTTCGCAAGCTCTACAGGATTAATAGCCTGATATGTTTTATGACTTTCCATTTCCCGGCCTTCTTTCTATTGCATCGGCAATTTTAGAAAAATGATTTTCGATTTCTACTTGTCCGGTCAGATATTCAAGAGAAAAGTCGGACAAATCTAAGTCGAACCATTCTTTTATGTTTGCATGGACAGCTGACGAATCCATGCCAGTGCGCAAAAGACGGAGCGCAGTGTCTTTTGCATATTTTTCTATTACTTTTTGTTCACAAAATCTTTTGGCCTCTAGCTTCCAACCGACGATTTCTTCGTATCCAATTTCTGAATCCTGAAAAAAATCATAGACAGGATGGCTGCTGCCACCATGATTGCAATATATATCCTGAATCACTTCACGTGCTTTGTCTCGGCGGCCGCGGAGGTAAGCAGCTTTTTCATTGTCAGTCATTCTTTTCACCTCTCTTTTATTAGGGGTATATGCATCATTCATAGTCGTCTTCTTCATCGTCCAGACTTTCAAAGATCTGTTGGAAAACATTACCGGAAAGAATGTCTCGGCATGCTTTGAAACCTTCCCAGAAAGCGAACATATCAACAGCACTGACAACATTCATGACAAGGTTTTCTACATAGGGATAATTGGATGTTTTGGATGTCAGGAGAGCAATTGTCTGGTTAATATATTCCTGTAGTGCTGCAGAGTAATTTCTCCGGCAGCAGTAGTCATATATAGCCACTAGCAAGTCAGCGTTATCTTTCTGGTAAACTGGATCTTCGTAAGTTGGCTCTTCATAAGTTGATCCCGGCTGTTCGGGATAATTAATGCGTTTCGTCATTTTGTACAAGACCTCTCTTTCTTGATTTGTAATAAAATGGTAGCACAAAAATAGTTGAAAATGCAGTGTTTCTAATAAATTTGAGCATTTTCAGCACTTTGTATTTTAGGGATACATTTTGGAACATAAATTTTTTATATTTGAATTTTTGTGCATATTAACTAAAATTCGGATTTTTTGGAATTTGTATAGGGTGTTCAAATTCGGAGGTGCAGAATTATGGAAAAATTGTTTATGTAATACAAAGAAATATATGTTTATATGGAAAAGAACGGATTGAACGAAAATGTCAAGATATTGTTCAGGGGTTTTGGCGATTTTCCAGAAGATAATTTTTGTAAGATGCGTCAATGGAATATATTAGAACATATGTTTATAATATGTAATATCAGATCTGATAAAACGTTCACTTAGGAACTGGTAGATATTAGTTCCACATTCAAAAGTTCTTAGCTCAAACGTCTTCCATACTTTCCACCCCTTGGAGACGTTTGAAGTTAAGAATAATCATTTAGGACAGTCTGTCCAGTTTTTTCATTAAGTTTGATTGTTTATTAAGAAAGAAGGCATTTGCATGAGAGAACGGGATATTATGTATTTAAGTGAACTGATAGAAAACAGAATTATCAGTTACTGTATTAAGGAAGAAGGAAGTCTGCAGGAGCATCTAAATATAGGTGAAGAACTGGCACACAGAGCAATGATTCAGGCATTACATAATATAGTAGGAAGAGGCACTTCGAAGCAGTCAACAAAACAGCTGCGGAAATTATGTATTACAACAGATAGCTTTGATGGATGCAGTTATCCTCTGGAGGCAATTCTATGAATAAACAATTGCAGTATAAAGGATATGTCGGTGATGTAAATTACGATCCAGAAGGAAAGTATTACTACGGACAGATTCAAAATATTTCTGCTGCTGTAGGTTATGATGAAAATAATTTCCTGGAATTAGAAGAGGACTTTCACACAACTGTTGACGATTATATAATTTTGATTTCGTAATTATAGGGCGGCCAAAGAGCCGCTTATATAATACAGATAATGTTCGGAAAAGTGTACTTTTGCGGATATTACCGGAAATGTCTCATAATACATATTGGAATGTCCATAAATGTCTGATTGAACTATTTATGGATGTCCGCGAGTTCAAAGACATTTCTGAACACATTTTCAAGGAGGTTCTATTAGCACTAATGTAAAGTCACTAACGAATGTACATACTACAACTGAATACAGAACTTATTACTATGCAAGAGTATCCAGTACAGGTCAAAATCTGACCAGACAGCTGGAAGCGTTTTACAAACTGGGGGCAGAGGAACGTGAGATTATTACTGATAAAGCTTCGGGAAAAGACATCGGTCGTCCGGGCTATCAGGCATTAAAAACAACATTGCTTCGGTCGGGAGACACGTTGATTGTTACATCATTAGATCGACTGAGCAGAAAGAAAGAAGACATAAAGGCAGAATTACAGTATTTTAAAGAGAATAATATTCGGTTAAAAATACTGGATATTCCGACTACCTTAATTGACCCGCCAGAGGGACAAGAATGGATATTTGATATGGTACTTAATATTTTGATAGAGGTGATGTCTTCCATTGCGGAACAGGAAAGAGTGACCATACGAGAACGACAACGGCAGGGAATAGAAGCATTGAAACATACTTCGGCCTGGGAAAACTATGGACGACCAAATTTGAAGATACCGGAGAATTACCCAGAGGTAATGCGTAGATGGACAAGTGGTGAGATAACCGCAGTAGCTGCGATGAACCTGACTGGTATCAAACGAACAACGTTCTATAGATTAGCGGCGAAGTACAAAAAAGGAGAACTGAAGTTATGATAAAAAATTTCTTCTATTATTACAGGAAGAAAAATTATTCGATTTCTATCAGTAAGGATCCAATTGAGGGCGGCTATACAGTGTCAATTCCAGATTTGCCTGGTTGTATAACCTGTTGTGAGAAATGGGAAGATATTCCTGCTATGATTGAAGACGCAAAGAAATGTTGGCTGGAAGCTATGTTGGAAAATGAATTAATACAGGAAAGGGACAGAAATAGATAATCTGTCCCTTAAAAATTGTCCTGACCGAAGGTGGGAGTTGGAATTTCTCGTCCTGCTGCACGTGCAGTATCAAGCCATTCTTTGATTACGAGTTTGGCATTTTCATAGGCTTCATTAGGAGTTTTTCCATCAGCCATGCAGCCGGGGAGATCAGGAACGGAAACGATATAACATTTGTCAGTGGTTGAGTATTTGAGAATAACCGAGTAATCCATAAAATAAAAACCTTCTATAATATAGTATTTGCAATTTATTCAAGTATAACATATCATTAAACAAAAGAACATATAGAATTGCCAGGAAACAACTGAATAAGATGGGAGGAAGGTTGTATGGTAGATTACAGAAACTGCACGGATGATATGTTCAATAGAGCGATGGCGATGAAAAATAAGGATGTTGATAAAATCCCTACAAATTATCTATACATATTATATACAAAGTATAAGGCAGAGGCGGTAAAGCTGAAAGCTGTAGACCAATTAAAAGCAGCGGAAGCAAGGAAAAGAAAAAAGAAATATTGGAATGAATTATACAGAAGAAAAACGGAATAGAAGATGAATGCATTGAAGGCCTGGTAGAAATACCGGGCCTTTAGTAAGTGCCTTATAATGGGCCAATGTCATATCCAAACTCTTTCAGAATCTCTTTGCGCATATTTTTATAACAGATGTCCAAAGAGAAGGAATCGGAATTAGAGGCTGAAGATATAGCTTTTTCTAATCTCCTGGAATATGAAATAGCATAGTCAGGATATTTTATAAATAAAATAGTAGTAATATTTTCCAGTTCAGGACCTATCTCCATTCGACGTAGCTGAATACTATTAAAGATTTCTTGAGTCATTAAACAGGGAGCATCTAAAGCGTTCCATTGTTCATGGTTTAAATATTTTATTTCTGCAAATAAATCATCAAATTTTTGCTGTTGATCTGGGGCCATATTTTCTATATTAAATAGTATTTTTTCACACATAATTATATTTCTCCATAGTGCAAGAAGTAACAGTAGATAAATTACAGTCGATATCTAACAACTTATATTTTAATTGTAAGTTGTATATTCTGATAATGTCAATAGAAATATTGAATTATTGGAGGTTTTTGATGAGAGATATTGATTATGGGACTGTAAGAATAAAATTAAATGAACTGATAGAGCAGCAGGGGATAAGCAAGAATAGGCTTGCACATAGAGCAGAGATGCAACGTACACAGCTTAATCAGTATTGCAATGGAGAAGTTACCAGACTTGATATCGCAGTTCTGGCACGTTTGTGTTGCGCATTAGATTGTAAGGTAGAGGATTTGTTGGAGTATGTTCCACCGGAACAGGAATAAATTTTATAAAGAAATAAAAGAGACTTCAGGTTAATGCCCTGAAGTCTCAGAGTGTAAATAGTCAGGTGTTGAGCTTTACGGCTCAGCACTATTTTTTTGTCTAAATTTGCCTGTAACAAAACAGAAAAATTGGAATGTTTCGTATAGGGAGTGCTATTAATGGTTATTTACAAATAAGCATAAAAGAGAATCTAATTGTTTTAATATTTCTTCTGATTTAGACATAGTGTTGCTGGAAATTTCTCCATCATTTTTTAAATAATTGAGAATGTCATTGTAAGAAGAATCGTATTCTTCCATAGAAATAGATCTATATTCATGTAGTAAATTAACGATTTCTTTATTTTTATACATTTCTTTTAGGAGTGGTCGTATCGCCGAAATCATTTGATTATTGGTTTGGGTTAATTCATAGTGGCTTAAATCATCAATATATGTGTCATATGTTATATCAGTATCGCTAGAGTTCAAAAGAGTAGAATTTTTTTCTTTTTCAGAAGTGTTCATATTGTATCCTCCGTAAAAATAATCATTGATTGTATTATAGCATATTTATACAGAAAAAGATGGATTTATTTGGATTAGGTAGAGTTATTTGAAAAAATAAAATCAAAAGATATCTCAATTATCTGTATGCTGGAAGCAGAAGAGATTATTAAAAGAATAAAGCCAATAAATGTTATAGCAGAAAAAGTGAGAGATTTCTTATAAAAATGAACCAAGTGCCGAAAAAACATACATATTATATGGGGAAGCTTGCGTTCTTGATGCTTTGAAAAGAAGATTAGGATATTCAAAAGAAAAAGTAAAAGATTTCTTATAAAAATCAGCCAGGATCCCAAAAATCTTACATATTAGATATGAAGATCAATTCCATGACATTATGGAAGGCTGGATAAAGAAGAAATGTCCTTCAGATATCTCCCAAGCAATGAAAAACAAAGGGATAAAAAAACATGAAAGATTTCTTATAAAAATCAGCCAGGGTCAAAAAAATCTTACATATTAGATATGAAGATTAATTCTATGACATTTTGGAAAGCAGATAAAGGAGAAATCGAATCCAACATCCTGAATAGAATAGAAAACCGAGGATAAGAATCGGAAAAGATTTCTTATAAAACTAACCAAGGTCAAAGGAAATCTTACATCTATAAAATGTAAGAAGTAATCTACAGCAATAGATTGATAAGTTAACATGAGACAATTTAGATATCCAGACATCAAATAGAAAAATATAGAGGATGAAATCTGGGAGAAAACTGCTTTGTGAGAACAACATCAATCTAAATCTAAAAATTACTTATCGCAATTATAGCAGATAAGGAAGCAAATGTAAAACAAAATAAAAACGAAAGGAGCAGTGTAGAACACTGCAATGGTGACAGCCATGACAAAGAAAATCATTAACGGCAAAAAGTACGATGTAGAGACAGCAAGACTTGTTGACAGATGGACTTATGGTAATCCGAGCGATTTTTACTATCAGGATGAAATGCTTCTCTGTAAGACAACAGGGGAATATTTCCTCTATGCGCAGGGTGGACCATTATCTGATTACCGTACCTATTCAAGTCCAACCTCTTGGGGCGACGGAGAAGATATTGTCCCGTTCACCTTATATCAGGCAAAATGCTGGGCCATGGAGCATATGGATGGTGATGCGTATGAAGCAGAGTTTGGAGAAGTAGAGGAATAATAACTGTTTATTAACCAGTAAAAAAGTAGAAAGGATAGCGCACAGCGCTAAACAGGTAATGACTATGAAAAAAATCATTAATGGCAAAAAGTACGACACAGCAACAGCCAGACTTGTTGGCAAATGGCTGTATGGTAATGGCAAAAGGGATTTTTATCTCCAGCATGAGAAGCTTTTCTGCAAAAAGACAGGGGAGTATTTCCTTCATGCAAAAGGTGGTCCATTGTCTGTGTACCGCACCTACTCAGGATCTAATTCCTGGGGAGGCGGCGAAGTCATAATTCCCTATACATTAGGAGAGGCTCAAAAATGGGCTATGGAACATATGGACGGTGATGCATACGAGGCAGAATTCGGTGTAGTAGAAGAATAGCCAAATAGCCGCCCAAAATCATTCGGATAGATCCAAAATAGAAAAACAGTGCACAGCACTAGAAAGAGGTAACGGACATGAAGAAAATCATCAACTATAAGAAGTACGACACAGAGACAGCTAGAGTTGTCGGAAACTGGATTAGTGGAAGTAAAGAAGAAGATAACTATAGGGATGAGACTCTCTATTGTAAGAAAAATGGAGAATATTTTCTCGATGACAAAGGAGGAATGTGCTCTGATTATCATACAGCATTCTGGATTGACTATGATTGCGAGCATGGTGATTGGGAAGAACTGATTCCATTTAGTAAGGAAGAAGCCCAGGAATGGGTTATGATGCATATGGATGGAGATGCATACGAAGCTGAATTTGGTGAAGTAGATGAGTAACATGAGGATAGAAGTGTAGAAAGGAGCACAGCATGAAGAAAATCATCAATTATAAGAAGTATGATACAGAAACAGCAACAGAAATCGGTGCATGGTCCCAGGGAATAGCAGGCACATTTGAGTATGTTCATGAAAGCCTTTTCCGTAAAAATAACGGGGAGTATTTCCTGCATGGAGAAGGTGGTGCGGCATCAAAGTATCAGGAAAAGATAGGCACTAATTTATGGCGTGGCGGATCGGTGATAATACCGTTAACTCCAGACGAAGCAAAGGCATGGTGTGAAGAGCAGATAACATACGAAGAATAAAAAAAGAGGGGAGATTTCTTTCATTTGAGGAATCTCTCCTTAAAGTGAATAAAAACGATAGGTGTAATAATGAAAAAAGTAAAATTGAATAAAAAACAGCAGCAGGCAGTAGATCTGATTTTGTCAGGAGTTAATGTATTCTTGACTGGTGATGCCGGAACCGGAAAGACAACAGTAGTTCAACAGTCTGTTAAGGCATTGGAAAAAGATGAAAAGAATGTGCTGATCGCAGCGACAACAGGAGTTGCAGCTGATAATATTGGTATGGGTGCAGTGACAGTACATAAAGCATTTGGGCTAGGAATCGAATTTGAAAAGTACAAAGATGCTCCTGGTTTTCGATCTTCTTACTTACAGGAAGCTGATGTTGTAATTATTGATGAGATTGGCATGTGCAGATTCGATTTGTTTTCTGCAATTGTGAAAAATATAATTGCAGAGAATAACAAACGATTAGAACCTGGATATTCATGTAATGGAAAAAAGAAGAACGCTGTACAGCTTATTGTTGTAGGTGATTTTTTCCAGCTTCCACCAGTTATAAAAAAAGAAGATCGAGAAATTTTGGTAGAAATGTACGGAACAGAATATGAACAAGGGGAAATATGCGAGCGTGGATATGCATTTTTTTCAAGGGCATGGAAAGAAATGGAGTTTCATTGCGTAAAGTTAGAAGAAGTTTGCCGACAGAAAGATGCAGAATTTCTTGGCATTTTGAATGATATAAAATATGGTAGGAATCTTCAGAATGTGATTGCGTATCTGGAAAGCAATCAGAGTAGTGATCTGATGGAAGAGGCTCCTTATCTTGTTGGAACGAATGCAAAGGCAGATAAAATCAATCAGGCACACATGAGAGCTTTGGATGAAAAAACAGAAAAGAAATTTTGGGCTATTATTGAGGGCGATGTGACTTATGAGGATATTAAAAATATAAGTTTTGCGAAACAGTCCCTGGTAGTAAATGTTGGTGCAAAAGTGATGCTCACCGCGAATGATGCAAATGGCGAGTATGTGAATGGCACCATGGGTACAATAATTGATATCAGCAAGGAAAGAGGAGACGCAACCTGTATACAAGTTCTTACAGATAAAGGAAAGAAGGTTGATGTATACAGATATGAACGAGAAATTGAGAGACAGGATATAGAAGAAAGCAAAGAAAAAGACAAAAACGGTGAAACTGTTATTGTCAAAAAAATTGTTAGAAAAATAGTAGGATCCTTTAAACAGTTCCCAATTAAGATCGCATGGGCGATGAGTATCCATAAATCTCAGGGACAAACCTTTGGACAGGTTAACATTGATCCGCGTTGCTGGGATTCCGGACAGTTTTATGTGGCAGTTTCAAGAGCAGAGTCTGTAGCGGGAATCCACTTTATGGCTCCTATAATGAAACAGTATATTCGGACATTATCAGATGAAGTGATTAAGATTTTGAGAGAAAGTTTGTATTCGATAATATAATAAAAAGCATAATTATTTCGACCGGACAGTGTATCCAGCATTTCAGAAACTCTTGGCAGGGTATAACAAGAAGATTTTCTGACTTCGAAATAGTTATGCTTTTTGTTTGTAGATATAAGGTGTGCATGAATTTGAAGATGTTGATTAAATTATGGATACATTTCCAGAAATTAATAGGGCGATTGTCCTTTTTGTGAAAATATAGTTGTTGACCCAAAATCTGCATGTTACAATAAATTTATAAATAATAAAAGGATTTCCAAATGATTTCTATTAATCCAGACGATATCATGAAGAATTATGCAATTTTCCAGAATATTTTGGCTAAAACAAAGAAAGATGGTGAAGTGGTGATTTCAAAAGAAGATGTTTTAGATAGGGAAGCTTTTGTTAAACAGATAGTAGATTTAGCTATGGTACTTTCAGAAAAACATAAAAATTGTTGCTTTGCTATTGAGGGAGAATGGGGAAGCGGTAAGAGCTTTGTGTTGGAAAACATACAAGAATGTCTTCAGCCAGAACAATCAGAGGAAACTGGTGCTGATCGATTCTTTGTTGTTCGGTATGACTGTTGGAAATATGATTATTATGAAGAGCCAATAGTTGCAATTATTTCTGTACTAAGGGATCAGATAGATCAGTATATCAATTTATTGACTGATGACGCTAAAAGGGTATTATTAGAGACTGTTAAGAATACAATAACAAAAATTGCGGTTGAGGCAATAAAAGCAAAGACGGGAATTGACATGGATGGTGTTGCTGAAGTTCCAAAAGGGGATGAAAAAATATATGATAAATATTTTGGCTTCCAGAAAGTAGTCAAAAAAGTACAGAATCAAATTGAGAAAATATCACAAACCCAAACAGTAGTCATCATGGTTGACGAATTGGATAGATGTTTACCTTTATATGCAATTAAAGTTTTAGAGCGTATTCATCATGTATTCAATGAGATAGAAAATGTAGTAGTTATAGTTGCAATGGAGAAAAAACAAATCAGTAATTCATTACATCAAATTTATGGAGATGAGATGGATGTTGACCGATATTTGAAAAAAATAATTGCATTCAGCTTTAAACTTGACAATGGATCTGCGCATAATTTTATTGAGAAATACGCAAGTTATATGGAGATGTTTGATATTAAAGAAAGGGATGGGCTGGAAGAATTTCTTAAAGAAATTACTGCCAATATAGATATTCGTACACAAGAAAAAATTTTTGAGAAAGCGGAAAATCTACATAGATTGTTGGCAACGCAAGAAAAAATGGATAGTGGCATTCTGGCATTTGAAATACTTACCCTGTGTATAAAAGAAAAACTGTCTGTAGTTGATTTGAGATGGATAATTGATATGTCTGGCTATTCGAATGTTGAAAATAAAATTGGAAAAGAATATTTCAACACTATAAGAGAGCGTGTAAAATATATTATAAAGTATTCTTCAACAGTTAATGGCAAAATTGTCTGTAAAGCTGATAGTTTTATTGATAGAATGATTTTTATAATTGCTGGGTTAGACAACGTATATAAAAATAAAGTATGTGCAGATTTTTTTTGTGCAGATGAAGAAGTAGAAAATGATTTGATTTTCTCGAGAAAGATTTATGAATTATTGAAAATATAGAGGAAAAACTGAGAGTGAACGTAGAATGGGAGCGAGGTGCTATAATGACCCTAGAAGAAATTCTTGCTGGAGAATCAAAGAATGTGGAGTTCAAGGAAAATCTACCGGAGAAAAGTATAAAATATATGAAATCCGTAGTTGCTTTTGCAAATGGAACCGGGGGCAAAATTATTTTTGGGATAGCTGATAAAACCAGGGAAGTTGTAGGTTTTGACAAGGAAGATGTGTTTAAGAAAATGGATGCAATTGCCAATGCTGTGTCAGATAGCTGTGAGCCGGCAATTATTCCGGATATCAGCTTACAGACGATTGATGGTAAAACGGTCATTGTAGCAGAAATCTTTGAGGGAAGACAGCGACCATATTATATAAAGGCTCTTGGCAGAGAAGGCGGTGTATATGTTCGAGTTGCTGGAACAACACGCCTGGCTGATGAGTATATGGTAAGAGAACTGATGTTTGAGGGTAGCAATCGTTACTTTGACCAGGCTTTGTGCAGTGGTTTGACTATCACAGATGAAGAAATTGATGCACTTTGCAAATCTATGAAAGAACAGGCAGTCAAAAATGCACATACTGAAGGTCAGAAAGCCTCCATCAAAGATGTTGGCAGGCAGCAGCTTCGTTCCTGGGGGATTTTAATTGAGCGTGATGGAAAAGATTATCCGTCCAATGCTTATGCCATTTTAACAGGGCATGGCGGACTTCATGTTGCAACGCAATGCGGTGTGTTCAAAGGAACAACGAAAGCGGTTTTTGTTGATCGACGGGAGTACACCGGACCGCTTTGGGAACAAATAGAGGAAGCATTTCAGTTTGTTCTGCGGAATATTCATCTGGGTGCAACTATTGTCGGCATTTACCGCCAGGATATTTATGAGATTCCACCGGACGCGATTCGTGAGTTAATCGTAAATGCAATGGTGCATCGCAGCTATCTGGATCATGGCATGATTCAGGTTGCGGTGTATGATAACAGATTAGAAATTACTTCACCGGGAAAACTGCCGATGGGACAGACTCTGGAGCGTATGAAAGAAGGTTATTCCAAAATCAGAAATGAAGCACTTGCACATGCGTTTTCCTATATGAATCTGATTGAACATTGGGGCAGTGGTATTCCAAGGATTATTGAAAAAGTAAAAGCTGCCGGACTGAGGGAGCCGGAGTTCATTGGTGGCGAAGTTGATTTGCGTATCAATATTTATCGAGGTCAGGTTGCTACAAAGACTACTAATGGCATTGATAGTGTTGATAAAGTGCCGGATACTGCTGACGAAGTGCCGGATACTGCCGACGAAGTGCCGGATAGTGCTAATAAAGTGCCGGATACTGCCGACGAAGTGCCGGATAATGAGCAGGAGCAACAGATATATAAACATGTATTGGAAAAAGGTTTTATTACAACAGCTACGGTAATAGAGCTTTTAGAGGTAAAACAACGTAGAGCAAGAGCGATTTTGTTGAATATGGTTGAAAGTGGTTGGCTGAAAAAAGAAGGTGCAGCACGAAGTACGATTTATGTAAGAACTACGGAAAAGAGATAACGTAGAAGCCCGATTCTTGGTCCTATTTCTCCTGAAGAATTATCCGATATGCACTGCATGAGTGATTTATATTTGGCTGAAGAATTGAAGGATGAATATAATAATAAAATTTAAAAATTATTAAAAATGGGAAAATTAGGGCTTGATATGTATTTGTTTTTTATTAGATGTGAAAAAACCTGTGACTTACCTGTGACAAGGAAAAAAACGGTAGCGGAAACCTCCTTTCTATGCGGGTTTAGGGGCAAGGGTGAAAGTTCGAATCCTCTAACGCACGTCATATAAAAAATGGGACAGGACATAAAGTCTTGTCCCATTTTTTGTTCGAATCCGGTCGGACTCGAACGGGTTCGATCTACATTTCATTTCGGTCACTGCTAAACGCGTGCCACCGGCACGCAGCAGCCTCTAACGCACGGTTCAGTGAAAAAAGGACTATCAAATATTCTTTTAAAAAAGATCCCCTCCGGTATAGTTAAAATGATTTTACCAAAAAGATCAGAAAAATACGATAGAAAAAACTGTTATTATGAAAACCAATTGCGGATAAATCGAAGATATTTGTTAGCTTTATAAAATATGCATGTTATAATAGGATCATCTTAAGTAGTAAGTAAAGGAGCATGCAATATGAACAGTATTTTTCACAGAATCAGCGTAAGAAAATATGAAGACAGACCAGTAGAAAAGGAAAAAATCATGGAGATTCTGAGGGCGGGAATGCAGGCACCGAGTGCATGTAACCAGCAGCCATGGGAATTTTATGTGGTGACAGATAAAGAAAAAATCCAGAAATTATCCAAAGTGACACCATACACCGGTTGTGCAACAGGGGCACCTGTAGTAATCGTTCCTGTATATCGTACAGAAGGGCTTGTGGCACCGTCTTTTGCACAGATTGACATGGCGATTGCACAGGAAAATATCTGGCTGGAAACAGATGCGCAGGGGCTTGGCGGTGTATGGTTTGGTATTGCACCAGTGGAAGACCGTATGGAAGAAGTACACAGACTCCTGGAACTTCCGGAAAATGTGAAGGTATTTTCTATGTTTGCACTGGGTTATCCGGCAGAAACAAGACCTCAGCAGAATCGCTTTGAGCCTGAAAGAATACATTTCATAGAAAAATAAAAAGTTATTACAGATAATAGAGGGAGAGAAATTTATGCAGGATATTTTAGTTGTGGTAGATATGCAGAATGATTTCATTGATGGCACACTTGGGACAAAAGAAGCTGTCGCAATTGTTCCCAAAGTAGAGGAGAAAATCAGAAATTTTAAAGGAACCGTTCTTTTTACACGAGATACTCATGAAACATGGTATCTGGATACTCAGGAGGGAAAGAAACTTCCAGTACCACACTGCATCCGGAATACAGAAGGATGGCAGATCAGAAGTGAACTGGATAAGCTCAGAAAAACAGAACCGATTGATAAAGATACTTTTGGTTCTACAGATCTGGCAGATGAACTGGTGGCAATGAATATCGATGATGATATAGGAAGTATTACATTTGTTGGTCTTTGCACAGATATCTGTGTGATTTCCAATGCACTTCTGGTAAAAGCATCTCTTCCAGAAATTCCGATCATAGTAGATTCTGCATGCTGTGCAGGAGTGACACCAGAAAGCCATGAAAATGCATTGAATGCTATGAAAATGTGCCAGATAGATATTGTCAGATAAACTGGTATTATGTTAGTACTGTGAAAGGAAATACGTATGGGGAAGAGCTTAATGGATGTTGCTGTAGATAAATTGTATCAGGCGTTAGGCGGAGATAAATTGACTGGTAAACTGGGAGAGGTGCTTACAGCAAAAGAATTAAAATATGTCCAGCTATTTGGGAGAAAAGGCAGGATTCTTAGAAATATATATGTTCCTAAAGATAATGGAGAAACATCAGAAATAGATCTTTTGTATATTACGCAGAAGGGAATCTTTGTGTTTGAGAGCAAAAACTATTCAGGATGGATATTTGGCGATGAAAAAAGCCAGAAATGGACAATGATGTTACCGAACAAAGAAAAACATTCTTTTTATAATCCTATAAAACAAAATCAGACACATATTAAATGGTTGCGAAGCTATATTGGGGAAGAGATTCCATTGTTTTCAATAATTGTATTTTCGGAACGATGTGAACTTAAAAAGGTAACCATTACAAGTCAGGACATTAAAGTTATTAAAAGAGATTTTACATATGCAGCAGTCAGAGATATATGGAATAAGAATAAAGATTGTTTATCAGGAGAAGAAGTTGAAAGTTTGTATAAAAATCTTCAGAAATTGACAAAGGTCAGCGAAGAGACAAAAGAAGTTCACATTCAAAATATAAAAAATCGATACAGCATTTCAGAAAAAGAATCTGCCTGTTTGAAAAAAATGATAATGAACCCAGAAGAAACAAAGCAGGAAATAGAAAACAAAAAAGTTGAAACGAGTGTATCAGAAAATTCTGAACCAGATAAGGTATGTCCACGCTGTGGAAAGAAGTTGATTCTTCGCACGGCGAAGAAAGGAGTAAATGCTGGAAAACAATTTTGGGGTTGTAGTGGATTTCCGAAATGTAGATATACGGAATGATATTTTGCATGTTAAAGTCGAAACAAAACAAGGGAGATTTTATACGGGAAAACTGTAGAAAGAGATATGAATCTGCTGTTTGCGGAGTCTCTTGCAAGTGATAAGATTCTTTAAGGATATGTAGATTGACTTTTACATTGGCAGCTAAACATATGGCAAATTTTTGCGAGCTAATTTCAAGTTTGAATATTAAAAAGAATAAATAGTGCGAAGGTGCTTATACTTTCTGACATATCAAAAGCCAGAGAATCAGTGAAAAAGTTGATTTTCTGGTTTTTTATTTTATATGTATTCAAATATATTGACAAGTACATCGAAGTGAGATATAACATAACTATCGAAGTACGATATATCGCACTGAAAGGAAAACGCTTATGGATGCACATATAAAAAAAGTTTACGTTCCTATGACGGAGACAAGCTTTTACATATTGTTATGTCTTCGTACCCCGAATCATGGATACGGGATTGTACAAAAGGTAAAAGAGCTGACAGATAATG
>ERZ837380.653-NODE-653-length-50185-cov-9.061061_pt1 | contig 50185 bp, 46 predicted proteins | sample MGYA00519685_ERZ837380 | MGnify/ENA primary metagenome ERZ837380 (study PRJEB31850, sample SAMEA3708817) | human gut metagenome | biome: human gut; feature: human-associated habitat; material: faeces | place: China | collected 2014 ...
TGCAAGCAGATGGCGTGCAAAGTCGCCAGATGCTCTTTGTGCGGTATTGCCATAGGGCAGCACCGCACAAAGCCCGTCTGACGGCTTTGCACGGTGTCGCTATAGAAACAATAGAAAAAGGTGAGAACATTGCAGAATTTACCCATTGGTGAAGTGCTGAAAGAATATGGCTATATCACACAGGAACAGATCGATCAGGCACTGCAATTCCAGAAGACACAAAGCGGCAAGAAGGTGCGTTTCGGCACACTGCTGCAGGAAATGGGATTTGTCACAGAAACACAGGTTCTGGAGGCACTGGGGAAAAAGCTGGATCTCCAGATGGTCAATCTGGAGGAGTATGAGGTCAATGTAGACGTGGTTGCCAAGGTGCCCAAGCAGCTTGCGGAAAAATACAACGTCATTGCCCTGTCGGAAAACGACAGCCGTCTACAGCTCGCCATGTCTGACCCGCTGAATTTCTACGCACAGGAAGATATTCGGCAGATCGTGGATATGCCGCTGGAAGTGCTGCTCAGTGAAAGTCCGAAAATCAAAAAGGCAATCGAGTATTACTATGCCGAGATCAGTACCAAGCAGGCAGCCAAAAAGGCGAATATTTCCGCAGAAGATATTGAGGTGCCCCAGCTGACGGCAGACGATGCGGACGACGATGTGCCGATCATCAAGCTGATCAATTCGCTGCTGGTGCGGGGATACAGCACCAACGCCAGCGATATTCACATTGAACCGTTTAAGGATTTCACACAGGTGCGTATGCGTATCGACGGTCAGATGGTCAGCTATCTGACACTGGAAAAGGCACTGCACAACTCCATTGTTGCCCGTATCAAGATCATGAGCAACCTGAACATTGCGGAAAAACGTATCCCGCAGGACGGCAACTTTCACGCTGTGCTGGAGGGAATCGACATCAGTATGCGTATTTCCGTTCTGCCGACGACACACGGAGAGAAGATCGTTATGCGTTATCTGGTGTCGGATACCAAGATCGACCACGCCGGTCACTTCGGCATGAACGAGTATTCCTATAACATGCTGATGAAGATGATGTCCGCCCCCAACGGCATCATCTATATTACGGGGCCGACCGGTTCCGGTAAAACGACCACGCTGTATATGGTATTGCAGCATCTGTCCCAGCGACCGGTAAATATTTCCACCATTGAAGACCCTGTGGAAAAAGACCTGCCCAATATCACGCAGACTTCCGTTAATGTGACTGCCGGCATGACCTTTGCAGTGGGTCTGCGTGCTCTGCTGCGACAGGATCCGGATATTATCATGATCGGTGAAACCCGTGACGCAGAAACGGCTGAAATTTCCGTGCGTTCTGCAATCACCGGACACCTGGTAGTTTCCACCCTGCATACCAACGATGCCATTTCGTCCATTGTCCGTCTGGCGGATATGGGCGTGGCACCGTATCTGATCTCCAACTCTGTGGTAGGTATCGTGGCACAGCGTCTGGTGCGTAAGGTCTGCCAGTTCTGTAAATACGAAGAACCGGCGACAGCAGATGACATCGCCATTGTCGGGGACGGCATTCCCATGATCACCCGCGGCAAGGGCTGTAAGGTCTGCAACAACACGGGCTATAAAGGACGTATTTCCATTCACGAAATGGTATATATAGACAAAACGCTGAAACGTATGATCGCCAAAAGTGCAGACAGTCAGGAAATGCTGGAGTATGCCAAGAAAACACAGGGCATGCGGAGTCTGCTGGACAGTGCCATTGACTTGGTAAAAGAGGGCGTGACCACGCCGGAAGAAGTTATGAAGATCGCATATTATTCCGACTAATGATTGCAGAAAGGACGGTATACCGCCATGACCATGAATGAACTTATTATGAAAGCACGGGAGAAGAAATGCTCTGATATTCACATCAGCGAGGGCATGCCGGTTTCGTTCCGTATCCACGGGCAGCTGCTGGACAGCGGCTTTTCATTTCCGGCGGCAGAAACACGGGAAATGATCCTGTCCATGCTGAGTGATGAACAGCGGGAACAGCTGGAAAATGGCGACGACGTGGACTTTGCCATTGAAACGCCGGACTATTGCCGCCAGCGTGTCAATGTTTTCCGGCAGATGAAAAAGGTGGCAGCCACGATTCGTCTGCTGAACAACACCATTCCCACACTGGAACAGCTGCAAATGCCGAAAGTACTGCGGGACTTGGCAGACCAGCCAAGAGGACTGATTCTGGTGACAGGTCCGACGGGAAGCGGTAAATCTACCACTCTGTCTGCCATGATCGACTATATCAACAAGAATCGTTCAGAGCATATCATCACCATTGAGGACCCTGTGGAATATGTTTACGAGTCGGGCATGTCGGTCATTCACCAGCGTGAAATCGGCGTGGATACCAAGAGTTTTGCAGCATCCCTGCGTTCCGCTCTCCGTGAAGACCCTGATGTCATTCTCGTGGGGGAAATGCGTGACTACGAAACGATTTCCGCCGCTGTCACCGCCGCAGAAACCGGACACTTGGTCATGTCTACTCTGCACACCACCGGTGCGGCACAGACGCTGGATCGTATCATTGACAGCTGTCCGCCCCACGCCCAGAACCAGATCCGGACACAGCTGTCCACAATTCTGAAGGGCGTCATCACACAGGCTCTAATCCCGCTGGCAATGGGCGGCGGCCGTGTGGCTGCTACAGAAATTCTGGTGGGAACCGATGCGGTAGGCAGTCTGATCCGTGACAATAAGTGCTTCCAGCTGGCAACGGTCATGCAGTCCAGTGCGGCACTGGGCATGCACACCCTGAATGCTGATCTGGCACGGCTGGTAAGAGCCGGCACGATCCGGCGGGATGATGCCATTCGGGTATCCAACAACAAGAATGAGATTCTGGATCTGTTAAGTTAAGCGTGTCCGTCTGTATATTTTCGGAGAGGTGAGAGAGATGAAACGAAATCGAAAAGGCTTTTCTCTTGTGGAATTGATCGTAGTGCTGGTGATCATGGCGATCATTGCGGCACTCTGTGCCCCGAATATCTCTGCCTATGTGCAGGCGGCAAAGGTTCAGAATTATCAGACTGTGGCGAATAATCTGGCAGACGAATTACAAACCCAGCTGCCCCAGAGCCGGTACTGGAACTGGGACGAGGTGCAGCGGAATGCGTACGGCATTCTGTGCTCGGACGCCGGAAGAGGCGTGACACTGGATACAGAAAAAAGCACCGATAATCAAAAGGTGTATCAGATCACCGGTGCCAGCAGCGATGCCAATGCGGTGTTTACGGTGACGCTGACCTATCATGATGCGGTGAAAACCAGCCAGAAAGTGGATATTGCGGTTTCCTGCGACGGGTACGCTGCAGTGCAGTCAGAGCAGAGCTGTAGTCTGGTTTTGAAGACGAATTATACGGACGCGAGTGCGTATCCGATGAGCAGCACCACGATCACCACAACAGAAACCAAAGGCTGGGGGAATCTGGACGATAGAGTCAATACCAAATCGTACTGGGAAGAATGGGGAAAAACACATCCCGAGAATGACTTTACAAAAGATGCAACTTGGAGTGGCTGGTGGACACCGGACACCACGATCGTCAATTTGACAGACTATGTTTCCAACAGCTGTAAGTTCGTGCAGTTTGACATGCCCTATTTTTGCGGTTATCATCAAACCAATTGGCATCCTGTCGAATATGCAGGAAGCTATGCTTTTCCGTCTATGTACAGTCTGAATGGTGCAGGCGACGGTGCACAGTATGCAGTTACCAGTTATAGTGACGGTTCCGAAAGTACATGGGAAAAAATCTATATTTACATAGGCGATGACAATAACACAGAAGATCTGAACTTTATTGATAAAGATGCTGACGGAAATGAGATCTACGACAGTGCTGCAATGTACGATCATGGCTGGGTAAAATACAGTGATATTTTTGCAAACGGGCGGGGTGATTTTCGAACCGACGGAAATCCGGATTATATCAGTGCTTTTCAAAATAAGTACGATTCTTCCATTACTGTAAATCCGGACAGTACATTTGTAAATAACACAAAGATAAAATACCGTGTACTTTTACGAACTAACAGCGGTGAGGAATCCAGCCGTGGCTGGCTCTATGTAGAAGGAACATATGCCGGAATCGGAAAAAAGTGTTCTCCGGAAAAGACAAATTTTCTGGTGTATGCAAATAATGGTTCTCAACTGAATGACTTTTCAGATCGATATGAAGTGGATAAGCAGAGTTGGAATACTTCCATTTATATGGACGTTTCGAAATGCGGATACTCTGTGGGAAATCAGTTGAGCATTACAATTCACAATGTTGATGCCGATAAACTGATCGATTCCATGGAAAATGGAAGAACGGGAGATGTAAGCGTTGGACAGAACAAGTCCTATGATGGATATGACGGCGTAAAATATGGCAGTATTCAACAAAGTTCATTTATTTACGGAAAACCGGAAAACGGCGGGAATTACTGGGCAGAAAAGCCAGATGCATCAGACAATTCTACAGCTAGAATTGTTATTGTCATGACATACAGCCGCTACCCTTATTTGAAATTAGAATTTCTTAGCAGCTTTTGGACATCTGGTGCAACCAGTACAGATGTAGACATTAGCCTGAAAATGGATTACTCCGGCGGAAACTCGTCTGAAAGTACGATCGACAGTTACACCCCTATGCTCACCCTCAACGGCGACAGCACCTACACCAACATCACCCTCGACTGGACGAAGTGTGACTATATCACCAATGTGGGCGAAGTGGGCGTGAAGTTTGTCAAGTATCCGTCCACGCTGAATTATGATGTGTACAGCAAGGATTACACCCTGCTGGCTCCGGATCAGAACCTGAAAACCTTTATGATGAATTCAAACAGTGCTGTGACATCGGCTGCTTCGGCGGATAAGATCGTGAACCTTTATTGTAAGGGTGTCAGTCCGGAGGAGATTCAGTGCGAGATCGTTGCTCCGAAAAATACGGCAACGACAACAACTACCACGACTACCACACCTCCGCCGCCTGAAACCGAAACCACAGCCAAAACGACTACCAGCACGACGACTGCGGCTACAACCACAACAACAACGACAACAACCACCACGACTACAGCAACCACCACAACAACGACTACCACGACAACTACCACGACAACTACCACAACGACCGCCGCAACCACAAGCACGGTTGCAACAACCGCAACCGCTGCAACTGCCGCAACGACCACCGCGGAAACCACTGCAAGCAGTACCGCAACGGCGACGACCTCCGCGACAGAAACTACGGCTGCAACGACTACAACTTCCGCCACAACCAGCACGACTATAAGCACCACTGCAACAACAACCAGTAATAAACAGACTGATTCCACAATTTCTTCTGATGAACTTTTAATTCATTATATTTATGATGATCCTGAGTATAGTACAGTTCACATTCTTCGTAGCGGCGGAAGTATCAGTGAAATTCCCAATTATGAGAATCCAGTTACCTATACCAAATCAGAAGATGTTTTAATCACATTTAATGATGATTACGGTGTTTTGCATATTTTCCCCAAATATAATAACAGCGATGTTTCTATAAGTGGTAAGCCAAATCAGTTAGAGCAAACAAAACAGTGTGGTTGGTGTACATATCACATTACTACTAAAATGGTAACAGATGGTCTTCACGAACTCTGGATTAAAAACGGAGTTGTTTATAAGGCTAATCCTGACACACCACTTGCTCAAATGGTAAACACTGTATATCGAGAAAACAGTATTGCTGCTTGCCTTCCTAAATCTGTTGAAGTTGTTACTACAACCACAACAACCACCACCCCTCAAACCACCACCACAACTACAACTACCACCACCGCACCGCCCATTGCCGCCAGCGAAAACGGCAAAAACGTAGGTCTGGACGAATCCAGTGCGGCGGGCTGCAACATCACGTTCAGCGATCCGCTGTTCAACGACAGCGGCGTGTGCTACTTCACCATTACCCCCAAGGCGGGCTACACGCTCTCTGACAGCTATACCGTAAAGGTTGGCACGGAGGTGCTGTCTGCCAAGAACAACTACAACGCCAAGACGGGGCAGTGGTTCTTCTGGAGCAATAAGATCATGACGGACTACACCATTCATGTGGAGGGTGTTTCTCCGGCGGCGTAACGCTCGAAATAATCCAAAAAGAAAAGGCTCATTTCCGGAGCGTACCGGAGATGAGCCTTTCTATGTTCGGGCGGTCATTTCAGACCGCAGAGCTGTAAGTACAGATTTGCAATGGGTTCGCCGACCACCAGAGCCATTGCCATGCCGGCGGAGAGGTACGGCCCAAAGGCGAATTTGGAATCGCCGGTTTTTGCCTTGTGGATCATGCCGAAGATGCAGCCGAGGATCAGTCCCAGAAACAGCCCTACCACAACACCTTTGACGCCGAGGAACAAGCCGCCTGCCAGCATCAGTTCCGCATCGCCCCGTCCCATGGCACGTTCGCCGGACAGAATTACCAGCAGGAACAGCGGAACCGATGCCGCTGCGGCTCCGATCAGGTGGGAGAGCAGCGTGCCATTTCCGGTGCAGACATCGTAAACCGTAACCGCAACGCCCAGCAGCCCGATGAATCCGATCACATACAGACTGATCAGCTGGGTGTCCAAGTCCATGAAAAAGACCACGATCAGAGCCGAACAGAACAGACATACCAAAGCCGCATAGACCGGCTGTTCAAAGATGCCGAAATAGGCAAAGATCAACACGTATAAGATCGCATTCAGGCTCTCCACCAGCGTGTAGCGAAAGGGGATTTTTGCCCCGCAGCTGTGGCATTTTCCCCGCAGCCGGCACCAGCTGAAGATCGGGATCAGATCCCGCTTGCGAATGGGTGTACCGCAGGTCATGCAGTGGGAGTTGTTCCGCCAGAGAGATTCCTCTTTGGGCAGACGGTAGATACAGACGTTCAGAAAGCTGCCGATCGCCGCACCAAAAGCAAAAATGATGCAGTACAGCAGTACATAACAGACGTAATACATAGGGCAAATTCCTCTCTTTTTTCTTGTCCTATTGTATCACATTTTGAAAAAGATGTCAAGAAATATGGAAATTGCGTGTACAATCGGGCGGCTGTGTGATTTTCACGAAAATCGGACTATACCCTTGACGAAAGCGGCAAAAAGTAGTACAATATTGTAAGAAGCCGGTGCATTGCCGGTTAGCATTTATGGGAGGTATTACACCATGTCTGAAAAGTTTATTGTTGAAACATCTGCAAGACACGTACATCTGACTGCGGAAGCATTCGCAGTGCTGTTCGGTGAGGGAAAGGAACTGACTGTCAAGAAGATGCTGTCGCAGCCGGGTCAGTTTGCCAGTGAAGAACGCGTAACGATCGTCGGACCGAAGAAGGAACTGCCGAATGTTTCCATTCTGGGTCCGTTCCGGAGTGCCAATCAGGTAGAACTGTCTGCAACAGACGCACGTTCGATCGGCATCGCTGCTCCGGTTCGCGAATCCGGTGATGTTGCAGGTTCCGGTGCATGTACCATTGTGGGACCGGCAGGTCAGCTGGAAATTTCTGAGGGTGTGATCGTGGCAAAGCGTCACATTCACTTCACTCCGGAAGACGCAGCAAAGGCTGGCGTAAAGGATAAGGACATCGTTTGGGTACGTGTTGAAACAGACGGCAGAAAGGCAATCCTGGGTGACGTGGTTTGCCGTGTTTCCCCGAACTATGCAACTGCAATGCACATCGACACGGACGAATCCAATGCCATTGGTGCAGGCCGCAACCAGATGGGCGAGATCGTCACAGTAGACTGATCACATTTTGATGGAAAGGCAATCCTGTACTAAGCATGTGCAGTGTTGCCTGAAAGACAAACGGCGGATGCTGAAATCCTTTTGGCATCCGTTGTTTTTTTAGAAAGGAACAACTATATGAGATCATGGAAAAAATTGACGGCACTGCTTCTCGCCGGTGTGCTGGCTGGCTCGGCATTTACCGGCTGCGGCAAGCAGAGCAGCGACAGCAGCCAGCCGGAGTCTTCTGCTGCCGAGGAATCCTCTGAAAAGGAAACCACTACCGCCGCGGAAAAAACCACCACCGCGGAAACTACCACAGTTCACGTCAGCCCCACAGAAACGGTTTCCACCACGTTGGGCACGGAACTGACCGACATCAATGCCATGCTGGACAAGGGCAGCGATACCACCAACAATTACAAAGCCAAGCTGGATAACTTTATTCAGGAGGGCGACGTGGTACAGTCCTTTACCTTTATCGTGTACTCCGCCGACGGTTCGTCCAGTCTGGGCGACTTCAAGGGCGGCTACGGCGTTTCCGTCAAGGACGGCTGTGCCAGTGCCACCGATGCCGGCTGGTATCAGGCGGCAGACTTTGAGCAGTCCCAGAACAGTGCCTATGCGGAATTCACATGGAATGTTCCCGCAGAGATCCAGACGGAGATCGACCCCAGCGGCGAAGTCCTGTTCGGACACTGGTGGAGCAATGTGCAGCAGGTGAAGCTGTCCAGCATTGTGTGCACCTACACCCGTACCAAGGAAGTGCCGGTAGACGGTACCAATTCCGCCAGTCCGGCTGCAACTTTGAGTTTCAACGATGAGGCAGCCAAGACAGCGAAGATCGCTCTGTCCGACCTGATCGGGGCAGAGGATACGCTTCAGACAGTCACCTTTGACATCAGCGGCACTGGTGCACTGGGCAAGTTCACCGGTGCGTTCGGCGTGTCTGTGGACAAGAACGCAGACTGTGCCACCGATGCCGGCTGGTATCAGACCAAGAACGTTTGCGTGTTCACAGATTCCTCCAGCCTTTCCCTGACGTGGATCGTGCCGGACGATGTCAAGGAGAGCATTGACCCCAGCGGTGATGTGATGCTAGGGTACTGGTGGAGCGACCAGCCCAGCATTACCCTGAACAACATCAGCGTCCGCTACAGCAACAGCACCGGAACGACCACCAAAACCGAACCGAAGTCGGACGAGTCCTCCAAGGGCGGGGAAGTGGCAGCAGTTTCCGGTGAAACGCCTACTGCGGAGCAGGTCAACGCCATGACCAGCAAGCAGATCGTGGAGAACATCAAGGTGGGCTGGAATCTGGGCAACTCACTGGACAGCTACAACACCAGCTCCAGCGATACGGAAACCGGCTGGGGCAACCCGAAAACCACCCAGCAGATGATCGACACTGTAAAGGCTGCCGGCTTCAATGCCATTCGTGTGCCGGTAACGTGGAGCGAGCACATGTCCGCCGACGGCACCATCGATGCGGCGTGGATGAATCGCGTCAAGGAAGTTGTAGACTACGCCTATAACGACGGGTTGTATGTCATTGTGAATGTACACCACGATGACTACACATGGCTGACACCCTCCAGTGAAAAACTGGAAAGCGATAAGTCCATCCTGACAAACATCTGGAAGCAGATCTGTGTCACATTCCAGAACTACGACCACCGCCTGATCTTCGAGGGCATGAACGAACCGCGTATGATCGGTTCCGCAGAGGAATGGACCGGCGGCACACAGGAATCCTATGACGTTATCAACGCCCTGTATCAGGCATTTGTGGACACAGTCCGTTCTTCCGGTGGCTCCAACAAGGACAGAACGCTGGTTGTCAGCACCTATGCCCAGTCCGTGGAGAAGAACGCTGTCGGCGGTCTGGTGGTTCCGAAAGACGACCATGTGATCGTATCCCTGCACATCTACGCCCCGTGGAATTTCTGCGGTCCGGACGACACCCGTGCCGACTGGGGCAGCGATGCCGACAAGCAGGAACTGGACACCATGTTCCAGTATCTGGACGACACCTTTGTCAGCAAGGGCATTCCGGTCATCATTGACGAAACCGGCTGCGTGAACAAGAACGAAAACACCTCCGCAAGAGTAGCATGGTTCAGCTATTATCTCAGCACAGCCAAGAAGCACGGCATCAAGTGCTTTATCTGGGACAACAACGAAACGAAAAACGGTTTCGGTCTGCTGAACCGCAAGGACTGCACATGGTATTATCCGGAAATCATCGAAGCCATTCAGAATGCTACCAAGTAAACGGATATTGTCATAATGCATAAATCATTCCTCATATAGATGTGCAAAATGTAGAATTTTTATAGAAGCCAGAAAAAATCCCGTGTGAAACGTGCAAAAAACTGCAAAGTATGCTATAATAAGAGAAAGCACTGGAAAACGGGTACGCCCGCTTTTCAAACAAGAGGAGGCATTTTACTATGAGTCATCGAATCATTACCATTGAAAGAGAATATGCAAGCGGCGGCCGTGAGATCGGCGAAATGATCGCAGAACGGCTGGGCATTCCGTGTTATAATCGAGAAATTTTACAAATGGCATCTGAACGCTGCAATGTTTCCATGGATTATCTGGAAACCGCAGAGGAAGCTGCCCCCAAGAGTTTTCTGTACACTCTGATGCTGACCTCCAGCCCTACACGCACCATTGAGGAAAACCTGCCGCTGTCCGATAAGGTCTACATCATCGAAACCAACATCATTCGGGAACTGGCGGAAAAAGGCGACTGTGTGATCGTGGGACGCTGTGCAAGCTATATCCTGCGGGATCTGGAAAACCTGTTCAACGTGTTCATCTACGCGGACACCAAGTCCCGTTCGGAACGTGCCGTGCAGGAGTATCACGTGGACGAACGGCGGGTAGAGGCAATGCTGCGGAAGATCGACAAGCGTCGTGAAACATTCTACAGCATCAACACCGGCGGAAACTGGTACGACAAGGACAACTACCACCTCTGCCTGAACAGCGGAGCACTGGGGCTGGAACTCTGTGCGGATATTGTGGTAGAAACCGCAAAGAAAACCATTTATTAAGTCATTCGAAAGAATAGATACAGGCGGGACAGGGAAGTTTCTCTGTCCCGCTTTTTTGCACGGAAATCAATTTTTTCATGATAGCCTCCCCTGAAAGGGGAGGGGGACCGCCGTTAGGCGGTGGAGAGGTTTTTTCGTAAAATCTTTTTATGACGTTTTCGGCATAAGTGGAAACCCCTCAGTCAGTGCTACGCACTGCCAGCTCCCCTTTCAGGGGAGCCTCACTTGTCAAACTTCATAATTTGGCACAATTTAAATCAACATATTTTTGAAAATTCCTTTCCATGTTTTTTTGTGAAAGAGTTGACTTTTTTCGAAAAATATGGTATATTGTGATTGCAAGTATTTTGCAACGAAAAAGAAACGGAGGAATGAAGATGAAGTTGTGGAAAAAAGTGCTTGCCGCGGTGATTGCGGGGGTGCTTTGCGTGGGAAGCGTTGGCGTGACAGATTTGCAGGGTGTGCTGGAATCTGCGGGAACGATGCTGACAGCGAGTGCGGAAGAAGGTACTTATGGAAATTTGTCCTATGGTGTAACCAATGCAGGTGAAATTGAAATTACGGGGTGCAATATGGGTGTTACTTCCGTTGAAATTCCGGCTGAGATTGACAGAAAACCTGTGACGAGTATTGGAAATAATGCTTTTCGCGACTGCACCAGTTTGACAGAGGTCAAGATACCAGACAGCGTGATAAATATTGGAGATTATGCTTTTTACGGCTGTACCAGTTTGACAGGAATCACAATACCGGACGGCGTAACAAGTGTTGGATTTCAGACCTTTTCCGGCTGTATCAGCTTAAAGGAAATCGCCATACCAGACAGCGTAAAAAGCATTGAAAATAACGCTTTTTACGGTTGTGCCAGCTTGACGGAAGTCGTCATTCCAAACAGTGTGACGCGTATTTACAGCGGGGCTTTTTACAAATGTACCAGTCTAATAGAAATGACTATTCCGGACAGTGTAACGTATATTGGAGAGTGTGCTTTTTGCGGCTGTACCAATTTGAAAAAAATTGTTGTTCCAGATAGTATAACGAGTATTGGAGGCAGTACTTTTTACGGCTGTACCAGTTTGACGGAAATCACCATACCAGACAGTGTGACGAATATTTGGAGCAGTACTTTTCGAGGCTGTTCCAGCTTGACGGAAATCACGATTCCGGACAGTGTGACGAGTATTGGTGACAGTGCCTTTTATGGCTGTACCAGCTTGACGGAAGTTACCATTCCAGACGGTGTGACGAATATTGAAGGATTTGTTTTTACGAATACACCATGGCTTATAGCCAAGCAAGAGGAAAATCCACTTGTGATCATCAATGGAACTTTGATTGATGGAACAACTTGTACTGGGAGTGTTACCATACCAGGCAGCGTGACAAGTATTGCAGGAGGAGCTTTTGATAGCTGTACTGGTCTGACGGCAATTACCATTCCGGAAAGTGTAACAAGCATTGGAGATAGTGCTTTTTACAGATGTACCGGCTTGACGGAAATCGCCATTCCAGAAAGCGTAACAAGCATCGGCAATTATGCTTTTGATAGTTGCACCAACTTGACGAAAATTACCATTCCGGACAGCATAACGAGTATTAGCGATTATGCCTTTCGCGGCTGCACTGGCTTAAAGACAATTACTATTCCGGAAAGTGTGACAATTGTTGGAGAAAATGCTTTTTCCAGCTGTACTGGTCTGACGGAAATCACCATTCCAGACAGCGTAACGAGTATTGGAGATCATGCTTTTGACGGCTGTACCGGCTTAAAGACAATCACCATTCCGGAAAGTGTGACAAGCATTGGAAATGGTACTTTTGATAACTGCAATAATCTGATCATTCGTGGCTATACCGGCTCTTTCGTCGAAACTTACGCAAGGGAACATAATATTCGATTTGCAGATGTAAATGCAACTTATACTTGCGGCGACCTCGACGGCAGCGACAATATCGACTCCACCGACATCTTCTACATTATGCTCTACATCGCCAACGTTGCCGTAGGCAATGACGGCGGGCTGACGGCTGAACAGATCGCTGCCGCCGATGTAGACGGCAATGGTACAGTGGATTCCACCGACAGCTTCTATATCATGTACTACGTGGCTCTCCGCGGAGCAGGATATGACACTTCTTGGGAAGAAGTTCTCGCAAAATAAGCCATGTGAATAGGCACTCTACAGAACGGAAAAACGGTTCTGTAGGGTGCTTTTTGATTTTTTTCTTGCATTTTCTTCGCAGATATGATATAATGGAAAGGGAAACCTTTTACTATAACAAATTTAGGAGGGTGTTCAAAATGAAAATATGGAAAAAAGTCGTGGCAGCTATGACCGCCGGGATGCTTTGCCTGGGGAGCGTGGGGCTTTCCGGGGTGGAAAACGTGCTGAAAAGCGTAGGGACAGTGCTGTCAGCGAGTGCAGAGGAAACGGCTGAAACAGAAAGAGTCCCTGTGGGAACGGGAACGACTACCGTTCGTGTGGGAACTGGAACGACACAATTGGAATATGAAGTGTATAACGATGATACAGTTGGGATCACAAATTGTGATAACGACGCAGCTGGAGAGCTAGAAATTCCGGCGGAAATTGACAGGAAACCGGTGACGAGTATTGGAGGGGGTGCTTTTGGTGGCTGTAGCAGTCTGACTACAATCATGATACCAAACGGCGTAACGAGTATTGGTGGGGAGAGTTTTTCTGAATGTACCAGCTTGACTGAAATCACAATACCGGATAGTGTGACGAGAATTTGGGATTTTGCTTTTAGTGGGTGCACTAGTTTAAGAAAAATCACAATACCAGACAGCGTAACGAGCATTGAAGAATTAGCTTTTAGCGGTTGTAGCAGCCTGGCTGAAATCACGATACCGGACAGCGTGGTGCACATTGGAACATTAGCTTTTGATGGTACGCCTTGGCTTGAAGCAAAGCAGGCAGAAAACCCATTGGTAATCGTTAACCATATTTTGATTAACGGTAAAGCTTGTACTGGAGCTGTAATCATTCCTGATGGTGTGACAAGTATTGGAGAAGATGCTTTTTTCAATTGCAGCAGCTTGACTGAAATCACAATACCGAATAGCGTGATAAGTATTGAAGATTATGCTTTCAGATCGTGTAGTGATTTAGCAAAGATCATAATGCCAGGTAACGTGACAAGCATCGGAGAATATTCTTTTGCTGATTGCACCAGTCTAACGGAAATTACCATACCTGACAGCGTGACAAGTATTGGAGATAATGCTTTTTTTGGTTGTAGTAGTCTGACTAAACTCACAATACCGGACAGTGTGACGAGCATTGGAAATCAAGTTTTTCTTAATTGTAACAGTCTGACCGAAATCACAATACCGGACAGTGTGACAAGCATTGGATATTATGCTTTTAATTGCTGTAGCAGTCTGACCAAAATCACAATACCCGACAGCGTGACCAGCATTGAAGAAGATGCTTTTTCCGGTTGCGACAACCTGACCATCTACGGCAACGCCGATTCTTGCGCACAACAATACGCAACTGAAAACAACATCAAATTTGCCCTGATCGGCACTGACCCCACTGTTTCCAAGGGCGACCTGGACGGCAACGACACGCTGGACTCCACCGACATCTTCTACACCATGCTCTACATCGCCAACGTTGCCGTAGGCAATGACGGCGGGCTGACGGCTGAACAGATCGCTGCCGCCGATGTAGACGGCAATGGTACAGTGGATTCCACCGACAGCTTCTATATCATGTACTACGTGGCTCTCCGCGGAGCAGGATATGACACTTCTTGGGAAGAAGTCCTCGCGAAGTAAATGCTGTTTTCCTTGCTGAACGAAAAACCGACTTTCTTTGTGAAAGTCGGTTTTTTGTCGCCTTGACATTTTGTCCGGAACACACTATAATAAATTTATCCAATAAATTTATCCGGCAGCTTCAGCCTCGCCGGAAACTTTTTGAAAGGAATTTGATTTATGAAATCGATCTATACCTGCCCCTATTGCGGAGCAAAATCGTTTAACCCGTGGAAAAAGGCGTTCGCCGGCGGACTGCGTACCAAAGGAAAAGTCTGCATGGAATGCGGACAGCACTGCGTCAACGGCGTTGCATCAATGATCTTCAGTGCAGTGGTCTATATCGCTGCCCTCGTGGTCGTCCTGCTGGTCTACTTCAAGGGCAATTCCAACTGGGACTACGTCTACATGGTGGGGGCTGTTGCGGCAGCGTTCGTGCTGTGCCGGCTCTTTGATGCATTTTTCGGTCCGCTGGTGAAGCCAATCCGGAACGATGTGTTAAGCTGATGGGTGCCGGACTTTATCTGCACGTGCCGTTCTGCCGCCGGAAGTGTCCCTACTGCAACTTCTATTCCGTGCCGGCACAGCCGGAACTGCTGGCCGCCTACACTGCGGCAGTCTGCCGGAACTTGCGGCATTACGGAAACGCTGCCCAGCCGGAACGCGTGGACACGGTCTATTTCGGCGGCGGAACGCCCTCGCTGCTGCTGCCTGCACAGATCGCACAAATTCTGGAAACGGCGGCGGAACAGTTTGCCCTGTCCGCAGATGCGGAGATCACACTGGAGGCAAATCCTGCCACTGTGACACCGGAGCAGCTGCGGGAACTTCGCCACGCAGGCATCAACCGGCTTTCTCTGGGGGTGCAGTCCCTGTCTGATGCCCAGCTGAAACGGCTGGGACGGCTGCACACGGCACAGGAGGCTGTGGAAACGGTATATGCTGCCGCAGAAGCGGGCTTCCGGAACCTGTCCTGTGACCTGATGCTGGCACTGCCGGAGCAGACAGCGGACGAACTGGAGCAGACCATTTCCCGGCTGGTGCAGCTGCCCATTACACACGTGTCTGCCTACTTATTAAAGGTAGAGCAGGGAACGCCTTTTGCCGTGCAGCACGTGGCGGAACGCTGCCCCGATGAGGACACCGCGGCAGACTTCTACTTGCAGGCGGTGGAGCAGCTGGGGGTGGCTGGTTTTTTGCAGTACGAGATCTCCAACTTTGCCAAAGCCGGTTTCGAGAGCCGGCACAACTGCAAGTACTGGCACTGCGAACCCTATCTGGGCATCGGACCGTCTGCACATTCCTGCTGGAACGGCAAGCGGTTTTTTGTGCCGTCTGCCGTGTCGGATTTTCTGGAGCAGCCGGTGCAGCTGGTCGAAACCGAAGACGAAACGCCCTGCACACCAGAGGAAAAGCTGCTGCTGGGCATGCGGTTAACAGAGGGCGTTCCGGCTTTGTGGCTGGCAGAAAAGCAAGCGGCGGCAGAATGTTACTGCAAGCTGGGCTTTCTGCAAAAAGTCGGCGAACGCATCGCATTCACGCCCAAGGGTTTCCTCGTATCCAACACTATTTTAGCAGAACTGATATAACCAAATCACCGCAGTCATAGATGCAATCTTACTGGGGAGAAACTTTCTGAGGAAAGTTTCTCCCCAGACCCCTTTTCAAAGACTTTTATTCCATTTTTTCTCATAGGGGCTATAGCCCCTATGAGAAAAAATAAAGTGAAGTTTTCGGAGGGGAGTTTGAGGGGAACCCTTCTTCAAAAGGGTTCCCCTCAATAGGCTGCATGTATGGTTAGTGTATATGATACCATGAAAAAATTCCCTCTGCAAGTATAACGGAACAGATTCCGGTGCATACTCTCATCGAGGTGAGTGAGATGCAGAAATGGGAATGGGCATTGCTTTTGGGTATGGTAGGAACGGTCTGCTGTTCGGCACTGGCGGGAACGGCACAGAGTTACGGCTCGCTGGAACAGAATGTGCTGCGGCTGCACATTCTGGCGAACTCGGACAGCATCGACGATCAGGCGTTGAAACTCAAGGTGCGGGACAAGGTGCTTGCACAGACAGAAAACCTGTTTCAATCCCAGCCGGAAAATGCTGCCGATGCGGAACAGCTTGTGGCAGAGCATCTGGAAACGCTGGAACAGACGGCACAGCAGCTGGTGTGGGACGAGGGATATTCCTATGCAGTCAAGGCACAGCTGGTGGAAATGCCCTTTGACGACCGCACTTACGGGGAATGGACCATGCCGGCAGGGGACTATGAGGCTCTGCGGATCACCATCGGCGAAGCCGCAGGACAGAATTGGTGGTGCGTGATGTATCCGTTCCTCTGCGTGCCCAATGCCTGCGAAGTCACGGCGGACGAAGAAACTGCACAGGAGGCATTCGGTAAGTCGGAACAGGACATGCTACAGCACCATGAACGCTATGCAGTCAAGCTGAAATGCGTGGAATGGCTGAAACAGTGGTTCTGAAATATAGATGTTCTGTAAATTTTCGGAGAGATGCTTGACAACAGGACGGGAGTATGATAAAATAACAAAAGTAAACAAAGAAGAGCATTCCCGTTCTCACCGTTTGGCGTAGAGTCGAAACGGTCAATACTCGTGTATAACGACCTTTTTCTGCGGAAAAGGGACGCTTTTTGACGAATGGAGAAGGAGTGTTCACCCAACAGTGAACGCTTTTTTTTGTTTGAAAATAACATGTTTGGAGGTGCTGGCTTATCAGCAAACAGGAACTGCAGATCAACGAGGAAATTCGGGACAGAGAAATTCTGGTCATCGACCAGAACGGTGAAAAACTCGGAACAATGTCTGCGAGAGATGCACAGAAAATCGCCTATGAAAAAGATCTGGATCTGGTGAAGATCGCACCGGGTGCAAAACCGCCGGTATGCCGGATCATGGATTACGGCAAGTACTGCTTTGAACAGCAGAAGCGGGAAAAAGAGGCACGGAAAAACCAGAAGGTCGTTTCGATTAAGGAGATCCGTATGTTTTCTGCCATCGACACCCACGACTTTGAAACCAAAGTCAATCAGGCAAAGAAATTCCTGCAGGGTGGCGACAAGTTGAAGGTTTCCGTCCGTTTCCGGAAGCGTGCAATTGCACACCCGCAGATCGGCGAAGAACTTCTGAAGCGTTTCCAGGAAGCGTGCAAGGAAGTCGGCGTTGTTGACAAGCCCGCGAAAATGGAAGGCCGCAGCATGGTCATGTTCATTTCACCGAAGGCATCGAAGTAAACAGGAGGAATTCACAATGGCAAAGATCAAGACCAAGACTCATTCCGGTGCAAAGAAGCGTTTTAAGATGACTGCTTCCGGAAAGGTAAAGTATCAGAAGACCAACAAAAGACACAGACTGACACAGAAGGATACCAAGAGAAAGAGAATCGCTCGTACCGTTGGTATCGCTGACTGCACAAACGCACCGGCACTGAAAAAGCTGATGCCGTATCTCTAAGCCGCAGGAATATTCGGGCTTTGATTGGAATCTGAGAAATAACGGAGGTAAATAACTATGGCACGTATTAAAGGTGCAATGATGACTCGCAAGAGAAGAAATAAGACACTGAAGCTGGCAAAGGGCTACTGGGGCAGCAAGAGCAAGCACTTCAAGATGGCAAAACAGGCTGTCATGAAGTCCGGTAACTATGCTTACGTCGGCAGAAAGCAGAAGAAGAGAGAGTTCCGTCAGCTGTGGATCACTCGTATTTCCGCTGCATGCAAGATGAACGGCATCAACTACTCCCAGTTCATGAACGGCTGCAAGAAGGCTGGCATCACCCTGAACCGCAAGATGCTGTCTGAAATCGCAATTCATGACGCAGCAGGCTTCACTGCAATCGTAGAACAGGCTAAGGCTGCTCTGTAAGGATTTGAATGCGAAACACGCTCTGGAAATGATACGGGGCGTGTTTTGTTGTATTATAAGGGAAACACTGCGTTGCCATAGAGCCTGTTTCGCATCTGCACAGAAACGGATACGAAACAGGCTCTTGCAAAAGAGGGGGAAAGAGCACATGGAAACACTGTTGAAAATCTCGGCACACGACAATGCCGCCATAAAACAATATCGAAAACTGGCACGTTCCCGAAAAGAACGCACCAAGGCGGGGCTGTTTGTGCTGGAGGGCTTCCGGCTGGTGTCGGACGCGGTGAAAAATGGTGCGGCTCTGACCCAGCTGTTCTGGACGGAGGACGGATTGGCACACTGGCAGGCAGAGGGCTTGCCGACAGCGTGGAACGGTGTGCGTTGTGCACAGCTCTCGGACAGTCTGGCGGCGGAACTCTCTCAGACGGAACATTCACAGGGTGTGTATGCCATTTGTCAGATGCCCCAGCCGCCGGCACTTTCCGCATTGATCCACGCAGGCGGCAGCTACGCCGTGCTGCATCAGCTACAGGATCCCGGCAATGCCGGCATGATCCTGCGGACGGCGGACGCACTGGGGCTGGACGGCGTGATCTACAGTGCCAGCTGTGACATCTACAGTCCGAAAGTGGTGCGGGCAACGATGGGCTCGCTGTTCCGTGTGCCGCTCTGTTGCGTGCCGGATATTGCCCCTGTGCTGGAAGCTTGTCGGTGTGCAGGTGTGGAAACCTGTGCGGCTGTGGTTTCCGGTGCGGCGGAACTGGTGGGGCAATGCCGTTTTTCCGGCGGCACGGCGATCGTGATCGGCAACGAGGGCAACGGATTGCCGGAAACGGTAGCGGCTGCCTGTGACCGCCGCGTGACGATTCCCATGCACGGGACGATCGAATCCCTTAACGCCGCTATGGCAGCCGGCATCATTCTGTGGGAAGTGCAGAGAACGGCACAAGACCAGAACGGAGGGCAGTGATATGGAAGAAATACGCTGCCTGCTGTGGCTGGTTATGATATTCGGTGCAGGAAATCCGCGAATCTGGAAGGCACTGCACCGCTATCATTCTCCGCAGAAAGCCGTGGAGATCTTGCGGAAACCGGAAACAGATGCCGATCTGCATCTGCCGGAGCACACTCTGCGGCGAATTCGTCAGACCGGTGAGGATAAAGTGGACGAAATGCTGGAACGCTGTGAAAAGCTGCGTCTGTCCATTCTCTGGTATGGAGATGCGGCATATCCCGAACAGCTTTTGTCCATTGTGAATCCACCGGTATTGTTGTTTTATCAGGGGGACAGCTCCCTGCTGCAAAATCACCTGCTGCTGACTATTGTGGGAACTCGCAATCCGGCGGAGTACAGTCTGCGGGTGGAGAAAACCATTTGTCATGATCTGGTGCAGATGGGCTTTGTGCCGGTGACGGGCTATGCCGCCGGTATTGACATCACCGCCAATTTGTGTGCTCTGGAGGCGGACAAGCCCAGCATTGTCCTGATGGGCTGCGGGCTGGACGTGGCGTATCCGAAATCCCATGTAAACTTGAAATATGAAATCGCCAAGCACGGCTTGATCTTGTCGGAGTTTCTGCCGGGAACTTCTCCGGCACCGGCAAATTTTCCGCTGCGGAACCGCGTGCTGTCCGGTTTGAGCATGGGTACTTTTGTGATACAGGCACCGGTTCGAAGCGGTGCACTGATTACGGCGGAGAACGCCATGGAGCAGGGCAGAGATGTTTTCTGTATTCCACCGGCGGACATATTTGACAAACGGTATATGGGTGTGATAAAATATCTTCGGGATGGTGCAATTCCCGTGTTTGACAGTCGGGACATTGTCTATGAGTATTACACCAGCCACGCCCATATGATCGGGGCGGCGGCACTGTACGGAGAGGATCGGGACAAATCGGAAAGTTCTGTGATGACGCTGGGAGAGGCGGAAGCGAAGCCAAAGACACCGGCGAAGAAACCACAGGTTTCCGTTCCGGAACCGCCGGCAGAAGCCGAACCCGATCCGGTACTGGATCCCATACCGGAGGAAGAACTGGAAGGGCTGGCAGGAGAGATCCTGTCCCTGCTGCAAAAGCAGGACGTGATGCACATGGATCAGATCGCAGCGGAACTGGAAGTTTCTATGGAGGAACTGACCACCACGCTGACCGAACTGGAACTGTACGGGAAATTGGAACGCCTGCCGGGAAAACAATTCCGGTGCATGCGTTGAGGCTGTCCTGTGTCTGTCCGCTACGGACAAATCTTGAGAAAAAACAGCTGTGAGAAACAGCCAGCAGAGAGAACGAGAGGAATATGTCGAATTTAGTGATCGTGGAATCGCCGGCAAAGGCGAAAACCATTCAGAAATATTTGGGAAAAGGCTATGATGTCATTGCCTCAATGGGGCATATCCGTGATCTGCCCAAGTCCAAGCTGGGTGTCGATGTGGAAAATGGTTTCCAGCCTCAGTACACGGACATGAAGGGCAAGGAAGATGTCATTAAAAAGTTGAAAGAACATGCGAAGAAGTGCGACCATGTCTATCTGGCGACGGACCCGGATAGAGAGGGAGAAGCCATTTCATGGCATATCGCACAGCTTCTGCATTTGGATATGAACGCCGACGATCGGGTGGAATTCAACGAGATCACCCGCAGCGGCATTCAGGCAGGTATGAGCAATCCCCACAAGATCGATCTGGATCTGGTCAATGCCCAGCAGGCACGCCGGATTCTGGACCGTCTGGTGGGTTATAAGCTCAGCCCGTTCCTGTGGAAAAAAGTCCGCCGCGGACTGTCCGCCGGTCGTGTGCAGTCGGTTGCTGTGCGTCTGGTAGTCGATCGGGAAAATGAGATTCGGGCATTTGTTCCGCAGGAATACTGGTCGATCGATGCGAAATTCACCGCACCGCCGTCCCGCAAGGTGTTTGCCGCCAAGCTGGTAAAGGTGGACGGCAAGCGGGTGGACAAAACGGAGATTCCGGACAAAGCCACCGCAGATGCTTTGCTGGAACGGCTGCAAAATGCCAGCTATTCTGTGCAGAACGTGAAAAAGCGTGTCACCAAGCGGCACCCCGCACCGCCGTTTATCACGTCTACCCTCCAGCAGGACGCTTCCTACCGGCTGGGCTTTCAGTCCAAGCGTACCATGAAAGTGGCACAGGAACTGTACGAAGGCGTGGACATCGACGGACTGGGGGCAGTGGGTCTGATCACCTACATGCGTACTGACAGTCTGCGGATTTCCGCAGAGGCACAGCAGGCAGCCGCAGACTATGTGACCGGAAAATACGGTGCAGAGTACCTGCCGCCGGAACGCCGAAATTATAAGTCCAAGAAAAACGCACAGGACGCTCACGAAGCCATTCGTCCGTCTATGCCGGACATGACACCGGAACGGGTAAAGTCCAGCCTGACTGCGGATCAGTATAAGCTGTACCGTCTGATCTGGGAACGCTTTATCGCCAGCCAGATGGCAGATGCTCTGCTGGATACAGTTTCCGTGGACATTGAAGCCGACAACTGTATGTTCAAGGCAACCGGCTCCACGGTGAAGTTTGACGGCTTCACGGTGCTGTATGACGATGCCAAGGGTGACAAGAGCGAGAACAAGAACCTGCCGGAACTGGAAAACGGCATGGAGATCAAGGTAAAATCGCTGGAGGGCAACCAGCATTTCACACAGGCTCCGCCCCGCTATACCGAAGCAACGCTCATCAAGGCACTGGAAGAAAATGGCATCGGCAGACCGAGTACATATGCTCCTACCATTACCACCATTACCACACATCTGTATGTGGAGCGAGAGGGCAAACAGCTGAAGCCGACCGTCCTGGGTGAAGTGACAACAGAACTGATGAAAGAACATTTCCCCAACATTCTGGACGTGAAGTTCACCGCCGATATGGAAAACAGTCTGGACGATGTGGAACGCGGCAAGAAAAGCTGGGTGGACACACTGGAAGATTTCTACGGCGACTTCTCCAAGACGCTGGAAACTGCCGAGGAGAAAATGGAGGGCAAACGTGTCAAGGTGCCGGACGAGGAAACGGACATTGTCTGCGACCAGTGCGGCAGAAACATGGTCATCAAGATCGGACGCTACGGCAGATTTCTGGCATGCCCTGGTTTTCCGGAGTGCAAGAACACCAAGAAGATCGTACAGGAAACTGCCGGCTCCTGCCCGCTGTGCGGCAATAAGATCATTCTGAAAAAGTCCAAGCGTGGCAGAAGCTTTTACGGCTGCAACGCCTATCCGGACTGCAACTTCATGACATGGAATGTGCCTACCGAGGAAAAATGTCCCCAGTGCGGCTGTACGCTGTTCCAGAAGGGCGGCAAGTCCGGCACACTGGTTTGCGAAAAGCCGGGATGCGGCTATTCCCGTCCTGTGGGAGGAGGTGCTTAAATGGCAGAAGTGACTGTGATCGGCGGCGGACTGGCAGGCTGTGAAGCGGCGTGGCAGCTGGCAGAAGCCGGCTTTTCCGTGCGGCTGCTGGAGATGAAACCGGTGCAGTATACACCGGCTCATCACTATGAGGGGCTGGCGGAACTGGTCTGCTCCAACTCGCTGAAAGCCGACCGTCTGAATTCTGCGGCAGGACTGCTCAAGGCGGAAATGACTCGTCTTGGCTCGCTGCTGATGCAGTGTGCCAGAAAGTCGGCAGTTGCTGCCGGCGGGGCACTGGCGGTAGACCGGAAACAGTTCTCCGACCTTGCCACCGAAGCGATTCGGAATCACCCCAACATCACGCTGGAAACGACTGTGGTCACGGAAATTCCGGATACGCCCACGGTGGTTGCCACAGGACCTCTCACCGAGGGGGCACTGGCGGCGGATATTGAAAAACGCTGCGGCACACGGCTGAGTTTCTTCGATGCCGCCGCACCGATCGTCAGCTTTGAGAGTCTGGACAAGGAGAAAGTGTTCTTTGCGGCTCGCTATGGCAGAGGCGATGCAGACTATATCAACTGTCCCATGAACAAGGCAGAGTATGAGGAATTCTATCAGGCACTGATCGGGGCAGAACGTGCACCGCTGCACGACTGCGACAAGGACGCCTTTCGGGTGTATGAGGGCTGTATGCCCATTGAGGTGCTGGCTTCCCGCGGCATGGACACCATGCGGTTCGGACCGCTGAAGCCGGTGGGGCTGACAGACCCCCGCACTGGTCACCGTCCGTGGGCAGTGGTGCAGCTGCGGCGGGAAAATCAGGAGGGCACCATGTATAATCTGGTGGGATTTCAGACCAATCTGAAATTTCCGGAACAGAAGCGGGTGTTCTCCATGATCCCCGGACTGGAGCATGCGGAATTCCACCGCTATGGCGTGATGCACCGGAATTCGTTTCTGGACAGTCCCCGCCTGCTAGATGCGGACTATCATTTCCGCGGGCAGGACGGGCTGTACTTCGCCGGACAGATGACCGGTGTGGAGGGCTATATGGAATCGGCGGCAAGCGGCATTCTTGCCGGAAAAAACCTGGCAAGACAGCTGCAGGGCAAGCCGCCGCTGATTCTCCCGCGGGAAACTATGATGGGAGCACTGGCGGCATACATCAGCAGTGCTCCCACGGAGAATTTCCAGCCAATGGGTGCCAATATGGGCATTCTGCCGGATCTGCCGGAGCGAATCCGCGGCAAACAGGAAAAGTATCAGGCATACGCGGATCGCGGCATGGTGGCACTGGAACAGTACCTGCAGAATGCGGAACAATAAGGCGATACCGCAAACAGCCTGTCTGACGGCTTTGCACGGTATTGTCATAACACAAGGGAGATCATAGATTTTGAATATTTTAATCGACGCATTCGGCGGGGACAACGCCCCGCTGGAAGTGATTCGCGGCGGTGCACGGGCGGTGCAGGAACTGGGTGTGACTGTGACGCTGGTGGGGGACGAGCAGAAAATTCGTGCCTGTGCCGAGAAAAACAGGCTGCTGCTGGACGGCATGGAAATTCTGCACGCTCCGGCAGTGTTCGACATTCACGAGGAACCCACGTCCCTGCTGAAACAGCATGCGGATACTTCCATGGCAATGGGCATGCAGGCACTTCACGATGGCAAAGGTGATGCCTTTGTCTGTGCCGGCAGTACCGGTGCTCTGCTGGTGGGAGCCACATTTCTGGTGAAGCGGATCGCCGGCATCAAGCGTGCGGCAGTGGCTCCGGTGCTCCCCACGGAAACGACACCGTTTCTGCTGATTGACGGCGGTGCCAATAACGACTGCCGTCCGGAAATGCTGGTGCAGTTTGCAATCATGGGCAGTGCCTATATGCAGAATGTTATGCACGTGGACAAGCCCCGCGTGGCTCTGCTGAATGTGGGAGCCGAGGAAACCAAGGGACGGGAACTGGAACTGGAATCCTATGTCCAGCTGGCACAGGCTCCGGTGAATTTCATCGGCAATATCGAAGCACGGGAACTGCCTGCCGGTGCAGCAGATGTGGTAGTCACAGACGGATTTACCGGCAATGTGGCACTGAAGCTGTACGAGGGCATGGGCAAGTTTATGGCACACCAGATGAAAGGCAACCTGTTCGCAGGCGTTGCCGGAAAGCTGGCGGCACTGCTGATCCTGCCGAAGATCAGGGCACTCACCAAAAAAATGGACTACAAAGCCGTAGGCGGTGCAGTGATGCTGGGCGTACAGAAGCCGGTCATCAAGGCACACGGCAGTTCCGACGGCACAGCATTTTTCAATGCGATCCGGCAGGCGAAAGACTGCGTTGCCGGAAATGTGGTACAGACCATTGCAGAAAATACCGGAAAGCCGGTAAAGAAATAGAGGGAAAACAATCATGGAACATACAGAGTATGTAGATTTAGGAAGGTTTGAAACGTATATCCATTACCACTTTAAGGACAAGCACCTGCTGCTGGAAGCACTGTCCCACTCGTCCTATGCCAACGAAAAGCATAAGACACGCAACAGCAACGAGCGTCTGGAATTTCTGGGGGACAGTGTGCTGTCGATTGTGGTTTCGGAATTCCTGTTTCACAAGTATCCCGACCTGCCGGAGGGCGAGCTGACCAAACTCCGTGCCTCAATGGTATGTGAAAAGGCACTGCATGTGTTCGCCAGAGAGATTCATCTGGGCGAATTCCTCCTGCTGGGCAAGGGTGAGGAGCACACCGGCGGACGTTCCCGTTCGTCAATTCTGGCAGACGCGTTTGAAGCTGTTATTGCGGCGATCTTTCTGGACGGCGGCATGGACGCGGCAAAGCGGCATATCATGCGTTTTATTCCGAAGAATCCGGTTGCAGAAAGACAGCAGCCTGCCGGCTTCCACGACTATAAGACACGGCTACAGGAAGTCGTGCAGAAGAATCCGGAGGAAAAGGTGGAGTATCTGCTTGTCAGCGAATGCGGTCCCGATCATGACAAGGCGTTCGAAGTGATTGTCTGCCTGAATTCCAATGTCATCGGCAAAGGCGTGGGACACAGCAAAAAGGCTGCAGAACAGCTGGCTGCCAAGGAAGCACTGTCCCTGATGGGCTATGGCACAGCATAAGACACTGGCGTTCTTCATTCCCCATCGGGGCTGTCCGCACCAGTGCAGCTTCTGCGACCAGCGAACGATCAGCGGCACAGTGCAGGCTCCCACGCCGGAAGAAGTGACACAGACCTGTCAGGCAATGCTGGAACGCAGCGGGTCGCTGGAATCGGCAGAGATCGCCTTTTTCGGCGGCAGCTTCACAGCGGTGGAACCGGCGTATCAGATCGCCCTGCTGGAGGCGGCACAGCCGTTTCTGGGAGAGGACATGTTTTCCGGTATCCGCATTTCTACCCGACCGGACGCGGTAGACTGTGCAGTTCTGGAACGGCTGGAACGCTATCATGTCACTGCGGTGGAACTGGGAGCACAGAGCATGTGTGACCGTGTGCTGTATCAGAATGAACGGGGACACGATGCACAGGCAGTCCGGCAGGCAAGTGCCATGCTGCGGGAACGGGGATTTTCGCTGGGTTTGCAGCAAATGGTGGGCTTATACGGCAGCACATTGCAGGACGAATATGACACGCTGGAACAGCTTCTGGCGTGTCAGCCGGAAACCCTGCGAATCTATCCCACGGCAGTGCTGGAGGGCACCAAGCTGGCGGAGTATTATTTCCGCGGCGGCTATCCGCAGTTGTCACAGGAAGAAGTGCTGGACTATTGTGCAGATGCCCTGTGCCGCTGTCACCATGCCGGCGTGCGGGTGATCCGGCTGGGGCTGCATGATACGCCGTCCCTGCGGGAACATCTGCTGGCGGGGTATTTTCACCCTGCCTATGGAGAACTGGCGGAATCCCGTCTGTATCTGCGGCAGCTGAAAGCGGCGGCAGCAGACTGTGGAAAAACGGAACTCTTTGTGGAAACGGCTCCCCGTACCATGAGCAAGGTGCTGGGGCAGCACGGTTGCAACCGGAAGGCACTGGCGGAGCAGGGCGTTTCGCTTCGTGTACGGGAAAATGCTGCCGTTGCTGCGGGAACGCTTCTGGTGGGGCAGCAGGTCTATGCGGTCTTTACAGAAAGGAATCCCCTATGAGAACACGACACACCAGACGTTGTCTGGCGGCGGTGCTGGCAGCGGTTTTGCTGCTGGGTGCCGCAGCTGGTGCAGTTTTTTGGAACCGGCACCGCGGGGCAGCTCCTGCTGTGGTGGAAACCGCACAGGAAAACGCGGCGGAACAAGTGGTCTTTTTCCGGCAGAAAGATGACCGCTGGAAAACGGACACGCTGGGCGATTCTGTCTATCACATGGCGGATTCCGGCTGTCTGACCTGCTGCGTAGCGGCGGCGTTGCAGATGCAGCAGATCTCTGTGGACGGTCTGCCGGAAAATGCCGATGCCGGAGAGGTGAATCAGTTCTTTTCGGAACATGGCGTGTACGACAGTGCAGGTAATCTTCTGTGGGAGATGCTGGAACAGACTGCCGGTGTTTCTGTCCGGAAACAGGACGCGGCGGAATTGCAGGACGGCGAACTGGATCAGGAACTGGCAGCGGGACGATACCCCATTGTACGGGTGAAGATGCCCAAGTCCGGCAGCTATCACTATGTGCTGCTGGTGGGCAGTGCTGACGGAACATATCTCTGTATGGATCCGCTGCAAGCCAAAGAACAGACAGTGCCGCTGTCGGACTTCGGCGGGAAAATCTATGCAGTGCGTGTGCTGCAATCGTAAAGAATGCGGGATACGCCGCCGGAAAAAGAGGTGAAATGCAAACATGTATCTACGCTCCCTGGAACTGCAGGGATTCAAGTCGTTCCCTGACAAGATCAAGCTGCACTTTGACAAAGGTCTGACCGCCGTGGTGGGACCGAACGGCAGCGGCAAGAGCAATATCGGCGACGCTGTGCGTTGGGTGCTGGGGGAACAGTCCACCAAGACGCTCCGCGGCAACAAGATGGAGGACGTTATTTTTTCCGGCACGAAAACCAGAAAGGCCATGGGCTTTGCGGCAGTTACGCTGGAGATCAGCAACGAAGCCGGCGAATTGGGAGAAGCCTATGGTGCTGTAGTCAGTGTTACCCGAAAGCTGTATCGCAGCGGTGACAGTGAGTACCGCATCAACGGCAAGAACGTCCGGCTGAAGGACGTGACGGAACTGTTCATGGATACCGGCATGGGCCGTGACGGCTATGCCATTATCGGACAGGGACGCATTGCAGAAATCGTCAGTGCCAAGAGTGCAGACCGGCGGGACATTTTCGAGGAGGCTGCGGGGGTTTCCAAGTTTCGCTATAAGAAACAGGAGGCACAGCGGAAGCTGGACGCGGCACAGGAAAATCTGGTGCGTTTGCAGGATATTGTTTCTGAACTGGAATCCCGCGTGGAACCGCTGCGAAAGCAGGCGGAAAAGGCGAAACAGTACGTGGAACTGGCAGGCAAACAGAAACAGCTGGAGGTTTCCCTCTGGGTGCGGCGGCTGGGTGCTCTGCGGGAAAAGCTGATGGGGCTGTCTGACGGTTTGTTACAGGCACAGGCGGAATACCAGAATGCCGAACGGGAGATCCAGCGGACAGATGCACAGGTGCAGGACGGCTATCGGCGTATGCAGGAAAGCACGCTGAAAATGGAGGAAATTCGCCAGCAGATGCAGCAGGCAGAAGAAGAAACCACCCAGCTGAAATCTGCGGTGGCAGTCTGTGAAAACGACATTCTCCACAGCCGGCAGATGCAGGAGAGCCTACGGCAGCAGAAACAGGAAACGGCTCAGCAGTCCCGCAGCATGGAAAACCGCATGGAGTCCCTGTCTGAACAGGTGGTGCAGCTGCGGCAGAAGCGGGAAGCGATTCAGGTAGAAGCGGAACAGACCGAACAGAACTGGAACGCCCTGAAACAGCAGGCTGCACGGCGGGGACAGGAATACGAACAGGCAAACCAGGTATTGCAAAATCTGCTGGTGCGTCAGAGTGAACTGCGTGTCTTGCAGCAGACCGCTGCCGGACAGCAGGAAGAACTGAAAGCCCAGCTGGCAGAACAGGGCATGCGGCAGAGTGCACTCCGGCAGGCATGCACGGAGCAGAATGCCGCGTATGATGCCGCCAGAGAACAGGCACAGCAGGCACAGGAACAGTTCCAACAGGTGCAGAACCAGCGGGACGGTTTTCAGAAACGCTACGCTCATGCAGTGCAGGCACTGGAAGCCGGCAAGAAGCAACAGGAACAGGCGGCATTCGCCCTGCGGGAAAAACGGCAGCGGCAAAGACTGCTACAGGATATGGAACGAAACATGGAGGGCTTTGGCGGCAGCGTCAAGGCAGTCCTGCGGGCAGACGGCGGCAGGCCCCGCGGCGTATTCGGCACGGTGGCACAGCTGATTACCACCGACCAGAAATACGGCGTGGCACTGGAAACCGCATTGGGCGGTGCCATGCAGAACCTGATCGTGGAAAACGAAAACGCTGCCAAGCAGTGGATCCGCTTTTTGCAGCAGAAGCACGCCGGACGTGCCACATTCCTGCCGCTGACTTCCGTGCGGGGAAAGACGCTGCACGAAACTGGTCTGGAACAGCACGAGGGCTTTGTGGATCTGGCGTGCAATCTGGTGCGGTATGAGGAACGGTTTTCCGGCGTGGTACAGTTCCTGCTGGGGCGAATCGTCGTGGCGGAAGATCTGGACACGGCGACGGCTCTGGCGAAAGCTTATCAGTACCGGTTCCGTATCGTCACGCTGGACGGGCAGGTCATCAATGCCGGCGGTTCTTTCACCGGCGGTTCTGCCATGCGTGCCGGCGGCATGCTGACCAGACGGGCAGAGCTGACGGCTCTTTCCGGCGAGATACAGGAACTGGAACAGCAGGAACAGGCGGCTTCTGCTGCCCTGCAAAAGGCACAGCAGCAGTCCGCACAGTTACAGCAGCAAATGGAAGCGTTGCAGCAGCAGTGCCGGCAGGCGGAATCTGAACAGGTTGCCGCAGCTGCACAGCTGGAAAAGGAACAGTATCTCCGGAAACAGACCACCGAGCGTGCCGAAGAAGCTGCCGGACAACAGGCGGCGTTGCAGGAACGTTTGCAGGAAACTGTTGACCGGCATACTGCTGCCGCAGAAGAAGCGGAGGAAGTGGAAAAGGCGATTCAAAAGGGACAGGAAATGCTGTCACAGGAAGCCGACCAGCGGACGGCTCTGGAACAGGAGCAGTCCAGGCTGGCAGAACGCCGTTCACAGCTGAAGATCGGCATGATGGAACTGGAAAAGGACATGGACACGCTGGCGAAGGAAATGCAGCAGCAGAGCGACCAGCAGGATTCCATGGCGGAAAAACTGGTGCAGATCGACAAGGATATTGCCGTGCAGGAAGATCTGATCCGTCAGAAGCAGACGGAGATCACCGAGAATCAAGCCAGGCTGGAACAGATGCAGAACAGCCGTACCGACGGGCAGGCAGAGATCCGGCACTGGCAGCAGGTGCATGATGCACAGGAACAGCAGATTCGGGAACTGCAAAGCGGTTTGCAGGAAACCAACGCCGTGCGGGAGCGGTTTTCCGGCGAGATCAGCCGGCTGGAGGAACGGAAAATTTCCGTGCAGAACGATTATGACGGCGTGATCCGGCAGCTGCTGGAGCAGTACGAACTTTCCCTCTCTGAGGCACAGGCACAGGCACAGCCGCTGGAAGACTTACAGACGGCACAGCGGGAACTGCAAAGCCTGAAAGCACAGATTCGGGGGCTGGGCACGGTAAACGTGGCGGCGATCGAGGAATATGCAGAGGTTTCCAAGCGGTATCAGTTCCTGTCGGAGCAGATGCAGGACGCGGAAACTGCCAAGCGGGAACTGGAAGACCTCATCACCTCTCTGACAGAGGAGATGCAGCGAATCTTTTCGGAAAGCTTTTCTGTCATTGACCGGAACTTTCAGGAAATTTTCAAAGACCTGTTCGGCGGCGGAGAAGCACGGCTGGAACTGACTGATCCGGAACATGTACTGGAATCAGGCATTGAGATCAAGGTCGCACCGCCGGGAAAAGTTATCAAGAATCTGATCTCGCTTTCCGGCGGGGAGCAGTCCTTTGTGGCGATCGCCATTTACTTCGCCATTCTGCGGCTGCGGCCGTCGCCGTTCTGCATTCTGGACGAGATCGATGCGGCACTGGACGAGGGAAACGTCCGCCGCTATGCACAGTATCTGCAAAACTTTACAGATACCACCCAGTTCATTCTGGTGACGCACCGCCGGAGTGCCATGGAAGAAGCCAGCGTACTCTACGGTGTCACCATGCAGGAGGACGGTATTTCCCGTCTGCTGCGAATGGAACAGGAAGAACTCGAGAAAACGGAATAAGGCAATACCGCACAAAGTCCGCTTTGTACGGCGATGTCTATGCTTTCAAGGAAAGGATCGGTGTAAGATGGGCTTATTCGGAAAGAAAAATAAAAACAAGGAAAAAGGCGTACCGTTCTGGCGGCGGAACAAGCAGCAGGCAGAGAAAGAAACGGTACTGGAACCGGAGGAACAGACTGCGGAAACGGCTGATGCAGAAGCAGAAGAAGACATTGCCGCGGCTGCCCTCAATGACTTGGCGGCACAGGAGCAGGACGAGATCGAAAAGGCTCGCCTTGCCGCACAGGAAGTTGTGGAGGAATCTGAACAGCATCAGGCTGCAATTGCGTTGGCACGGCAGGCGGCTCTGGAAGCTGCCGGCATTTTGAAAAAAGAAGAAAAGGCAGAACCGGAGGAAGAAACCGAACCGGAGGAGGAAGCCGAACCGGAGAAAGAAACTGAACCCGAAGCAGAAGAACCGGAAGAAGTAGAGCCTGTTGAAGAACCCGAACAGGAAGCAGAAACAGAATCAGAAACGGAACCGGCAGAAGCAGTTGAACCGGAATCAGAAGAAGCAGCTGAACCAGAACTGACAGAAGAATCCGAGCCGGAAGCAGAAGTGGAATCCGAGGACGAATCCCAGCCCGAAAAGAAAAAGGGCTTTTTTGCGAAGATTCGGGACGGTCTGCGAAAGACCAAGGACGCAATGGTTTCCCGTATGCAGCAGGTGCTGGGCGGCTTTACCAAGATCGACGACGACCTGTTTGATGAGTTGGAAGAAACCATGATTACCAGCGATCTGGGACCGGAAACTTCTGTACAGATCTGTGAAACCCTGCGGAAACGCGTCAAGGAACGGGGTGTCAAGGATCCGCAGGAGATCATGGGCATGATTCAGGAGATCATCGGTGAGATGCTGGGTGAGGACCAGACACTGGAATATCCCACCCAGCCTACCATTGTCATGGTAATTGGTGTCAACGGTGCCGGAAAGACGACCACGATCGGCAAGCTTTGCCACCAGCTGAAAGGCGAGGGCAAAAAGGTGCTGGTGGCTGCGGCGGATACATTCCGTGCTGCGGCAATTGATCAGCTGGAAGTCTGGACACAGCGTGCCGGCGTGGACATCGTCAAGCATGCAGAGGGCTCTGACCCTGCATCGGTGGTGTATGATGCCATTGATGCCGCCAAGGCACGGGGCTGTGACGTGCTGATCTGCGACACCGCCGGACGGCTGCACAACAAGAAGAATCTGATGCAGGAGCTGGCGAAGATCAACCGCATCATCGAAACCAAGGCAGAGGGCTGCCATCGGGAAATCCTGCTGGTGCTGGACGCTACCACCGGACAGAACGCGGTCAATCAGGCACGGCTGTTTCAGGAAGTGGCAGACATTTCCGGCATCGTGCTGACCAAGCTGGACGGTACTGCCAAGGGCGGTATCATCGTATCCATTCGCAACGAACTGGGCATTCCGGTGAAGCTGATCGGCGTGGGCGAAAAGATCGACGATCTCCAGCCGTTCCACGCACAGGATTTTGTTCGTGCCCTGTTTGAACCTACGGAGGAATCACTATGAAGAAGATTGTCATTGCATCGAATAACGCCGGAAAGCTGCGGGAGATCCGTGCGATCCTTGCCCCCTTCGGGCTGGACGCAGTTTCCCAGAAAGAAGCCGGCTTTGATGCGGAAGTAGAAGAAACCGGCACTACCTTTGCAGAGAATGCGGCACTGAAAGCCCATGCGGTTCACGAAGCCCTGCACTGTGCCGTCATTGCAGATGACAGCGGACTGCTGGTAGACGCACTGGACGGAGCACCGGGGGTATACTCGCACCGGTTTGCCGGCGAAAATGCCACTGATGCCCAGCGTTGCGAAAAGCTGCTGGAACTGCTGAAAGACACTCCCGCAGAAAAACGTACTGCACGGTTCCAGTGCGTGCTGTGCTATGTGAATGCGGCAGGGGAGGAGCAGTTCTTCTCCGGCGTTTGCGAGGGTGTGATCGGAACTTCTCCCAGAGGGGAAAACGGCTTCGGCTATGATCCGGTTTTCTGCGTAGGCGAACAGACCATGGCAGAAATGACTGATGCAGAGAAGAACCAGATCAGCCACCGGGGCAAGGCATTGGAACAGCTGGAAGATTTTTTCAAAACTTTATAAATTCAAAGCTTATAAAAATGATTAAGGAGAAAAATTGATGTTGACAAGTAAACAACGGGCGACTCTGCGGGGCATCGCCAGCACATACGAAACCATTTTTCAGGTGGGAAAAGGCGGTATCAGCGATACACTGGTGCAGCAGGTCAGCGATGCTCTGCGGAAACGGGAACTCATCAAGATCCACGTACTGGACAACTGTCCGCTGAGTGCCCGTGAAGCCGCAGAGGAACTGTCGGAAAAGACGGAATCTGATGTGGTACAGGTCATCGGCAACCGGCTGGTTCTGTTCAAGCGGAATCCGAAAGAACCGGTCATTAAATTCTGATGCAGCGAATCGGATTGTTTGGCGGCAGCTTTAACCCCATTCACAACGGGCACCTGCATCTGGCACAGACTGCCAGGGAAAGTCTGAGGCTGGATCAGGTGGTGCTGATCCCCGCCAATGTGTCGCCGTTCAAGCAGCAGAATCCGGACATGGCTTCCGGTACAGACCGTCTGGCGATGTGCCGTCTGGCAGCGGAAACGCTGCCCTTTTGCACGGTAGACGGCTGCGAACTGGAACGTGCCGGTGTTAGCTATACCGTGGACACCGTGCGGCTGTTCCGGAACCGGTATCCTGAAGCAGAACTGGTGCTGCTGGTGGGCAGCGATATGTTCCTGTCATTTCCGAAGTGGCACTGCTGGCAGGAGATTCTGGAAATGGCAGCACTTGGCGTGGTGTCCCGCATGGACGGGGACATGGCGGAACTGGAGGCACAGAGAGCATTTTTATTGCAATATGGCAAAATTTTTTTGTGTCCTGCTGAGGTTTGCACGGTATCTTCTACAAAAATTCGCAGGAATCGAAAAAATCATGCAGATTTTTCTTGCTATTTACCGCAAAAAGTAGTACAATATATAGTATCTCATAATTTATATGCATAAGATGTTCCCGAGGAAAGGAGCTCACATTTTTCATGGAGTCACTGGAGCAATATGACGAGTATCTGAAAGCCCGTCTTTCGCAAAAACGCTATATCCATTCCAAAAATGTTTCGGAGGCCAGTGTGATGCTGGCAAAGAAATTCGGCGGCACAGATGTGGAAACCGCCCGTTTTGCCGGTCTGGTACACGATATTTGCAAGGAAGAACCGGAAGACGTACAGTACACGCTGATGATGCAGTCCTCTATGGACGTGTGCATGGAAGAACGCAAGGCATTCAAGGTCTGGCACGGCATCGCCGGTGCGGAGCTGCTGCGGACGAAATTCGGTGTGACTGATGAAGATGTGCTGCATGCAGTACGGTTTCACACCGTGGGCAGAGCCGGCATGTCCAATCTGGAAAAGATCGTCTATCTGGCAGATATGATCTCTGCGGAACGGGATTATCCCGATGTGGACGTGATGCGGGAAAAGGCAGCAGAAAGTCTCAATGCAGGCATGGCATATGCCCTGAAATATTCCCTGATAAAGCTGGTGCGGCGGGAAGCACTGATCCCGCATCACACAGTAGAAGCCTACAACGAAGTTTTAACGGAGCTGCAACAGCAGGAAGGATGATTATTGCAGATGAGCAGAAAAAACTACTCAGATGAACACGGCTACTATGCCCCCAAAAAACGAAAGAAAAACAGCCCGCGGGATATTGCTGTTATGATTGCGGCAATCGTAGTCAGCGTTGTGCTGATCCTGCTGATGGTCCTGAATGCACCGATCATCAACTTTAAAAAGCTGGAAGGAACGACCTTGACCACCCAGCAGGTTTCGATCATGAAGTACTGGAAACTGTGGCAGCCGCTGGTAGATAAGGAGGGTACGCTGGCAAAGGTGGACTCTAACGATGCGGCACTGAACCTGAAAAGCAATCCGGATTCGGATGTAAATGACGGACTGGATTTGGAGCAGACCATTGAGGGACAGTATACCATCCTGTTTCTGGGCATGGACGAAAGCGGCGAATTGTCTGATGTAGACTGGGTATTGCAGTTCGACCTGATAGCAGGCAGCATGAACATTCTGCAAATTCCCCGTGACTCCTACATGCCGGATTATGCTTCCTATTCCACCACAAAGTTCAACAGCATTTATCACAGCGGACAGGAAACCGGCGTAACACCGATCCAGCGTGTGGTCAATGCCATTCAGGAAAACTTCTGCATCTATGTCGATGCTTATGTGAAACTGAACTGCGTGGATATTGCCAATATCGTGGATTCTGTCGGCGGCATTCCCATTACGCTGCCGGAGCAGATCACCTATGAAGCAGATAAGATCCTGCCGGCAGGAGAACAGACCCTGAACGGTCAGCAGTCCGAATGGTTTGTCCGGTTCCGCCACGGCTATGCCGAAGGGGACATCGGACGTGTTAAGGCACAGCGGATCTTCCTTGCAGCGGCAATGGAGAAAATGCTGAACATGAGCCAGACGGAACTGATGAGTGCCATGCAGAAGATCTATAAGAATCAGTGGATCGCTACCGATCTGTCGCTGGAACAGATCAGCATGGTGGCAGACTTTGCCTCACAGCGGCTGACTATGGACAATGTCAACGTGTTTATGGTGCCGGGAGAAGGAGCAACTTACTATCCGGGGGACGGCTCTTCCCAGTCGGTGTATTCTATTCACAAGTCTGCAACTGTGGATCTGCTGAACCAGTATTTCCGCCCCTATCAGAACGAGATCTATCCGGAGGAAAGCACCATTGTGGAACTGGTGCCGGAAGGCGAGTATCTGGCAAGAGATTATGATGACACACAGGAAAATCTCGGCGACATCAACAAGGGCGACAGCAATGACGGAGCACAATAAGAACGAGAAAGGAACAAATATGACGCAGCAGGAAATTTTGGAAATCATTGTAAAAGCACTGGACAGTAAGCGTGCCGAAGATATTCAGGTGCTTCGGGTGTATGACCTGACCATTCTGGGTGATTACTTCATTATCGCCAATGGTACCAGTACCACCCACACACGGACACTGGCAGATGAAGTGGAATATCAGCTGTCGGAAAAAGGTGTAGAACCGCTGCACCGCGAGGGCCGCGGAAACGGCTCCAACTGGGTGGTGCTGGACTATGCCGATATTATCGTACACGTGTTCTGCAAGGACACACGGGAATTCTACCAGCTGGAACGTCTGTGGGCAGACGGGGAACCGGTAGACATTTCTCAGTGGACAAAGCCAAACGGCATTGCGTAAGAGCATACCGCACAACAGGAAAGGATTTGGTATCATGGAAACCACAGGAAGAAAATGGGTATTCGGGATCGGACTGTATCTCATCATCAAGGGTGCTCTGAACCTGATTCTGGGGTTCAGCATGTCGAATCTGGTGATGCTGATTGTAAGCGTTGTGGCATTGGTGCTGATGCTGAACCGCGTTCCCTACATCAATTACATTGTCGCCGTTTTTCTGGCACTGATGTTCCTGATGCATGTGGGAAGCAATATCAGCAATCTGGGCAGCCAGTGGATCTATCTGTTGGAAGGACTACTGGATCTGGGTGCAGCAGCCGTGCTGGTGTTTGAAAAGAATGTCAAGGCATTTTTCGGTAAGTAAATTATATTCAAAGGAATGATAAATACATGAGCAACAAATATGATTTTGCCTCTGTCGAACCAAAGTGGCAGAAGTATTGGGAAGAGCACGGCTCGTTCCGTGCGAGCGAGGATCACACCAAGCCGAAGTTCTACGCACTGGTAGAGTTCCCGTATCCCTCCGGTCACGGCATGCATGTCGGACACATCAAGGCATATTCCGGTCTGGAAGTTGTCAGCCGGAAACGCCGCATGCAGGGCTACAACGTGCTGTTCCCTATCGGCTTCGATGCTTATGGTCTGCCAACAGAGAATACCGCGATCAAGACCGGCGTACACCCGCGGAAGGTCACCGATGACAATATCGTCAAATTCACCGGACAACTCAAGCGTGTCGGCTTCTCTTTCGACTGGTCGAGAGTGATCGATACCACTGACGAAAAATACTACAAGTGGACACAGTGGATCTTCCTGAAGATGTTCGAAAAGGGACTGGCATTCCGCGACAAGACACTGGTCAACTACTGCCCCAGCTGTAAGGTAGTCCTGTCCAACGAGGACTCACAGGGCGGCAAGTGCGACATTTGTCACAGCGAGATCGTCCAGAAGACCAAGGAAGTCTGGTATCTGCGGATCACTGAGTATGCAGACAAGCTGCTGCAGGGTCTGGAAGAAGTGGACTATCTGCCGAATGTCAAACTCCAGCAGCAGAACTGGATCGGCAAGTCTACTGGTGCATTTGTCAACTTCGCTGTCAAGGAACACGCAGACGAAAAGCTGCGGATCTATACCACCCGTCCGGATACCCTGTACGGTGTCACCTTTATGGTTATTGCTCCGGAGCACCCGATCATTCAGAAGTACCGCGACAGCATTGCCAATATTGCTGAACTGGACGCATACAAAACGGAATGTGCGAAAAAGAGCGAGTTTGAACGGACGCAGCTGGTAAAGGATAAGACTGGTGTCAAGATCGACGGACTGACCGGCATCAATCCTGTTACCGGCAAGGAGATTCCGATCTACATTTCCGACTATGTTATGATGGGTTATGGTACCGGTGCCATTATGGCAGTGCCGGCACACGATACCCGTGACTATGATTTCGCCAAGAAGTTCGGCATCGATATTATCGAAGTCATCAAGGGCGGCGACATCTCTAAGGAAGCCTATACCGGTGATGGTGAAATGGTGAATTCCGGTATCCTCAACGGCATCACCAACAAGAAAGATGCCATTGCGAAGATGCTGGAAGTGCTGGCAGAAAAGGGCTGCGGCGAAAAGGGCGTACAGTACAAGATGAAGGACTGGGCGTTCAACCGTCAGCGTTACTGGGGCGAACCGATCCCCATCGTGTACTGCCCGAAGTGCGGCATGGTGCCGGTACCCTATGACCAGCTGCCGCTGCGTCTGCCGCCGGTAGAGAATTTCGAACCCGGCAAGGACGGCGAAAGCCCGCTGGCAAAGATCGAATCGTTCGTCAACTGTAAGTGCCCGAAGTGCGGTGCGGCAGCAAGACGGGAAACCGACACTATGCCTCAGTGGGCAGGTTCTTCGTGGTACTTCCTCCGTTACTGTGATCCCCATAACGACAAGGAATTCGCATCGCAGGAAGCCCTGAAGTACTGGATGCCGGTTGACTGGTACAACGGCGGTATGGAACACGTGACCCGCCATATGATCTACTCCCGTTTCTGGCACAAGTTCCTGTACGATTTGGATCTGGTGCCGACTTCGGAGCCCTATGCAAAGCGTACTGCACAGGGGCTGATCCTCGGACCGGACGGTGAAAAGATGTCCAAGTCCAGAGGCAACGTGGTAGACCCGAATGATGTTGTCGATGTCTACGGTGCAGATGTGCTGCGTCTGTACGTGCTGTTCATGGGCGACTATGAAAAGGCTGCTCCGTGGAGCGACAGCAGCGTCAAGGGCTGCAAGCGTTTTGTAGACCGTATCTGGGCATTGCAGGATAAGGTAACAGACAGCGACAGCTACAGCGACGCACTGCGTTCCAAGATGCACAAGACCATTAAGAAGGTTTCCGAGGATATTGAATCCATGAAGTTCAATACCGCGATCGCTGCCATGATGACACTGCTGAATGACATTTACGATGCAGGCTCGATCACCAGAAAGGAATTCCGCGATCTGCTGGTACTGCTGTATCCGTTTGCACCGCACGTTTCTGAAGAACTGTATCAGCTGATCGGCTGTGAAGGCGTGCTCAGCGAACAGGAATGGGTGACTTATGACGAGGCTCTGTGCGTGGATGATATGATCGAGATCGTGGTACAGATCAACGGCAAGGTCAAGACCAAAATGAATATTCCGGCAGATGCTGAAAAGGAAGCCGTTCTGGAGCAGGCTGCGGCAGATACAAAAATAATGGAAGCTACCGCAGGGAAAACAATCATAAAGCAAATATATGTACCAAAGAAACTTGTGAATTTTGTGGTAAAATAACAAATTTCTAAGTTTGCAGAAAAAACCCTTGACAAATTCTGCAATATGTGGTACAATAAATCATATTGCAAAATATAGTTTGCAGCGAAAAAGGTTAAGCTGATACCCGATGTTCCCGAAAGGGATTGTTGGTGGTATAAATCAGAAGTTTGGCTGTATTATGGTTAGACGGAAGATTAGCCTCTGCCGTAGCGGCAAAGGGAGGGAAATGTAAGTGGCAGAAGTTCGCGTTGGTAAGAACGAGTCTTTGGACACCGCACTGAAGCGGTTTAAGAGATCTTGTGCGAAGGACGGCGTTATCGCTGAAGTTCGTAAGAGAGAGCATTACGAAAAGCCTTCAGTAAAGCGTAAGAAGAAGTCTGAAGCTGCTCGTAAGCGCAAGTATTAATAAAAAGTATTGCGATACACAGCAGGCGGGCACACTTGACAAGAGTGTGCCCGTTTTTTTGTGGAAAGAAACGGAGATTCGACATTTCCGGCGGGAAAAAAGACGTATAATGAAGGAAACACTGAAGGCACGCTGTAAGGCGGAGCATCGCGAAGATTTGCCGAAAGGAGGAGAAGCAATGCTGTTTCGTGCAAAAATTGCATTACGCAGTGTGTGTGACATCACGCCCCAGTTGTTGGAAAAGCTGGGCGTGTGCGGACTATTGCTGGATATTGACAACACGCTGACAACACACGACAATCCGGTGCCGGCTGCCGGCGTGGAGGCGTGGGTGGCAGGCATGCAGGCGGCGGGGATCTCGCTGTGTCTGGTGTCCAACAACCACCCGCCCCGTGTGGAACCTTTTGCCAAACGACTGGGGCTGGACTTCGTCTGCGAGGGAAAAAAGCCGCTGACGAAAGGCTATCGGGAGGCAGTGCAGAAAATGGGACTGTCCCGTAAAGAAGTGGCTGCTGTGGGAGATCAGATCTTCACCGATGTGCTGGGGGCAAATCTGTTTGGTGTGCCCTGCATTTTTGTCTTTCCCATGGAAATGGAGAAAACGAGATTTTTCCGATTCAAGCGGCGAATGGAAATCCCATTTCTGCCGAAAAAGATATATGAAGAAAACAAGGAGCTGAACTGACATGATGCAAAAAGTACTGGTCATTCACGGACCGAACCTGAACCTGCTGGGTGAACGGGAACCGGGCGTTTACGGCAATACCACATTTGCCGACCTGAACCGTATGATTCTGAGCAGGGCAGAGGGACTGGGACTGGAGTGCGAGATCTTCCAGTCCAACCACGAGGGAGCGATCATTGATAAGCTGCATGCGGCACGCACCACGTTTGACGGCGTAATCATCAATGCGGGAGCTTATACCCACTACAGCTATGCCATTCATGATGCCATTCACGATATTCGCATTCCCTGCGTGGAAGTACATATCAGCAATATCTATGCAAGGGACGAGTTCCGTTCTCACTCGGTGCTCAGTCCGGTTTGTGCCGGAACCATTGCCGGATTTGGCATTAACGGCTATTTTCTGGCATTGCAGGCACTTTCAGAGATGTAAGGGAGATGGCTTGTCATGATGCAAAAGCGTATGGAAACCCTGATGCAAAAGCTGCCGGCAGGAACCGATGCGGCTTTGATTCAGTCTGATGTCAACCGCCGGTATCTCACCGGCATGCAGTCCTCCGCGGGAACAGTGCTCTGCTTCCGCGACGGGGCGTATCTGATCATTGATTTCCGGTATATTGAAAAAGCACGGGAATGCGTGAAAAACTGCACCGTTCTGGAACAGCACGACCTGTATGAACAAATTCGGGAACTGCTCCGGAAACACAACGCCCGCACCCTGTCGGTGGAGTCGATGACCATGACTTTGAGCCAGTTCTCCAAGCTGAAACAGCAGCTGGGGAATCAGGTGCAGCTGGATCAGAGCGATGCTCTGAGCCGTGCCATTTTCGCGTGCCGCACAGTGAAAACAGAAGCCGAGATCGACAAGATTCGAAAGGCACAGCGAATCGCAGAGATCGCCTTTGCGGACATCTGTAATTTCCTGCGGGCTGGCATCTCGGAACGGGACGTAATGCTCCGCCTGAACCAGACCATGATGGAGCACGGCTCCGAGGGTGAATCGTTCCCCACCATTGCACTGGCGGGAAGTGCTACCTCTATGCCCCACGGCGTACCCTCTGCACAGCGAATTATTCAGGACGGCGACTTTGTGCTGATGGATTACGGTGCAATGGTAGACGGCTATCACAGCGACATGACCCGTACCGTCTGCGTGGGACAGCCCAGCGAAAAGATGCAGCAGGTCTATAACATTGTGCTGAAGGCACAGGCTGCCGGCATTGACGGGGCAAAGCCGGGCATCACCGGCAGAGAGATGGACAAGCTGGCACGGGACATCATTGACGAAGCCGGCTACGGCGATGCTTTCGGGCATTCGCTGGGGCACGGCGTTGGCTTGGAAATTCACGAGTTCCCCAACGCTTCGCCGGCGACACAGACCAAACTGGAGGCCGGAAATGTAGTCACAGTGGAACCGGGCATTTACCTGTCCGGCGAGTTCGGCGTTCGTATCGAGGACTTTGTAGTCATTCGGGAGAATGGCTGCGAGAATCTGACGAAAGCACCGAAGCAGCTGCTGGTGCTGTAAAAGGAGAATTGTACTATGGGTATGTATGCCGGCTATTACCGGATTTCCGATGCAGAACTGGAACAGCTGCGGCAGCTGGAGGAACGGGCACTGCTGAAACGGGTGGAAGAACTGACCGAGGACGAAACTGCGGAAGCGTGTGATCTGGATAAGATGTGGGACGCACTGCATTTTGTGCTGACCGGAGATGTGCTGTCAGATGCCGCAGACCATGATCCGTTGTCGGAGGCGGTGTGCGGCAGCGTCTTCCTGGCACAGGAGATGCACGTGGGCGGCATTCCGGCAAGGCGTGTGAAAGAAATTGCACAGGCTCTGCACGAGGTGGATTTTGCCGCACGTCTGGCAGCCTTGCAGATGTCCGATTTTGCGGCGGCAGAGATCTATCCAAATATCTGGGACAGACCGGAGGAGGAAGATGACATTCGTGCGGAACTGCCGGAGTACTTCGCAGATCTGCAGGCATTCTATGACAATGCCGCAGAACAGGGAAACGCAGTGCTGGTGATGATCGGCTGACCGGTGCGGTGCTGCCGAAAGATTTTTCCAGTGGAAACGTAAATTTTTTTGCAGAAAGTCTTGCAAAGCAAGCAATTATGTTGTATAATAAAGTTAAGCAATGTTTTTTGAGGGGATTCTCTGCACTTATGCAGGGCGTTTCCTGTCGTTGCATGAAATATAGGGAAGCATCAAAGGGATCGACCCCCATTCCCTAGAAATAAAACGGAGGTTTCAATTTATGATTTCAGCAGGCGATTTCAGAAACGGTATCACATTCGAAATGGACGGCAACGTGGTACAGGTTATCGAATTCCAGCACGTTAAGCCGGGTAAGGGTGCCGCTTTTGTCCGCACCAAGTATAAGAATGTCATCACTGGTGCAGTGGTAGAACGTTCTTTCAACCCGACCGATAAGTATCCGACCGCTTACATTGAACGGAAGGACATGCAGTATCTGTACAGCGACGGCGATCTGTACTACTTCATGGACATGGAAACTTATGAGCAGCAGCCGATCGACAAGTCCAAGCTGGGTCCGGCTTTCCAGTTCGTGAAGGAAAACATGGAAGTAAAGGTCCTGTCCTATAAGGGCAACGTATTCGGCGTAGAGCCGCCCAACTTCGTAGAACTGGAAGTTACTGAAACAGATCCGGGCTTCAAGGGCGATACTGCAACAAACGCAACCAAGCCGGCAACACTGGAAACCGGTGCAGAGATCAAGGTGCCGCTGTTCATCAATCAGGGCGACATGATCCGTATCGACACCAGAACCGGCGAATACATGGAAAGAGCATAAGGCAGTACAAAAAGTCTGCGGCTCTTGCATGATGTGATTATTTTCGGTGCTGCATGCAATGCACACCGTGTGCTGAACAGGAGGTATTTCAAATGAACCTGACAGATAAGATGGCATATTTGCGTGGTATGGTAGACGGCATGGAGCTGGATCTGACCACTACCAAAGAAGGAAAAGTACTGGGACAGCTGCTGGACGTGATGCAGGAAATGACTGCGTATGTCACAGACCTGCAGACACAGGTAGATGAACTGACAGAGGTCTGCGATCTGTTTGATCAGGATCTGGGCGATCTGGAAGACATTGTCTATGATGAAGATGATGACGATGACGCATACTATTCCTGTGACGACGACTTTGATGATGACGATTTTGACGACGACGATGATGAGACACTCTATGAGACAGTCTGCCCGTCCTGCAACAATGTCATCGCACTGAGCGAATCGATTCTGGAGAAAGGCGAAATGCCGTGTCCGTGCTGCGGCGAGATGCTGGAGTTTGACTACAGCGATCTGGACGGCGACACTTTTGAAGTGCCGATCGATGCCCCCACAGAGGACGGTTCTGCGGAATAAGATTCAACTGCTGCCGGAATGCATCGGCAGCGAAGGAAACGCTGCATAAACTTGTGCGGTGTTGCCTTTATGCAGTGTTTCCCTGAATATGGATCAAACAACAAGCCGGCGGTCTGTCGGCTTGTTTCATTCGGATTGTAACAGAATTGCTGTTATAGCCAATGCGATTGCATGAGGTGAAAGAATTGTTTCAAATCGTAGAAAAGAAAAAGCTGAACGACGCAGTGGTCATGGTACGGATCGCTGCACCGTTGATTGCAAAAAAAGTTCTGCCGGGACAGTTTATCATTTTCCGGCTGGATGAGTTTGGTGAACGCGTACCGCTGACTGTAGCAGATTATGACCGCGAGGGCGGCACGATCACATTGATTTTCCAGATCGCCGGTGAAACCACACGGCAGTTCTCTCTGCTGGAAGCAGGAGATTCCATTCTGGATCTGGCAGGTCCGCTGGGCGTTCCCACCGAATTGCCGGAGGGCACCAAGTCGGTCTGCGTGATTGGCGGCGGTGTTGGCTGTGCCATTGCGTATCCGCAGGCAAAGCACCTGCACAGTCTGGGACTGGAAGTGGATACCATTGTTGGCTTCCGGAACAAGGACATCGTCATTCTGGAGGACGAGTTCCGTGCATGCAGTGATAACCTGTATCTCTGCACAGACGACGGTTCCTATGGCACAAAGGGCTTTGTTACCAATGTGTTGCAGCAGCAGCTGGAACAGGGTAAGAAGTATGACGTTGTCATTGCCATCGGACCGGTTCCCATGATGAAATTTGTCTGTAAGACTACCGAGCCGTTCGGTGTCAAGACGATCGTTTCCCTTAATCCGATCATGGTGGACGGCACCGGTATGTGCGGCGGCTGTCGCGTGACTGTCGGCGGAAAAATCAAGTACGCCTGTGTGGACGGACCGGACTTTGACGGACATCAGGTGGATTTTGATGAACTGATGCGTCGAAACGGTACCTATAAGCGGCAGGAACAGGAATGCAACCTGTTTCGGAAGGAGGTACAGTGATTATGGCTGGAAAGTTCAATATGGCTCCGAATAAGGTTCCCATGCCGGAACGCGACCCCAAGGAACGTGCAAGATGTTTTCAGGAAGTGGCTATGGGCTATACTCCCGAACAGGCACGGGAAGAAGCAACACGCTGCCTGCACTGTAAGGCAAAGCCCTGCGTCAGCGGCTGTCCGGTAGGCGTGCCGATTCCGGATTTCATTGCAGCAGTTGCTGCCGGTGATTTCTTACAGGCTTATGATATTATCCGTACCACAAACAGTTTGCCGGCAGTCTGCGGCCGTGTCTGTCCGCAGGAGAATCAGTGCGAGGGCAAGTGCGTCCGCGGCAAGAAGGGCGAACCGGTTGCAATCGGTCGTCTGGAACGCTTCGTGGCAGACTACGCCAGAGAGCATGGCTATACCGGCAAGCAGGAAACGGCAGAGCCCAACGGCAAGCGGGTTGCCATTGTCGGCGGCGGTCCGGCTGGTCTGACCTGTGCCGGAGATCTGGCACGGCTGGGCTATCAGGTAACTGTTTTCGAGGCATTTCAGGTTGCCGGCGGCGTATTGATGTACGGCATTCCGGAATTCCGTCTGCCTAAGACGATCGTACAGCAGGAGATCCAGTCTTTGAAAGATGCCGGCGTAGACATTCAGCCGGATATGGTCATCGGCAAGATCCTGTCTGTCGATGAACTGATGGAATCCGGCTATGATGCGGTCTTTATCGGTTCCGGTGCAGGTCTGCCCCGCTTCATGAATATCCCCGGCGAAGGTCTGGTGGGCGTATGTTCTGCCAATGAGTATCTGACACGTATCAACTTGATGCACGGCTACGATCCGAAGTATGCGACACCGGTCATTCAGTCTAAGGCTGTGGCAGTTGTCGGCGGCGGTAACGTGGCAATGGACGCAGCCAGAAGTGCACTGCGTATGGGTGCAGAACATGTGTACATTGTATACCGTCGTTCTGAGGCAGAGATGCCGGCACGTCTGGAAGAAGTACACCACGCCAAGGAAGAGGGCGTGGAGTTCCAGAACCTGTGCAATCCGGTGGAAATTCTGGGCGACGAGAACGGCCGTGTCAACGGTCTGAAGTGCATTCGCATGGAACTGGGCGAACCGGACGAAAGCGGCAGACGCAGACCGGTGGCTATTCCGGACAGCGAATTTGTGCTGGATGTAGACACTGTAATTATGGCGATCGGCACATCTCCCAATCCGCTGATCTCTGGGACAACAAAGGGCTTGGACACCAATCGTTGGGGCTGTTTAGTGGTCAACGAAGAAATGGCTACCACCAAGGACAAGGTTTATGCCGGCGGTGATGCCGTTACCGGTGCAGCAACGGTTATTCTGGCAATGGGTGCCGGAAAGACTGCTGCTGTGTCGATCGATGAGGTATTACGCGGAAAAGCGTGAACCCCTATGGCAAAATCACACGGCAACGGAGAAAGGGCTTTTGAACATGAGTAAGAATTTCGCAAGACTGGGACTGGCTGCCAGCACGGCAGCACTGACAGGTGCGGTTTGCAGCGTGACTGCATTCGCAGAAAGCGGCAGCGGCAAAAGTGCAAGCGGAAGCGGCTTCGGCACAGTGGGCTATCTGATTTTCATGGTGCTGCTGTTTGCAGTGATGTATTTTATCCTGATTCGTCCGCAGAAGAAAAAGGATAAGGAAGCCAAGGCAATGCAGAGCAGCTTGCAGGTCGGCGACGAGATCGTTACCATTGGCGGTATCGTAGGTCTGGTCGTACAGGTCAACGAGGACAATATCGTCATCGAAACTACCGGCAACCGCAACAAGATTCGTCTGAAGAACTGGGCAGTACAGGAAAACTTGACCATGACAGAGAATGCGAAGCGGAAGCAGGAAGCACAGATCGCCGCAGCAAAGGAAAAGCGTGCAGGCAAGAAGAAAAAGAAGGATTCTGACGATTCCGATCAGGGTATGCTGAAAGACTGATCGGCAGATTCTCGGAACTTCCCAATACATGGAAACGGATCGCAGGAATTTTGCGGTCCGTTTTTTGCTGTTTGTACGCTGTCCCTGTTCTAATCCCGCTGCCGCAGGCATACACTGTCAGCAGACATCATGGCAGGGAGGTGCAGTGCAATGAGAACCAAACGGCAGCCGGCAAGGCAGAGCATCTGGGAAAACCAGTTCGGGTATCTGCCGGCGGCATTGTCCGTGGGAATCGGCTTGCTTCTGGCAGGACTGGCTGCCCTGTCTGGCTTACTGCTGCTGTCCGACTTGTCGGAATGGATCTCCGCTTTGCTGCTGGGGCTGCTGTTGTTTTGTTCCGGTTACAGCATGGGACGATTTGCGGGATTTCACCGCCGCCGCAAGGGCTGGCTGACAGGGCTGTGCTGCGGGTTGCTGCTGTGCGGGATCCTGTTGGCTGTGGGGCTGTTCTGGCAGGGGACTGCCGGCAGTCCGGTGCGACTGCTGCTGATCTGCGGCGGCAGTATCTGGGGCGGCATCTCTGGCGTGAATGCTCCCCACAAGAAGCCGCCGAAATAACAGTAACTGTCAGCACAGAAAGTGACAGTCCGGCGAATTGCCACGGAAGATGTAAATTTTTTTCCGTTTTTGCATAGAACGCTTGAAAATCCGGCGGATTTGTGATATAATGTAGTTAAACTTTTTTTGGGGGAGGGTTTCCGAATGAAGCACATTAAGACCATCAATGCAGCAAACCTGAAGGCTTCTGCTGCAAAGGGCGGCTGCGGCAAGTGTCAGGCTTCCTGTCAGTCTGCTTGCAAGACTTCCTGTACAGTAGCGAACCAGAAGTGCGAGCACTAAGGGTTTTTGAAAACCTTTCACACGCAAGTCTGCAACTGATAGAAGAAAGGGACAGTTCTGTCCCTTTTTTCGCATCTATACACGAATTTTTATGGTGCTGCATGTTCCCCAAGGCAGCCGGAAAGAGGAAACAGAATTATGATTCATAAGTATAAACTGGGCGACTATAACATTGTGCTGGACGTGAACAGCGGCGGTGTGCATGTGGTGGACGAGCTGACCTATGACATGCTGGATAATGTTGCACCGCCTTTTGCTCCGGAATGTCCGGAGGAAGTCGTGACAAAGCTGTCGCGGTTTTACGATCCGGAAGAAGTCCGTTCCTGCTATGCGGAAATTCTGGAGGCATATCAGGAAGGCATTCTCTTTTCGCCGGACGATTATGAAAAGTATGCCAACTTCGCTGTGGCTTCTCCCATTAAGGCGATGTGTCTGAATATCGCCCACGACTGCAATCTGCGTTGCAAGTACTGCTTCGCCTCTACCGGCGATTTCGGCGAGGGCAGAAAGCTGATGTCCTATGAAACCGGTAAAAAAGCGGTGGACTTCCTGCTGCAAAATTCCGGCGACCGCGTGAATCTGGAAATGGACTTCTTCGGCGGCGAACCGCTGATGAACTTCGAAACTGTGAAAAAAATTGTGGAATACGCCCGTTCACAGGAGCCGGTCTATCACAAGAAGTTCCGGTTTACCATTACCACCAACGGCATGCTGCTCACCGATGACAAGATCGACTTCATCAATCGGGAAATGTCCAACGTGGTACTGTCTATCGACGGCAGAAAAGAGGTCAATGACCGCATGCGTCCCCGCGTAGACGGCAAGGGTTCTTATGATAAGATCATTCCCATGTACAAGAAGCTGGTAGACCAGCGTGGGGAAAAGGAATACTATGTCCGCGGTACTTACACCAAGTACAATCTGGACTTCTCCGATGATGTGTTCGCTCTGCTGGACGCAGGCTTCGACCAGATCTCTGTGGAACCGGTTATCGCTGATGCGGAAGAACCTTACGCAATTACCGAGGCAGACCTGCCCCGTATTTTTGAGGAATATGAACGGCTGATGCAGAAGATTCTGGACTATGAGGCAACCGGCAAGAAGTTCAACTTCTTCCACTTCATGCTGGATCTGGATCAGGGCCCCTGTGCGATCAAGCGTCTGCGTGGCTGCGGCTGCGGCAATGAGTACGTGGCAATCACACCGGACGGCGACATCTACCCATGTCATCAGTTTGTCGGTGAGGCAGACTATAAAATGGGCAACGTGGACGACGGCACATTCAACCGTGAAATGAAGTCCGACTTCGCCAAGACCCATATCTACAGCAAGCCGGACTGCCGGAACTGCTGGGCAAGATTCTATTGCAGCGGCGGCTGTAACGCGAATAACTACCAGTTCAGCGGCGATGTGCACAAGGCACACAAGCTGTCCTGTGAGATCGAAAAGAAGCGTCTGGAATGTGCGATCGTGCTGAAGGCGATTCGCATGGATCGGGAAGCTGCAAAGCAGGAAAGTGCGGTATTGCCCTAACAATAAAAAATCCCACAGTTTCAAGGATTTCTGAAACTGTGGGATTTTGTTTTTTGGAATAATTACTAGGGCAATACCGTACAAAGCCGTCAGGCGGGCTTTGTGCGGTGTTGCCCTAGATCAAGTCAAAGTGTGCCAGTGCCTTTTCCAGCCCGTCGTCTGCAAGATTTGCGGTGATGTAATTCGCATAGGGATGCAGCATAGGGCTGTCCCCCATTGCGATTCCCGTGCCGGCAGCTTCCAGCATGGGGCGGTCGTTCAGGCTGTCGCCTACGGCAAAAATTTGAGAACGGTCTGCCCCCAGCAGCTGCATCATCTTTTCCATGCCGGTGGCTTTGGAACAGCCGCAGGGCACCATTTCCGCAAAGTGATTTCCCCGATCGATGTAGTCAAACTTGCCGGTCAGCCCTGCCTGAAATGCAGCCAGATCGCTCTGCTCGTCGTACCAGATGACAAACTTGTCCGTGTACCAGTCTGCATCATCGGGCAGGTCGGAAACAGTCACATGCTTGCTTTCGTACAGATTCAGCAGATCTTGCAGATATGGCAAAATTCGTGTGCTGCGGTCGATGAACATGGCATCGCTGCGTTCGTACAGAACGGCAACATTGGTGCGGCGAACCAGTTCCACTATTTCGCGGCTGCATGCCGGTGTCTGCTTCTCGTGGAACAGGACTTTTCCGTCATATTCCAATTCTGTGCCGCAGCCATAAACGTAACCATTGAAGCCGATCTCGCGGAGAAACAGGTCTACGTTCATGGCAGTGCGTCCGGTGTTGATGAAGGTGGCATTGCCCTTTTTGCGGGCTGCCTGAATGGCACGGACTGCGGATTCCGGCAGATAGCCGTCCTCTGAAATGATCGTGCCGTCGATATCAAAGAAAATGAAATTTTGCATAAACTCACTCACTTTACGGGAATTTCAAATTTGCGGTTTTCAAGGCAATACCGCACAAAGAGCGTCTGGCGACTTTGCACGCCATCTGCTTGCA